>WSSedA1B3DRAFT_1000273_pt1 | contig 15163 bp, 13 predicted proteins | sample WetSurSiteA1Bulk_FD_9468 | JGI IMG/M metagenome (IMG submission 9468)
TTGAAAAAGTTTTTTATGGAAAAGTCAAACGTAAAGCCAATAAAACAGGCAATATAAACTTAAGGGGAAAAGCCAGTAGAGTTTTAGGACGGAAATCCGAAGTGATGGTAAAAATAACCGGGTTTAGTAAGAGCGCGGGCGGTGTTAAATCAAACCTTGAATATATTACTCGCAATGGCAAGGTTGAATTAGAAGATAGCAAAGGCGGAACGTATTTAGGCAAGGAATCTGTTAATGATTTTTTCAGCGAATGGAATGATTTTGACCGAGAGGGCAGAAAACAAACCCAACGCGACACCATGAAATTAGTTTTATCCATGCCAGAGGGCACGGACGCGAATAATTTAAAACAAGCCGCAAGGGCGTTTTTAAAAAAGGAGTTTGGAGATAATCATGAATATGCTTTTGCTTTGCATACTGATGATAAACACCCACACGTTCATATTGCTGTTAAAAGCCTTGGTTTTGACCAGACGCGAATAAATCCACGCAAGGCTGATATTCAACATTGGCGGGAATCGTTCGCTGAAAAATTACGGGGAAATAGTATTGAAGCGGAAGCTACCCCTAGAGTAGTGCGAGGTGTAGTGAAGAAGTCAGAATCGCAAATAATCAGGCACATTGAAGCCGAGGAAGCCAAGCGGAAGCCCAGGAAGTCAACCGTCAAAGAATCGCAAAAATCGGAGGCTTTGGTGGAAGTGAAAAGTGGAGACAATCTGCCCAAACCTTGGGAGAAGGCTATCAAGAAAAATCAGTACGAAGCAAAATCAGCGTGGCTAGATGCGGCAGACGAGCTGGATAAACAGAACTCACCCGAAGACAAAATACTGGCTAGTCGCATGAGGCGGTATGTTGAGAATTTCCCAAAACTAGAAACTATGACCGATAAACTAAAGAAAGAGATTAAATCGGATTTAAAGTGTGATGACTTGGAGCGTTAGATAACTAAGTGCGTGTTTTAAAAGTCTCAACAATTTAAATTTAACAGGACTATCTAAATCTAAACAACGGAAAGGCAGATGAAATCGTTTTATTTCAGGGGTAATTTGGTCTAAAAAAGTTCAATTTTTACAACCGATGGACTTTTAAAACACGCACTAAGCCGCGACAATATGGGGGCGGCTCTATCACCGTCTAGCCAATGAAGATAATTATTAGCTATAAAAGAAGCTAAACCATTTTCTCATGTGAGAAAAAATAAGCCGCTGAAAAGCGGCTTTTTTATGCCTGTAGAAAACTCATAATACACTTTATAAGATTATTTAATCTTTATTTTAATGATAATTTAAATTGAGTTTATTTGTGTTATTTATTTGATTATTTTGGCATGATATACTTGTTATTTAATCAATTTAATAAAAGGTTTTTTCGTGAATTTAAAATGTATTTTGTTGTTTGCTTTCATGTGCTGTTCTGGGTGTAACGCTCAATCTGAACTGATAAAACCAGAAGGCGAATGGCGAAGAATTAACCCTGTTAATCCAGTAACCAATCAGTATTTTGACGTTGAAAAAGAGCCGAAAAATGGGCGATAAAACTAAGTATTTTGAAGATTCCCAAAATTGGGAAGTCAGCAAAGCACGTTTATTAATTAATTCAGAGCGTAAGGCGTGGCGGGTTGTAGCTGTGCTGTCGGTTATTACTGTTTCTGCCGTTTGTGCGGTTGCACTATTAACGCCGTTGAAACGCACAGAACCTTTTGTGATTCGCGTTGACAATTCGACTGGCATCGTTGATTTAGTCGAAACCATCACCGACGGCAAAACGAATTACAGTGAGAAAATCAATAAATACTTTCTTAATCAGTTTATCCGTTACAGGGAAGGGTACTCAAACGAGTTAAAAGAAGAGTATTACCGCAATGTTGGATATATGTCTAACCATGAAGAACAACAACGGTTTTTTGAATATTTCAATCCGCAAAACCCGCAATCACCGCTTAACGTTTATGGTGACAGAGGCAAGATTACAACAACCGTTAAAAGCATCTCTTTTATTAAACCTAACGTGGCTTTAGTGCGCTATGTCAAAGAAGTACACGAATCGCGCGAAGTGAAAAAAACACATTGGGCTGCAACCATTACCTTTGAATACGTTAATGGTGCAATTGCAGACAGCGTAAGAACTGTTAATCCCTTAGGTTTCCAAGTTACTGATTATCGGGTTGACGCGGATGCAATCGAAGAAATCTCAATAAAAGGCGGTAAATAATGAAAATTATGAAAAGCGTTATAGTTATTCCTTTAATGGTAACAATGATATGCGGTGTGGCACATTCAGAAATAATACCCAGCAAAGGGCGATATGACGCACGAGTTCGAGTTGTTAATTATAACGTTGAGGATGTTGTTCACATCAAAACCTATTTTGGCGTATCAACTCACATCAAGTTCGGAGAAGGCGAAGACATTACCCATGTTGCGGTCGGCGATTCTTTGGCTTGGAAAATTGTACCAGCCGAGAATCATCTTTTTATTAAGCCTCAAGCCGAGCAAGGCGACACTAACATCACAGTTGTAACGACAAAAAGAGATTACCAGTTTGTTGTTACTGTTGCTAAATACGATGACAAGGATGCTAAAGCATGGGCGAACAAGAACCTGATTTACTCCTTGACATTCAAATATCCCGAAGATGAACGACTAGCAAAAGTTCAAGCCTTTGAAGCTGAAACTGCAAAAAGGGAAGAACTCAAAGCTAATGACATCGTTCTAGGCGGCAGGTACACAAAAAACTTCAATTACCTTTTCAGAGGCGATGCAAATGTATCGCCCACTAAAGCGTATGACGATGGACAGTTCACTTTTCTAACCTTTGGTAATAATGCCGATTTGCCCGCTGTTTACGAAGAAGACGCAGTAACAGGCAATGAATCGCTAATTAATACCAATGTTAAAGACGGCAACATTATTGTTGTCCATAAAATTGTTAAAAACCTGATTTTACGCAAAGGCTCAAAAGTAGCTGGTGTATTTAATCCATATTTTGACTACATGAACTTTAAAGAAAACAAAACAGGGACGGCATCAAATACCGTGAAACGTGTTTTAAAAGTTGAAAAAACTGAAGAGGCGAAAAAATGACACAAACTAATAATCCTAATTCAGAAGCGGAAGTGGAAGTCGCTGATGATATGCCTTTACTTGATGGAGGCGCGAGCGCAAAAAATAGCAACATGGTTACTATAGCGGGATTTTTTGTAATATCAGTAGTGTGTGTTCTTATTGCCTATTGGAGCAGTACCAACAATCAGGAAAAGGAAGAAAAAAAGGCGCAAACATCGGAAATTAGAAACGCTTTGCCAAGTATTACTTACAAAGAAGTACCTGCACCTGCACCTCAACCTCCAACTACGCCATCCCAGCCAGTAATTCCGCCGCCAGTCCCTATGCAAACACCTCCGCCTAGAGACCCGAACGCAAAGCCATTAGTTACGCCAGATATGCGAAAAATGGAGGGCAATGTAATTGCAGTTGGTAGCGAACAAGTACAGCCTAAGCAAGAACAAGGCACAGCAACAGCAATAACGCAAAACTCGGATAAATCTGACAGTGCGCTATCCAATAGCTTGAAACCGACAAAACTTGCCAGTGTTTCAGCGTCAAAATTACCAAATCGAAACTTATTGATAACCAAAGGTGCAACACTAGGGTGTGTACTTGAGACGGCTCTTGATAGCAGTTTATCGGGGCTTGCAACGTGTAGATTGACTCGAGATGTTTATTCGGATAACGGCGCAGTTATCTTATTGGATAAAGGTTCTCAAGTAATAGGTGAATATCAAGGTGGTATGAAACAGGGGCAAAAACGCCTGTTTTTATTGTGGAGCAGAGTAGAAACGCCGAACGGCGCGATTATCAACATTGATTCGCCTAGTACAGACCCTGTAGGACGTACAGGCGTAGATGGTTGGGTAGATAATCATTTTGCCGAACGTTTCGGGGCGGCGATTCTTGTTACGATCATGCAAGATGTTATGTCAGCGGGAACGTCATATTTACAAGGTTTAGGAAATAGCGGCGGGAGTTCGACGACAACGAATATTAGCTCATCCCCGCAAGCTGCTACTGCCGTTGTAACGGGGATTTTAAATCAGTCAGCACAAATACCTCCTACGCTCAACAAGAACCAAGGTGATGAAATCCAAATCATGATAGCGCGTGACCTTGATTTTTCAACTATCTACGCGCTAAAGGTTAATTATGGGCGGTAACGACTCAGCGATGCTAAATGAGTTATTAAAGCCTTTGGCGAAATTTATCAACGATGTTGATTTAAATGAAATCAGTGTGAACCGTCCTTGCGAAGTATGGGTAGAAAATTGGGATGGATGGAAAATGCACTCAGTACCCGAACTAACTTATGAGCATTGCGAACATATAGCCAACCTGATCGCAAACTTTAATAACAAAGGTGTAACAAGCGGTACTCCTGTTTTGTCAGGCAGTTTGCCAAATGGTGAGCGGGTTCAGGTTCTTATTCCTCCTGCTTGCGAAAAAGGCACGGTCTCAATAACAATTAGAAAACCTTCAGTATTGACCAAAACATTAGATGAATTGGACAGAGAGGGAGCTTTTAGTCAAATCAGGGAGTTGGTTAATGGTCTTCAAGACCATGATCATGAGCTAATTAAGTTGAAAAGCCAGAACAGAATCAAAGAGTTTTTAGACCTTTCTGTGAAACGCAAACAAAACATTTTGATTGTTGGGCAAACAGGAAGCGGTAAAACCACGGTAGCAAAAAGCCTTGCTCTTAGCATTCCAACTCATGAGCGATTGATAACTATTGAAGACGTGCGCGAGTTATTCCTTGATTTACATCCTAACCGTGTTCACTTGCTCTATTCGCGAAGTGATGAAGCAGGGCATAAGGTAACGCCAAAACAAGCCTTAGCTTCGTGCCTAAGAATGAAGCCCGACAGAATCCTATTAGCTGAATTGCGAGGTGATGAATCGTGGGACTACATCAAGAGCATCAACACTGGACACGCGGGTAGTATTTCAACTATGCACGCTAACGGCGCACGAGAAGCCTTTGATCAATTAACCGCTTTAATCAAAGACAGCCCTACAGGGGCGCATCTTGATAGTTCTTATATCAAGCATCGGTTGTACTCAACTATAGATGTTGTGCTGTTCTATGCACGGCGTAAATTGGTTGAAATCTACTACAACCCTGAACACAAACTATCTCTTATCAATAGTTAATTTTTCTCATATGAGAAAAATCACAGAAATTTAAACATTGAGATAAATATGAAAATTGAAGTTGATATTGATGTTAGTAGTGGTGGACAAGCGAGGCGATTCGCCCGAATATTTAGGTATATGAGTTTTGAATCTTGTCGTGACCATGCCGCTAATGATGCGGAAGCAATAATCTTTTTAAGCAGCATAGATAAAATTCTTTCAGAGGTGAAAAAAGATTTTCATTGTGAAAATAGTGGAGTCAAAGATGTTTAAAGAACTAACGATTGCTCTTTTATCTAATGTTTTCTCATATGAGAAAAAACCGAAATTGGCTTGAGCTTACACCATGAATCAAGAGCTAACACCCACAACAAAAGCTACAGCTATTCTTTTTGGATTAATTTTCGTTATTGGGATATGGGCATATTTAGCGGGCGGAATCCTGCTAATGTCATTCAGCATGAGCTTGGACGATGCGACACCTTTAACAATTTATCGTTATTGGCGTTTCTACAGTGGCGACCCAGCAGTAACAAAATGGATTTACCTATCAACAGGACTATCGTCATTAATCCTCTTAATTCCTGTTGTTATTGTTTTAATGCCAAAGAAAAGAAGCCTACACGGTGATGCTAAATTCGCAACAAATTTTGATGTTAAGAAATCGGGCTTACTTGGTGATGATGGAATAATTGTAGGCAAGCGAAACAGTAAGTTTTTGCTTTTTGGCGGCACACAACACGTTATCTTATCCGCACCTACTCGAAGCGGTAAGGGCGTGGGTATTGTGATACCTAATCTTTTAAGTTGGGGGCAGAGTGTTGTTGTGCTGGACATTAAGCAAGAAAACTGGGAGCTAACATCTAAGTATCGACAAATATACGGGCAAAAATGCTATCTGTTCAATCCACTGGCTGTAGATGGTAGAACTCACCGTTATAACCCATTGAGTTATGTCCGCGATGATGAAAATTTCCGCGTGGACGATGTTCAAAAAATAGCCAATATGCTTTTTTCAAACAACATCGGTGATAACGCTTTTTGGGAAGGACAGGCAAGAATGCTGTTTGTTGGCATCGTGCTTTTTCTGATTGAAACAAAAGCAGATAAATTTGGTATTGGTCATAAGGATGCAGTCGCCACTTTTGGCGAAGTGTTGGAGCTGTCATTAAAAGGCGGCGACCCTGCCGAGTATTTTAACGCGGTAATTAAAAGTGACGAGTATCACTATTTATCTTTGGCGTGTACTCAAGGGCTAAGCAATTACGCGTCGAACGAATCTGAAAAAACCCGCGCATCAATCATGGCGAACTTTAGAGCCAAGTTTGAACTGTGGATGAACCCTATTGTGCAAAAGGCAACCGCCGCAAACGATTTTGACTTGCGGAATATACGTCAAGAAAAAATATCAATTTACATTGGTGTAACACCCGACAACTTAGGCAGGGTTGCGCCACTGTTAAATTTGTTCTTCCAGCAGTTGATAGACCTCAACACGCGAGAGTTACCAAGTCAAAATAAATCCATTCGATATAACTGCCTTTTGCTGATGGACGAATTTACAACCATTGGCAAAATGGAGGTGTTATCAAGAGGCATTGGTTACATTGCGGGCTATGGCTTGCGAATGATGCCAATCATACAAAGCCCATCACAGATTGTTGAGGTCTACGGAAAAGACGCGGCGGTAACATTCCAATCTAATCACGCGTTATCAATTATCTATCCACCCAAGGCGACCGAAACCGAAGCGGCGGAAAACATATCAAAATGGCTAGGCTATGAGACGGTTAAGGGCATTTCGGTCTCATCACCTAGCGGTTTATCAGGGGGCAATAGGTCAAAAAGCGAATCCGACCAACGCAGGGCTTTATTACTACCGCAAGAAATAACCAGCCTTGGCGGTGATGTCGAACTGGTGATTATGGAAAATGTGCCGCCGATTGTCGCTAGTAAAATCCAGTATTACAAAGATGCTGTTTTTATGAACAGACTTAGAAGAGCATCACCGTTGCTGGAAAAAAGCAAAAATCGTATTCCATCTAAAAACGAGCTAGATAAAGCGGTTCAGTATGGAGAGTTAAGCGCGGATGTTCCTGTGCTTGAGGGCTTCTTGACTAAGCAAGACAAAAAAGTACAAGCCCCAAATACCGTGATTAACAGCATTAAAGAAATAGTGAACAGCATTGAAATGGTGGAATCGCAACAAACAGAGTATGTAATTAATTTTTCACCGATACCAGAAGATGCAACGGATGATGAAATGAGAGCGTTAGCACTTAATGACTTGAGAAGTATTTTTGCGGGGCAAACCCTTATTTTTGATATTGAGGCGGGCGTGGCATTCAAATGAACAATGATTATGAAATTATAGAAAAATTCAGAGAGTTTGCATCAAACGACCAAGGCATAGAACTACCTGAAAACATAGTGGCGGACGGAAAGCTACACCGATTTAGAATCGAAGGGGAGGCGAAGGGCAAACTTAGCGGGGCGTATAAATTTCACCTAGACGGTAGACCAGCAGGATTTGTACAAAACTTTAAAACTGATGCTAAAGCAAATTGGAAATACACCACGCCCAATTACAAAAAAGAGTCTATTACGCCAGAAAAAATCAAAGCCGCTGCCGAACGTAAAGATGCCGAACGTAAAGCCGATGTTGAACGCAAAACGCAAGCAGCAATACAAGCGTGGAAAGAATGGAATAATACCAAGTTAAGCGATTACAACCCTTATGCCGAAAGAAAGGGTATCAATTTACATAATGCACGGGTTAGCGAATACAAAGGTGAACAGCAACTAATTATTCCAATTCAGGACAAGGCGGGCAAGTTTATTTCTCTACAGAGAATTAAATCAGACGGCACTAAGAGGATGTTCAAAGATGCTAGGAAAGAAGGCGGATTTTCTATTTTAAACAAACAGCAAGAACCTCAAATAATCGCTATTGCGGAGGGCTTTGCAACTACCGCTAGCATTATTGAAGACCGTTACAGTGTAACAAATAAAATTATGGGTGTTATGGCAATTGACGCTGGAAATCTTAAATCAGTAGCTGAAGCAATGCGTGAACTTCATCCAAAAGCAGAAATTCTTGTTTTTGGCGATAAGGGGGATTTGAACGATAAGGGGGAAAAAGACGCAATCGAAGCAGCGCGGCTAGTAAATGGTCATAGTGTTATGCCGCCGATCACGAAGGGCGACTTTAACGACTATTTAACAGGTAAAAGTGGCGATATAACCGTCTCGCTAGAAAATTTAATCAATAAATCAATGGGTAAAGTTATGGCGAATCAACAAGAAACAGAATTATTGGAAAAAATAGAAGCCGAAAACAAAGCCGAAGAACTTGGATTAAGTAGCATTGATTTTGTTAAGCCAGACGGCGATATTCTTGTTTTCAAAAAAGAAGATAGTACTTGGATTAATAAAGAAACGGAATTTACGATACAGGCGGAATTAATAAGCGATGAAGTTTTTAAAGAATCCGCATATAAAGGTATGGCGCAAAATACCGACGTTTCAAAAGATTATGCAGACACTTTGCCAGTTGAAACAAAGCAAGCCATTGAAAAAGAAGCCCAACAGCGGGCGAGTTTAGAAAGTTTAGATGACTTGGATAAAAAATTAGAGGTGAAGGCAAATGCGCCTGAAACTCCAGAAGCCGTACAAGCGGTTGAATCAGAAGATGTCTATCAAGGTGAAGAAATCATTAAGATGGAGGGACAAGAATTGTATTTAAATGCAGAAATAGAAACGTTAGCGTATACAGAACTGGACGCAAAAATTGCTTTAATTGCTTTGCAAGATGCAAGACACACAGGCTTCAATACTTACTCAAAATCGGGGGACGAGACTATAGGTGATGATTTTCTTGTATCAACAGACTCGAAAGATGAAGCATTAAAAGAAGCCTTTGTAAGTGGTTTTATGAAAGCCCACGCGGTAGCGGTATCTAATAATACAAGTCAATTTGATTCAGTTGAAAACGCGCTTAATTCTCGCTTATCTGGATTTGACATTGATATTGAAAGCCTTTTGAAAATTGCCGAAAAAATCAAAGAAAATGAAAAAGAATTATTTGAGAAGCATGGATTTGAGCATGGTAATAAATCTATGCCTTTTATACCTGCTCGTTTAATTGAGCTTGAAGAAATTTCCGATAAATACGTTGTTAATTCCATCGAAAATACAACAGTGGCGGGAAAAGTTATTGAATCTACATCGGTAGAAGCCGAACCAATAAAAGCGGCTGAAAATATACAGGCTCAATCAACGCCAGCAGTTGGGCAGACTGAACCTGTAAAAACAACACCTGAAACTGTTGCCAGCGACCATGATCCAGTAAAAACAGTGAATGACATACCACTGCCACCAATGTCAGATCTATCGAATTTTTACCCACCAGAACCCGACTATTCAACCATGCCAGCTTATGATTATGACGATAGCTATGATGCAGCACATTTAGCAGCTCAAGAAACCCAGCTTTCCAGGTCAGAACCTCAAAAATCCACAGATATTGACAAAGATGCAACTTACATAAACCATGGTTCATTGGCAGTGCCAGAAGTTGAACGAGTCACGCCCACCCCAGTAAACGCGGAAAAAGTCGATATATCAAAACTCAATATAAAAGCCGTTGAGCCTGAACAAAAGCCTGAGCCACTTAAGCCGATACCTAAAGACGTTGCTGATAAATACCTGCAAGTCGAAGATAAATTCTATTTTAGAAAAAACAAGAATGTTGTTATTTTTGAAGACAAAGGCACGAAATTGGAAACAAAGCTAAATAGTCCGAGCGTAGCGGCAGACTTAGTTAGAATTGCGGCGGAACGCAATTGGAAAGAAATTAAAATCACTGGTACGCCAGAATTTAAAAGCGAAGTCTGGATGGAAGCCGAAAGTCGGGGCATTGCGACCACGGGCTATAAGCCAACTGATATTGATAGAGCAATATTGAAAGAGCGGTTAGCCAAGAACCCGACTAATACCATTGAGGAGGTTAAAATTCAGGAGAAAACTAACGAAAATCCCTGTGTTAGACAAATTCTTGATGATTCGATGAATAAAAAAATGGCTGAACAGCATCTAAAATCCCGTCCTGAATTGAAAGAAACCTTTGAATACCTTGAGGCTTTAAAAAAACAGCTTGAAAAAAGCGGTGCGTCCGAGAAAAAGATTAAGATATTCATGGACACAACAAAAGACGGTATGGCGCAAATGATTGATGCGGGTAAATATCCTGAATATCAAAAAACCGAACATCGGCAAGATGTTAGGCAAGACAAACAGCCAGAGCCGCAAAAAACGCAAGCCCAAAAAGAAATCGTAGTTACGAAAACCAAAACAAAAGCCAAAGGCATGGAAATGGAGATTTGAAGCCTCACATAAGCAATGGCGGCATAGAGCTACTAAAATGGATAGGGCTTGTTCTTATGACGCTTGACCACATAAATACGATTATTCTCAATGGAAAATACCCGCTTATTTTTGAAGAGGGCAGGGTGGTTATGCCTTTATTCGCTTTTGTTTTGGCATATAACTTGGCAAGAACACCAAACAATGAAAGTGTTTATAAGCGAGTAATGCAAAGATTATTGATATATGGGGTAATTGCCACGCCTTTTTTTATTGCTATTCATTCTATGGCAACCCATTCAATTAGTTGGTTTCCGTTAAATATCTTATTCACATTGCTCGTATCAACAGTTTGCATTTTTTACCTTGAAAAAGGCGTTTTTGCGGCGTTTATGGCGGTATTTGTATTGGGTGGTTCATTTGTTGAATTTTTGCATCCAGCGATACTGTTCACAGTATTTGCTTGGCAATACTGCCGAAGCGGAAAAAAGCAATGGTTACTACTGATGTTGTTAATGATGATGCCTATCGGGATTATTAACATGAGCATGAGCGGGGTGTTTTCATTAGCTCTTATCTTTCTAGTTTCTAAGGTTGATATAAACATACCAAGAGTTAAAAACTTCTTTTACGCGTTTTATCCAGCGCATTTGTCGATGTTGTATTTTGCAAGTTTCTTATTAAGCTCGTACTAAATTTTCTCATATGCGGAAAAAGCCTTGAATACACTTTCTATTAATACGCCAATGGCGTATAATTAACCGCATGAACACAGTCGCTGAAACCGCTATCTTCCAACGCTATGCTGCCGATATTTGGACGGATGCTGAGCGTTGCCTGTTTGTTGACTGGATAGCAAAAAATCCGTTAGCAGGTGATGTGATTCAAGGCTCTGGCGGTTGTCGCAAGGTTCGGTGGTCACGCTCTGGCATGGGTAAGCGTGGCGGTGCTAGGATTATTTATTTCAATGGTGCTGACGATCGGGTATGGTTGTTGATTGTTTATACTAAGGCTAAATTCGACAACCTGCCCACTGAATTTCTCGCAAAACTAAAATACGAGGTGGAACATGGATAAAGAAATGGCTCAATTTCAAGAGGATTTACTCGCATCTGTCCAACAAATGAAGGCAGGGCAAGCTGCTCATGTAACAGAAACCGCTTTGCCACTTGTTACGGCAGTGCGTCATGCGGCTGGACTTTCCCAAGTACAGTTTGCTCAGCTCATGGGCGTATCAGTGCGTACTTTGCAACAATGGGAGCAGGGGCGGCGTTCGCCTTCAGGGGCGGCAAAAACGCTGTTACGAGTTGCCGAAAAACACCCCGAGTTTTTACTTGACTTGGCATGAAGGACGCGTCGAATCGAACGCATAAAGGTAACGAAGTTTTACTTTGATTATTTTACTGAGTTTATAGCTTGTTTTTTGTAACTACTCAGTCCTTGAAAAAAGCTAAAAACAAGCATGGTATAAGGATGGAAAAACAGGTTCTGTCGCAAATATTTAGGAAAGACCAAGTTGTACTAATCTGCGGACAAAACTATCCTGCTAAAGCCATAAACTGCTTGTAAGCAGGAATGTTTTCTTCGGACAACTGTCCCTTTCGAATCATATGCGCTGTTTCAATTCCAGCGATAGTCGCTTTTGCGGAATGAAAGGCTTTAAAGCCCATCATCGGCTTTGTGATTTTCTTGATGAAACGGTGGTCCTGTTCGACCAGGTTATTCAGATATTTAATCTGAAGAATTTCAACAAAACTGATGATTCCAGCCAGCATCAACAAGAAGTTAATATTCTCCAGTCCAGCATAGTTGGCACCGCTTTTATCCATAACGACCTTGCTCGGAAAACCATTGTTATCTATGGCTTGCTGAAAGAACGCAGTCGCCGCTGCTTCATCACGTTTCTCGGAGAGCATGAAGTCAACCGTATTGTCCAATTTATCAACCGCGCGGTATAAATATACCCACTGTCCTTTGATCTTGAGGTAGGTCTCATCCATCCTCCACGAAGTAGCAACCGTTCGTTTACTTTTCTTTGCTGTCAAAGCTAACGATGATGAATATTTGATTACCCAACGATTTAATGTCGAATGGTCAACCTTGACATTTCGTTCGATAAATATTTCCTCCAAATCTCTATACGAAACGCCATATCCGACATAGAAAAATACCGCGTATAAAATAACGTCTTTGGGAAACTGGGCACCGCTAAAACTAATCATCAATTTTGAAATTGAAAAATTTTACCCGAGATTGTTAAACTTTGCGACAGAACCTCTCCAAATACTAAATTCTTTATTTATAATTTTAAAAAATAAACCTTTATTGAGATTTTATATGCACTTTAAAAAAACGTTGATCACACTGGTAACATTAAATTTATTATCTGGATGTGCTGTACTAGATAGTTATTTGGGTAATTCTAATACAGCCGCACCTGCTGAACTTCCGCCTGTTTATAATAATCAAGGGAGTCTGACAACTACATCTGTTGATAATGTTCAACATCAGGCAAACATAACACCAACGCAACCGCCTCAAGTTAAAAAAACATTGCCTGTACCTGAAACAAAAACCAAAGTCAGTCATGATCGCAATATGCCATTTTGGGGTGATAAGGCTTCTCTTTCTGCGGAGACTAATCCAGCACGGCTAAAATCTGGGCAGTTTATTTGGAAAGGCGATGCTGTTCCAAATGGCCCTATAGTAGTGGTCGTGAGTTTAACCGAACAAAGAGCGTATGTTTATCGGAATGGTATCCGTATTGGTGTTTCTTCGGTCAGTACAGGTAAAGGTGGTTATGCAACACCGACAGGTGTATTTACAGTGTTAAACAAAGATCGTAGTCATCGTTCTAAAGCCTATAACAATGCGCCTATGCCATTTAGTGAACGTTTAACATGGGATGGCGTTGCTTTACACGCAGGGGGATTACCTGGTTATCCTTCTTCTCATGGCTGTGTACATTTACCTTCTGAATTTGCACGTTTGTTATTTGAATCATCTCCTAAAGGCATGACAGTTGTTATTGCGAGTATCGCAAAAAATCCAGAACAAGTGGCTCATCCCGCACCTATCGCACCTGTCAACGCGAAAACAGGAGCAGCAGTAAAAAATTCTCGTCTAGCAGCTAATGAAGAGTTTCATTGGCAACCTGAAAAATCGCCAGAAGGACCTTTATCCATAGTGATGAGTAAAGCAGATCATCGCGTATTGGTGTTCCGTAATGGCATTGAAATAGGGCGTTCCAAAATTAAAATAGGAAAACAAGCAATAGGCACTCATGCGTTCATCATGCAGAATGACTGGGGAACTGGCGAAAGTCCAATTTTACAAGGGGCTAAAGCACACCGTTGGATTGCTGTAGGTATTCCGGGGCATGAAAAAGAAAATGCTCTACCTTTAAAAGCAACGGTATTCAATAATATCGAATTGCCACAGACTTTTGCAGAATCGCTGTATAACATATTGGAACCTGGAACAACTTTGCTAGTAACTGATTCGCCAATTCTTGAACAAAAAACTACAGGCGTACCCTTGAACATTCTTAATGCGGATAAGCCAGAAACCTAACGTGTGGAACGGCTTGCGGGTTTCACTGTTTGAGAATCATGAAATTAGTCAAACATTATTTTTTAGGTGACGAACTGACCCAATCCATAGATTTAACCTTTGTCAGTAGAAGAAATTTATCATCGCGTACAAAATGATGACATGGTGGAATTTTTGGCTAATGAAAAATCAGCGGCGTAGATTGGGTTGGTGCTTTTTCAACCCAACATTTAATAACGTGCGTTGGAAAGTCGAAGAATTCCCCCGTGAATTTAAACATTTAAACGGGTTTGTGATTGTCAATGCCGCAAAGCTTGTTGACAACGTTATTGCTATCATGGTTGGTTGTCAAAGGCTAAAAATAACACTTTACCAGGCTGGGGGTGTAAGCCCAAACCGCCCAAAATTCCGGCGAGTCCTTGGTAAATCTTACCAGCCCTTATTTCATGCCAACTTGCCATAAATCGCGTTAATATGGGCGATAGGCTAACTCTTGATCGACTGTTGTAAACCGCGTTTATTGATATAAGTGTTTAATGCGATGTGACTCGAATAGCCCAACACTTTTGCAATCTTCCGTACGGAAAGGCCATATCCAAGCAATTCCTTGATACGATCCAGGCTATTATCGAATTTACTTTTCTGTAAAGTGCCTTTGGGTTTGCCGAGTTGCTGACCACTCGCCTTTTTTGCGGCTAAAGCTTCTTTGGTGCGCAAACTGATCAAATCCCTCTCCAATTCGCCGAACAGCGAGAACAGCGTAATAATGATCTTGGCATTCATATCCTGATTCGCAATATCCAGATTTTGCTTGATGGTAATGACGCGGATATTGCGTAGTACTAAAGCATTAACCAACGCAATGACCTCCGCCGTGCTGCGTCCGAGTCTACTGAGTTCAGTGACAACCAGCGTATCGGTCTCGGTAAGCATTCCCACCAATTCATCTATTCGGACTAGCGGGCGCATTTGAACAGAAACTTACGGTTTCGTTGAGGAACATTATCGTAATTTCGTACTTTAGTGACTCATCAACCATGACGCATCAAGCATCACAG
>WSSedA1B3DRAFT_1000274_pt1 | contig 15143 bp, 13 predicted proteins | sample WetSurSiteA1Bulk_FD_9468 | JGI IMG/M metagenome (IMG submission 9468)
CACATGGCGTTCAAAATGCCTTACTTTCTTTTGGTGGGTAATGTCTCGCACGGTGTGAGCGGTCGATGCTAGCCAATCACGCACCACGCTTTCAAATGTGTTTGACTTTGCCGCCTTAGCTTCTTTTTTGCTTGTACTAGGGTCAATATCTTTTGCTAACAGCTCACGCGCTTTTCCTAGTTCCTCACGCGCTTTTTTTTAAACTGGTTTCTGGATATGTGCCAAGTGCCAGCGTTTTACGTTTGCCATTAAATCGGTAATCCAATCGAAAGTATTTAGAACCATTGGTATGAATCAGTAAGTACATACCTTTTTCATCGGTTAACTTGAAAGGCTTATCCAGTCTAGGTTTGGCGTTCTTTATGGCGGTATCAGATAGGGGCATGACGGTATAACCTATGGTTGATTTAAATATACCGCTATTTATACCGCCCATTATGACGGTATGTCAACGAACCTTATCGTACTTCATTGGACAATAAAAAAACCCGCTAAGTTAGATAACTTGCGGGTTTATGAACGCCCTAGGACGTTGTTGTACTGCTATTTGGTGCCGATGACTGGACTCGAACCAGCATGACTTGCGTCACCACCCCCTCAAGATGGCGTGTCTACCAATTTCACCACATCGGCATTATTTTTTAGTGATCTTTCTTAGCGTCTTTACCTTTATGGGTATCGGCTTTTTTGTCTTTAGAAGCTGGTTTATGTTCAACTGGCTTCTTTGCTTCGACTGGTTTAGCTTTCTCAGCTGGTTTTACCTGTTCGGCTGGTTTGGTTGCTTCAATTGCTTTTGGCGTTTCTACCGCTGTATCTACTTTGACAGCAGTGTCAACTGGTTGACCAGCAGAGGGCGTTACTGCTGGCAACGCAGGTGTTACTTGCGTATCAGGTGCAGCAACTGGCGGCATAGTAGCTTCTGGCGTTTTTACACCTTCGACCGCAGGAAGACCTGAATCATTAGCAGGTGTACTCATGATGTCTTTCGCTGTATCTTTGTGACCATTTACGACAGCAAGACCTAAGCTGGTGGCAAAAAACAAAGTTGCTAAAATCGCTGTTGAGCGTGATAAAAATGAGGCGGCACCTTGAGCACCAAACACCGAACCCGCTGATCCAGTACCAAAAGCGGCTCCTGCATCAGCTCCTTTTCCTTGTTGCATAAGAACTAAGCCAATAACGCCTAACCCTAACAACACATGAATAACAATAATTACCTGATACATGAATGTCTAAACTACTTTGAAATTGAATGATAAACCGCTAAAAAGGATGCCGCATCCAACGAAGCACCGCCTATTAAACCACCGTCAATGTCTGGCATCGCAAATAAGCCTTTTGCATTGTCTGGTTTAGCACTGCCACCGTATAAAATTTGGATTTTATCAGCGATAGTTTGATCTTTTGCTGCAATAAATTGACGAATATAGTGATGCACTTCTTGTGCTTGTTCGTCGCTTGCAGTTTTTCCTGTGCCGATTGCCCAAACAGGTTCGTAAGCAATAACGGCGTTATTGAAAGCCGCGACACCCGCTACGTCTATAACTGCATTCAGTTGTTCGTCGATAACGGCAAACGTTTGATCCTGTTCGCGTTCTTCTAAAGTTTCACCAACGCATAACACAGGGATAATGCCTTGTTCTTGCGCTTGAACAAAACGAGCAGCTACTGATGTGTCAGTGTCACCATAGTAACTACGTCTTTCTGAGTGTCCTACGAGGGCATATTGGCAGTTGAATTCTTTCAACATGGCGGCTGAAATTTCACCTGTATAGGCACCTGAGGCTTTATCGGCAACGTTTTGTGAGCCTAATGCTAAGCGACTGCCTTTAACAACGTCACCAACGCTGGGCAAATAAATGTAAGGAACGCAGACGGCGATGTCACCGATATCCGCACCTAAGCCAGCAATAATGCCTTGGGCAAGCGACTCAGCACTTGCACGAGTTCCATTCATTTTCCAATTTCCGATAACCAGAGACCGACGCATCATCATTACTCCCACATAGAATAAAATCGCTAATGATATAGGTTAATGAGGTTTTGTTCAAGCATCCATTGCTTTTCTAACATCATCCGCCAGTTGATTTGCAGATTCTCTGACTAACTCCTCGTGTTCGCCTTCTACCATAACGCGAATTAACGGCTCTGTGCCTGAGGCTCTTAACAGCACGCGTCCTGTGTCGCCGAGTTTCTTTTCAACGGTTTGTACTGACCGTTGTATGTATTCGTTAGTGCTGATATTAATTCTTTTGGTCGTTTTAATATTAACCAAAATTTGTGGATATTTTTGCATACCCGATTTTAATTCATGTAGGCTTTTACCTCTGCATTCCATTTCTGCCATAACTTGTAATGCGGCAATAATACCGTCACCTGTGGTAGTTCTATCCAGACAGATAATATGCCCTGAATTTTCGCCGCCTAAAATACCATTGTGTTCATTTAACATTTCCAACACATAGCGATCACCGACGTTGGCTCTTAGTAAGTCAATACCTAAGCGTTTCAAGCCGTGTTCCATGCCTAGATTGGTCATTAATGTGCCGACCACAGGTCCTGACATTTGCCCTGCTTCTAATCGTGATTTAGCAATAATGTAAATAAGCTCATCACCATCGACTATCTCACCTTTATGATCAACCATAATAAGTCTATCGCCATCACCATCTAAAGCGATACCTATATCAGCTTGATGTTGCAACACAGCAGCCACTAATTTTGCTGGACTGGTCGCGCCGCATTCGTCATTGATATTGAGTCCATTGGGTTCTGCACCAATGGTAATCACTGTTGCTCCCACTTCACTGAATACATGAGGAGCAATGTGATAAGTCGCCCCATTCGCACAATCAACGACAATTTTCAGTCCACTAAAATCTAACCGTGTTGGTACACTGCCTTTACAGAATTCAATATAACGACCTGCAGCATCACCTATGCGTTTTGCTTTACCCAATTGCGCAGACTCTACGGTGGTCATTGGTGAATCAATGTAATGTTCTATTTTTTCTTCGATGTCATCGGGTAATTTTGTACCTTGCACGGAAAAAAACTTGATGCCATTATCATAATAAGGATTATGTGAGGCACTGATCACTATGCCTGTTTTAGCTCTTAAGGTGCGTGTTAAATAAGCGATACCAGGTGTGGGCATGGGACCTAATAAATGGGTATCAACACCTGCCGCTGTTAAGCCCGCTTCTAGGGCAGATTCAAACATATAGCCAGAAATACGCGTATCTTTACCCACTAAAACAAAACCATGACCTTCGTTAGCAAATACCCGTCCTGCTGCCCAGCCTAATTTTAATAAAAAATCAGCCGTTATTGGAGTTTCGCCCACTTTGCCGCGAATGCCATCAGTACCAAAATATTTTTTTGCCATAACGTTATCCTTAAAAATAGACACAAGAGCATACTCTTGTTTTTATAAGCTGGCATTATTGCTAACACCATTAGTCAATAAAAAAGGAGAGGTATTAAGCCTCTCCTTTTTAGTCAGTCTTGATAAAATTTAGCTTTGTTCAGCGGTTTTACCCAGTGAGTTATCGGCTTTTTTATCTATGCCTTTAATTTCATGAGAATTAATCCCGTCACGCGGTGGTTTGTCATCCCAACCTTGTGGGTCTCGGACAGGTTTACGCGCCATTAAATCATCAATTTGATATTTGTCGATAGTTTCGTATTTCATTAACGCGTCTGCCATCGCATGAAGAATATCAATATTTTCTTTGATAATCCGTTCTGCACGTTCATAGTTGCGGTCAATAAAGGAACGAATTTCTTCATCAATAGTATGTGATGTTTCTTCAGCAACGGTTTTATGTTGGGTGACTGAACGACCCAAGAATACTTCGCCTTCTTCTTCACTATAAGCTAAAGGACCTAAACGTTGTGATAAACCCCATTTAGTCACCATATTGCGTGCCAATTCGGTCGCACGTTCGATGTCATTCGATGCACCTGTACTAACATGCTCCCAACCAAATACTACTTCTTCTGCAATACGACCGCCGTATAAACTGGAAATCATACTGTCTAGTTTTTGTTTGCTAGCACTGTATTGATCGCGTTCGGGTAAGAACATCGTTACACCTAACGCACGACCTCTAGGCATAATACTGACTTTATAAACAGGATCATGTTCAGGCACTAATTTACCGACAATGGCATGACCTGCTTCATGATAAGCCGTCATTTTCTTTTCTTTCTCGTCCATCACCATCGTGTGTCTTTCTACACCCATGATGAGTTTATCCTTAGCTTTTTCCAAATCCGTCATATTGACGACGCGCTTATTCATTCTAGCCGCTAATAAAGCAGCTTCATTGATTAAGTTAGCCAAATCCGCACCTGAAAATCCTGACGTACCTTGCGCAATGTACTTAGGCTCGACATCCTCGGCGGCAGGTACTTTTTTTAGATGGACTTTAAGAATTTGCTCACGTCCTCTCACATCAGGCAAGCCGACAGTCACTTGACGATCAAATCGACCAGGACGCAATAAGGCTTTATCTAATACATCGGCACGGTTAGTGGCCGCAATAACGATAATACCCTCGTTACCTTCAAAGCCATCCATTTCTACCAATAATTGGTTTAAAGTTTGTTCGCGTTCATCGTTACCACCGCCTAAACCTGCACCACGCTGGCGACCTACCGCATCAATTTCATCAATGAAAATAATACAAGGGGCGTGTTTTTTGGCAGTTTCAAACATATCACGCACGCGTGATGCGCCAACACCGACAAACATTTCCACGAAATCTGAACCAGAAATGCTAAAAAACGGCACTCTCGCTTCACCTGCAATAGCTCTAGCTAATAAGGTTTTACCTGTGCCAGGAGGACCTACCATCAACGCGCCTCTAGGAATTTTACCGCCCAAGCGTTGATATTTAGCAGGGTCTTTCAGAAAATCGACCATTTCAACCACTTCTTCTTTGGCTTCGTCACAACCTGCCACATCGGCAAACGTGACTTTAATCTGATCTTCTTCCAACATACGCGCTTTGCTTTTACCAAAGCTCATTGCGCCACGACCACCTGCGCCACCACCGTTCATTTGACGCATGAAGAATACCCAAACGGCAATCAACAATAACATAGGACCAAAAGAAAACAACAAATTCGTAAGCATGGAAGGCTGCTCAGGCGGAACCGCCTTAGTATCAACACCATTTGCCAATAAATCATCCACTAAGTGCGGATCATTGGGCGCGTAAATCTTAAATTGTTGACCACCCTGCATTTTGCCTTTGATGATATGTTCATCAATGGTGACCTGTTGAACCTGCCCCGCTTTCACCGAGTCGATGAATTGTGAGTACGATAACGACGAATCAGCTCGTTCTTTTTGTGAGCTAACGTTGTTAAAGAGAAGCATCAAGACAACAGCAATGACACCCCACAGGATTATATTTTTTATCATATCGTTCATTTACACGCCCTAGGCCTGAACGGCTCTCTGTTTAAAAACTGAGCAATTATATCAGGAGTTATCATCCTGACTGTCGTTATTTATGGGGTACTCACCAAAGTCTAGGAGTAGCCAATTTCGCAAATATAAGGGTTAATAGCGATTATTTAAAGCCCTTCGCCAAAATATATACCTCATTACTGCGCGGTCTGGAGGCTTTTGGTTTTCTGATGACGACTTTAGTGAAATGTTGTTGCACTTCACGATGAAAATCTTCAAACCCTTCACCCTGAAAAACTTTGACTAAAAAGCCGCCATTTTTTGCCAAAATAGTCTTTGCGGTATCCAGCGCAAGCTCACACAAATACATGGAACGCGGCTGATCGACAGCTTTATTACCGCTCATATTGGGTGCCATGTCAGACAATACCAGATGCACAGGCATATTGTTCAATACACTATACAATTGATCTATCACAGACTGCTCAAGAAAATCACCCTGAATAAAATCCACGCCCTCAATCGGATCCATCGGCAATATATCCAGTGCAACCAGCTTATTGCCTTTACCTAAGCGTTGCTGAGCATACTGTGACCATCCACCTGGTGCTGCTCCTAAATCGACCACATTCATACCCGCTTTGATGAGCTGGTCTTTTTCCTGAATCTCAGCTAATTTGAATACAGCGCGTGACCGATAACCCTGCGCTTGAGCCATTTTGACATATTCATCATCAAAATGTTCCTGCATCCATTGATTACTGCTTTTACTTCGTGCCATAACGCCCTATTTTTGGTGTAGAATTAAGTTTTTGATTTTGAGAATAAAACGTGAAAGCAGTTGATAAGAAAAAACTAAAGTCCGAGGCGCATAGTTTAAACCCCGTCGTCATGATCGGTCAGTCTGGACTAACCGATGCAGTATTAGCGGAAATTGAACTAGCACTCGACCATCATGAATTGATTAAAGTAAAAATACGCGCCGAACGTGATGAACGCAAATTAATCAGTGAAAAAATTTGTACCAGCACTGGCGCAGAGCTTATTCAATCCATTGGACAAGTGGTTGTTATTTATCGACTGAATCCGAATAAATAATTGCTAAGGAAAGGCGCAAGACTTCCTGTCATGTGCTTTTCGCTTTCTTTCTCAAATATACTGAATTGAAATAATTTCGTATTCAATATTACCCGCTGGGGCTTTAACAATCACAATATCCTCCACCGATTTACCGATTAACGCACGCGCAATCGGCGAACCAATCGAAATACGATTTTCCTTAATATTGGCTTCATCCTCACCAACCACTTGATAAGTAACACGCTGTTCGGTGTCTACATTTTCAATTTCTACCGTCGCGCCAAAGACTACTTTGCCGCCCGCATCCACTTTAGTGACATCAATAATTTGCGCGTTAGACAGTTTGCCTTCAATTTCTTTAATACGCCCTTCAGCAAAACTTTGTTGTTCTTTTGCGGCGTGATATTCAGCATTTTCTTTTAAATCACCATGCGCCCTAGCGGTCGCAATCGCATTAATAATGCGTGGACGCACGACTGATTTTAATTCTTCTAATTCAGCGCGTAATTTTTCTGCACCTTTAACAGTGAGTGGTACTTTTCCCATTTCTTTCATACTCCAATATTTTGTGGGTGTTTGTGGGGTGAAGGTCGAACCCCAAATTTGTTATATCGTTATTATATCGTTTAGCGTTTAGCGTTTATATCGTTCCAACGCTCCAGCGTTGGAATGCAGCCGTTGACGCTCTAGCGTCCTCTTTAAACACACAACGCTGGAGCGTTGTCTGACGCATTCCAACGCGGAGCATTGGAACGATGAAATTATATTTTGCGTAGCCCGTATGGAGTGCAACGGAATACGGGAATAAGTCGCATCACCCACGAAAAGCCCCACATTCCGCAAAGCTCCATGTGGGCTACTTGCTATAAGCGCACCTTATCGCGTTACATTACGATTTTATTTTTATTTAAAATTGGGGGCTGCATATACGAGATTGCATCCAGTTGCTGTGATAGTGTACATCTCATCAGATGTACCACATTGCACCAACAAATTAAGTTCAACTAATTCATTTATTACAAATTTCCAATACTCCGTTTTCTGTATTGAATCTGTTGTCACAACGTTTTGGTAACTTTCCCCATCCAAGGTTTCTACAGAGATGCTGCCGTTAGAAGTACGAATACGCGCAATTCCTGAGCCATAACTAAGATTTTCCAGAAGGCATATTCCATCTAAAGTAAGATTAGTAAGACTAATGTCAAGTTTCTCAGAGTCATGGGGTATGGTAGGAGGTATAGTTGAACATGATTGGCTATTTTGAACATTTTCTTCTTCAAATAGACCCGCTTCAATACCTCGCACAAGTAACTCAAAAGCATTTTTTAGTGACACTGACCTGAACTTGTTCCCAGCAATATTTTCGATCAACTCCTTCCTTTCATCGGCAAAGTCAGAGATTCCACGAATTGCAATGACTCTATGTGGAGGAATGGGTATAAGAGCAGCCTCATAAACTCCAATGGATTCCATTTCCATTGCGACAATTTTTCTATCAACTCTCTTAATCCAATTGGCAAAAGCTTGTCCTTTCCCAACGGCTGGACCACTGGCTAGTTTCTTATCATCTCCTACACACAGCCTAATTTCAGAACGAATAACCAATTTCTGAACGGCAGCATCCTCAATTAGAGAATTAAATCTGGTAGCACAATCATTTGACCATCTACGATAAAAGGTCGCTTGAGTATATTTAAACATCTGAAAATTATTGAGTAAACGAGATGTGGTCGGATGCTCTTTGCCAGAGGGTATAAATTCCCAATTTTTTTTTCCTTGTGTTGCTGAGTTTTCAAGATACCCTTTTACGGTGGTAGGAATAAAAACATCACCAGGTTGAAGATCATCCTGTAAACCCCAGCACGACAATATTACGCACATCAAATTGCTCACAAATCTTTGATACGACTACAGCAGAAGCGATGTTTCCCATTTTCCCTACTGGAACGACTGCTATTTCAAAATCTTTGTTGAGAACAGGGGAAGAAACTCTACCATTGAAAATGGTAGAAGGGAGATTATCGAGTTTCTTTGATATGAAGTTAAACTTTTTAATTAACTCATCAGACAATATATCGAATTCTTCACTAAGTGCAATGTAGATTAAAATATCTATTTGTAATTTGCTCATAACCCATAACCTGAGTCCGTAGGTCGGGTTAGCTTTGCGTAACCCGACACATTCTGTATATCATGATTATGTCGGGTTACGGCTATCGCCTAACCCGACCTACAAAAATTTGAATTTAAAATTAATTCAAACTCTTATGCAAATCCTGCAAACAATTCACATCTCCAGCATCCAATTCACCCAAGGCATAACACGCCGCTCTCGCACCTGCCATCGTGGTGTAATAAGTCACACGATGTTGTAGAGCTTCACGGCGCATGGTGAAGGAATCGGAAATGGCTTGTTTGCCTTCGGTGGTGTTGATGATTAATTGAATCTGATCGTTTTTAATCATATCCACAGTATTAGGTCTGCCTTCGTTGACTTTGCAGACTTCTTCACAGGGAATACCCGCCGCTTTTAAAAACCGTGCTGTGCCGCCTGTTGCCACGATTTCATAATTTTTCGCCACCAACATTTTAGCGATTTCAGGCAGTTTCACTTTATCGACATCCCGAATACTAATCAGCACTTTACCGCTGGCGTTCAAATCGACACCTGCCGCACGTTGTGATTTAGCAAACGCTTCTCCAAAGGTTTTGCCCACGCCCATGACTTCGCCTGTTGATTTCATTTCTGGCCCTAGTAAGGGGTCAACACCAGGGAATTTGACGAACGGGAATACCGCTTCTTTTACCGAGAAATAATCGGGTATGCGTTCTTCGGTGATGCCTTGCTCAGCTAAACTTTGTCCAACCATGACACGGGCGGCAATTTTTGCCAACGCGTAACCTGTCGCTTTAGAGACAAACGGCGCGGTGCGTGAGGCTCTAGGATTCACTTCCAGCACATAAATATCCGTGCCTTGAATCGCAAACTGGGTATTCATTAAGCCGCGCACGCCTAGAGCTTCAGCCATTTTTGCCACTTGTTCACGCAATTGATTTTGCAGTTCGGGGGCTAAATCATAAGGCGGTAAGGAACACGCTGAATCGCCCGAATGCACGCCCGCTTGTTCAATGTGTTCCATCAAACCGCCGATGAGTACACGCTCACCGTCATAAATTGCATCCACATCCATTTCTACCGCGTCATCTAAAAAGCGGTCGAGTAATACTGGCGAATCATTGGATACACTCACGGCTTCTTTCATGTAGCGTTGCAAACCTTCTTCGTTAAAGACGATTTCCATCGCACGACCGCCTAATACATAAGACGGACGCACCACTAATGGATAACCTAGCTCACGCGCGGCATTAATCGCCTGTTCGGTGGAACGTGCAGTGGCATTCGGTGGTTGTTTTAAACCTAAACGCTCTAATAATTTTTGGAAACGTTCACGGTCTTCGGCTAAATCAATCGAGTCGGGTGATGTGCCGATAATCGGTACACCAGCGGCTTCTAAGGCGCGGGCTAATTTCAGCGGTGTTTGTCCACCATATTGGACAATCACGCCTTTGGGTTTTTCCAAATGCACGATTTCCAGCACATCTTCCAGCGTTAAGGATTCAAAATATAAACGGTCGGAGGTATCAAAATCGGTGGAGACGGTTTCAGGATTACAGTTGACCATGATGGTTTCATAGCCATCTTCACGCAAGGCAAGCGCGGCATGAACACAGCAATAATCGAATTCGATACCTTGTCCAATCCGATTTGGGCCACCGCCTAAAATGATGATTTTCTCTTTATCAGTCACTCGTGCTTCGCATTCTTCTTCATACGTTGAATATAAATAGGCGGTATCAGAGGCAAATTCAGCTGCACAAGAATCGATGCGTTTATAAACAGGACGGATGCCTTTTTTATGGCGCACGTTGCGTACTTCGGTTTCAGAGGCATCCAATAATTTGGCTAAGCGTCTATCTGAAAAACCTTTACGCTTGAGTTTAAACAACTCGCCTGCTACAAGCGTAGACAGCGTTTTAGTCGCTAAGGATTTTTCAGTCAAAATCAAATCTTCAACTTGCGCTAAAAACCACGGATCAATTTTGCTGGATTCGTGAACTTCCGTAATGGTCATACCATAACGAAAGGCATCGGCAACATACAATAATCTATCAGGGCCAGGGTGACGCATTTCACGGCGCATTTTGTCGCTCGCATTATCAGCCGTTAAATCAGTGATTTCATGCAGACCATCAATGCCAATTTCTAAACCGCGCAAGGCTTTTTGTAAGGATTCTTGAAAGGTGCGTCCGATTGCCATCACTTCACCGACAGACTTCATTTGCGTAGTCAAACGGTCATCAGCTTGTGGGAATTTTTCAAAAGTGAAACGTGGCACTTTGGTCACCACATAATCAATCGACGGTTCAAACGATGCAGGAGTTTTGCCGCCTGTGATTTCATTTTGCAATTCATCCAGAGTAAAACCGACCGCCAATTTAGCCGCGACTTTGGCAATCGGGAAACCTGTGGCTTTAGAGGCTAACGCAGACGAACGCGACACACGCGGATTCATTTCAATAATAATCATGCGACCATCGGCGGGATTAATCGCCACCTGCACGTTAGAACCGCCTGTATCCACGCCAATTTCACGCAAAATCGCCAGCGATACATTACGCAAAATTTGATATTCCTTATCGGTCAAGGTTTGCGCGGGCGCGACGGTGATAGAATCGCCCGTATGCACGCCCATTGGATCAAAGTTTTCAATTGAACACACAATGATGCAATTATCTTTAGAATCACGCACCACTTCCATTTCGTATTCTTTCCAACCGAGTACCGATTCTTCAATCAATAACTCATTAGTGGGCGACAAATACAAACCGCGCTCACAAATCTCCATGAACTCTTCTTTGTTATAAGCAATCCCGCCGCCGCTGCCGCCCATCGTAAATGACGGACGAATCACCGTCGGATAACCCACTTCTTTTTGCGCGGCAATCGCTTCTTCCATCGAATGTGCGGTTTTAGATTTTGCCACTTCAAAACCCAATCGCGCCATTGCGTCATTAAACAACTGGCGATCTTCCGCCATATTAATGGCTGCTTTAGTCGCACCTATCATTTCCACGTTGTACTTGGCTAACACACCATGTTCATCCAACGCTAGCGCACAATTCAACGCTGTTTGTCCGCCCATCGTTGGCAAAATAGCATCGGGGCGTTCTTTAGCAATGATTTTTTCTACCGTTTGCCAGTCAATAGGTTCAATATAAATCGCATCAGCCATATCGGGGTCAGTCATAATGGTGGCAGGATTGGAATTGACCAAAATCACGCGATAACCTTCCTCGCGCAACGCTTTACAAGCCTGAGTACCTGAATAATCAAATTCACAAGCTTGACCAATAACGATAGGGCCTGCACCCAATAATAGTATGGATTTTATGTCGGTTCTTTTTGGCATATTTCTATTTTAATTAGGTTATGTTTTTCTACTATCAGCAAGGAACAGGAATAACTGTTTGACCATCACTTAAACGCACTTAGACAGGATTGTCGGGTTACGCTATCGCTAACCTGACCTACATCAATCAATTCATCAACGCCATAAACTCATCAAACAAGCCTTCGACATCATGCGGACCGGGGCTGGCTTCGGGGTGTCCTTGAAAGCTGAACGAGGGGCAGTCGGTGCGTTTTATGCCTTGTAAGCTACCATCAAATAAGGAGTGATGGGTGGCAATTACATTGGCGGGTAAGGTGGCTTCATCCACTGCAAAACCGTGATTTTGACTGCTAATCATCACGCGTCCTGTCGCTTTTTCTTGGACGGGGTGATTCGCGCCGTGATGTCCGAATTTCATTTTTTCTGTTTTTGCACCACTGGCTAACGCTAATAATTGATGTCCTAAACAAATACCAAACACAGGAATTTTGGTTTCTACGATGGTTTTGATGGCTTCAATTGCGTAGGTGCAAGGTTCTGGATCGCCTGGACCGTTGGATAAAAATACGCCGTCTGGGTTCAGGGCTAATACATCTGCCGCTGGAGTTTGTGCGGGAACGACAGTGACACGACAGCCTCGATTAGCTAACAAACGTAGGATGTTACGCTTGATACCAAAGTCATAAGCGACAACGTGCTTAGTTAAGTTTTCGGCTTCAGTGTGTCCGTTACGCAAGTGCCATGTATTTTCTGTCCATTCGTAGCTTTCAGAAACGCTGACTACTTTGGCTAAGTCCATGCCTTTTAAGCCTGCAAAACCATCAATGGCAGCGGTTGCAGTTGCCATATCAACGTTATCACCTGTAATAATCGCACCGCGTTGTGCGCCTTTGTCACGCAATAAACGGGTTAGTTTGCGGGTGTCGATTTCAGCAATGGCTACGACGTTGTTATCAAGCAAATATTGTTGTAGCGTTTTTTCAGACCGCCAGTTACTCGCTAGCAACGGTAAATCACGAATCACTAAACCGCTAGCAAATACCGCGTGGGATTCGTCATCTTCGCTGGTTGTGCCAACATTGCCAATGTGTGGATAGGTTAGCGTGACAATTTGTTGGCAGTAGGATGGATCGCTTAGAATTTCTTGGTAGCCTGTCATCGCAGTGTTAAACACCACTTCACCCACGGAACAACCGTCTGCACCGATGGATACGCCGTTAAATACTGTGCCATCTTCTAGCACTAATAATGCGGATTTAGTCAAACACGTCACCTCTAATGTACAAAACGGGATGACCCTGTATGGATTCATCCCGCTATAAAAAATTAATTGTGACAATTCTACGAAATTATGTAGCTTTGGTCATTAACAATTTTTTTTATAGTTGGCTAACGGCAATGTTAAGACAAATAACGCACCCTCCGTGCTTTCTGCTAAGGCAATACTGCCACCGTAGGTTTTTAATAATGATATGGTAATCTCTAAACCCAAACCTGTCCCGCCATTATTTCTGCGCGTGGTAAAAAACGGTGTAAAAATCTTGCTTCGATTAGCAGCAGAAACCCCCGTTCCATTATCGTGCAAATGCAGTTCCAGCGTGCTGTCGTGCAGTATTGCGCTGAGTGTAAGTTGATTCGCCTTATGTTGTAAGCTGTTTTCCAATAAATTGCTAAGAATAATGTCTAGCGCGTCAGGCGCGATTGCCAGTGGATGATTGGGTAAATCGGTGTATTGCAATACCAAGCCCCGCTCTGCATAACGATTTTGTAGCGCGAAAATCACATCGGATAACACACTATTTTGCTGACTAGGTTCAAGAACATCCGCCCGTGCCAATTCTAATAAACGATTGACCAATTGTTTTAAGCGTTGCGTGTCGGCTAATAAATTATTCACAAAACGTTGCCGTTGATCGCTGGGCATATCGCTATGATCTTGCAACAATTCTAACGCACCCTGCATAGAGGTGAGCGGGGTTTTAAACTCATGTGAAACATGAGTGGCAAAGCGTTGTATATAATCAGTACGTTCGGTTAAGGCGTGCGACATACTGGCAAAACTATCCGACAGTTGGGCAATTTCATAAGTGACAGGATTTTTTAGTGGTTCAATCAGTTTTTGTTCACCTTGTTTAACTCGTTCAGTTTGGCGTATCAATTCACGAATCGGGCGGGAAATAGTCGCCGATACCAGCAACACCAACAAAATCACCAACAACAACGAACACAAGCTGGCGATTAGCACCACTTTTTTCACTTCAAACAAATGCCGAATAATATTATTCGGCGTGCGTGACAGATAAATAACGCCCTGCAAATGTTGATTTTCCATAACAGGAAAGGCGACAAACACCCGAATCCGCGTCCCCCGACTTAACGAATATAATGAGGGTGGAGGTTCATCGGAAATACGCTGCCTTATGGTACTGGCATAATGCCCGTGCAAGGCTTGCTGTACTTCGGGAATGTGCGCCAGCGATAACCCCAGCTCTTCCCGTCCAGCAATCACCGTACCGTTTATATCCAATAAACGAACTCCAGACAGCGTAATATGCTGGGTATCAAAAATAATCGGAGTCATATATTCGCCGACTTTTTTCGCCAATTTATCAATGGGCAATTCAGCAGGTTGAGCGGTTAAACGTGGCGGTTGTATCGGATTAATCAAACTCAGCGTTGGCATAATCGGTTCATAAGATCGATTAACAGGCGGCAAAGTGGGCAGATAACGCCCATAAAGCGATTGCTCAGCATAAATGCGTATCAACTGCCGATAACTAGCGGACAGTGCTGCCGCTTGCGAGATAAGCTCTAATTCCGTTTGCTGAACTAATTCGTTTTCATAAATCCGAAAAAAATACAACCCGCCTAACGGCAAAGCCAACACCGTCAGCATCACAAACAATAAAATCGTGCGTAAGGGGAATAAGCGGTGGCGGAAAATATGGAAAGTTAGCGGGTTAGGCATTGCTAGGGTTTGTGTGTTGTTGAAGTTTGCTGAAAGTATGTATCAGATAGAGGTTTCACGTTACGGTGGTCTAATACTAAAAGTGATTAATACCGATGATAATGGATTTTTAATCATATAGAAGTTACGCATTGACGATCGGCTGAAGTTGAGGGTTAAGTGTTTCTTTCCCTTGGATAAAGCCCTTGATAAAAAAAGCAATCACCTCGTTGAACAAGTT
>WSSedA1B3DRAFT_1000276_pt1 | contig 15127 bp, 10 predicted proteins | sample WetSurSiteA1Bulk_FD_9468 | JGI IMG/M metagenome (IMG submission 9468)
TCTCTGAATATCTTTTTTCTAAAGAAATCAAAATGGTATCAATTTTTTTTTTGATGTTATGAGGCGACTTATGAGGTGACTTCATCACTTTCCCAGAGAGGCAGGCAATTGAGAGGGGCATCCGAGAATGTTCAGAAGCTGGTGAAGGTCTGTTACCGGTACTGCACAGGCCTGACCACAGCAGACGTATGCAGTTGCTTTTCCTCCTGGTGAGTTCAGGTCCTGGGTGAAGGGTGCCAGTCTTGTCAGGAGAGGATTATCATCATTGAATTGTTTGAAGACGATCAGCGCGTGAGGAAGATACTGTTCCCGGAGTCTATTTATCATTGATTTTGTGTCTTTGCCATCCCGCTCACCAACTATTACCACGTCATGAACAGGCCCGATGGCACTATCGAGAGCGCACAGGAACCATGTATGCGCTGAAGGCGACTGGATCACGGGAGCAGCAAAGGTGCGTGAAAGTTCAAAAGCCTGTTGTTCGTATACGGCATCTCCTGTGAGATGGGCAAGCCTGACCAGATTTTCAAAGGCGATCGAGTTACAGGAAGGGATTGCTCCGTCATAGATCTCCTTTTTTTTCACCAGCAGGATTTCGGCTGAATCTGAAGTAGTAAAAAAACCTCCCCTTGCCTTATCATGAAAATGTGCCGCAAACCAGGTATTCAGTTCAATTGCTGTCGCGAGGTAACCCGCATCAAAGGTGGATTCGAAGAGTTCGATAAGGGCTTTGATAGTGAACGCATAATCATCACCAAATGCAGGGATCGCAGGTTCACCTTCGCGGTACCGGTGCAGGAGACTGCCGTCGGGAGCACGCATCCGGGTTATGATAAACTGCATGGCCCGCCTTGCGGCTGAAAGGTAGTGCTCATTACCAAAAGCCCGTGCAGCCAGTGCAAGGGCTGCGATAAAAAGACCGTTCCAGTCAGTAAGGATTTTATCATCGAGTGCCGGACGGGAGCGATATTTTCTTGCGTCAAAGAGCATGGCCCTGATGGATGCAAGTTTAATCTCAATATAGGCTTTGGATATACCAGTAGATGATGCCGCCTCTGCAATGCTCTTTTTGCAGGTGAGAATATTTTGTTCCGGGCCGCTTCCTGTCTCCTGATAATTACCGGCAGGTGTTATGCCAAACACACGGGCAGCAATGATCGTATCTTCCTTTCCCAGTATCTTTTCGATCTCTTTAGTTGTCCAGAGATAAAAAGCGCCTTCACCCCCCGCGCTGTCTGCATCTTCTGCCGAGAAAAAAGCCCCTTCCGGTGACGTGAGGCTGAAAAACACATACAAGATAATATCTTCAGCGGTTTTCTTAAAATCCGGATTACGCGTTGCCTGGTAAGCTTCGGTATATGCCATGACAAGGAGTGCCTGGTCATATAACATCTTTTCAAAATGCGGTACCAGCCATTGCGCGTCAGTTGAATACCGGTGGAATCCCCCACCAAGCTGGTCATAAATCCCTCCGCCACGCATTGCATGAAGTGTCTTTTTCACCATTGCAAGTGCCCGTTCGTTCCCCGTCCGCTTCCAGAACCGTAACAGGAAAAGGAGTGTATGCGGCGCGGGGAATTTTGGTGCACTACCAAACCCCCCGTATTCTGCATCGAATCTCAATACCAGCTCTTCATATCCTGCTGTGAGGAATGAAATATCCGGAATATTATCGTGAGAGGGTTCCTGTTCCTGGTGAAGGGCAGCAGCGATTTCGTCTGCTGATCTTAAAATATCCACGTGTTTTTCCTGCCATACCTGGATAATACGGTGCAACAGGTCAGAAAGTCCGGTCATGCCAAACCGGTTCTCTTTGGGCAGGTATGTTCCGGCAAAGAATGGCTTTTTTTCCGGTGTTAAAAATACCGTAAGAGGCCACCCGCCCTTTCCGGTCATCATCTGACAGACTGACATATAAACGCTGTCAATATCCGGGCGTTCTTCGCGATCAACCTTGATGCAGATAAAATGAGTATTCAATATCGTAGCAATTGCAGTATCCTCAAACGATTCATGCGCCATAACATGACACCAGTGACAGGTCGCATAACCGATGGAGAGAAAAACCGGTTTATTCTCCTGTTCTGCACGTACAAAAGGTTCATCACCCCAGGGAAACCAGTCAACCGGGTTCCGTGCGTGCTGGAGGAGATACGGACTCTTTTCATGAATAAGCCGGTTAGAATATTTTTCTGTGTCCTGAGGATCTTTGTATTTTTGCTGGTCCGGCTTCATACCTGCTCATAGGAAGTCCGATATTATGAGACTTCTTAAAAATCGGTCGAAAAACGATGTGATTATGTGTGATCTGATGCAAAATGAGCACAGGTACTTTTTCAATGAATGTACAAACTGAACCCTTTCTCTTAATAGTCTTGCTGGGAAGCGGTGTCATAGCCATTTCATTTGCTCTTGACGTTCTCTGGGCTCATGTACTCCCCCTGAGATCGTTTTATTATGCGATCCGTGCTCCTGGGGTCATCGTTCACGAATGTTCCCATATTCTCGGCTGTATCATCACCGGTGCAAAAATTAAAAAAGTCGTCTTTTTTTCAGAAGAAGGAGGATCGGTGACCTATTCTTCTTCAAAAATTCCGTATATCGGTGATGTTGTTATCAGTACGGCCCCTCTTGTCTGCATCCCGATTGTCCTTGCAGGACTCACATGGGTATTTTCGCAATATCTTGGCTGTGTTTTCCCCCCTATTTCCATACCCGTGAATTCAGTGGATGCACTTCTCGGACTGGTCATCACCATTACAATACTCTTTACCCAGAATCTTATCGTCAGGTTCAATCCCTGGTTTATTGTCTATCTTTACCTAACGTTAACGCTTATACTATCTCTTGCCCCGAGTGCGCAGGATATGAGAAACGCAACTATCGGTATTGGTATCATACTCATTGCGTGTATTCTGATTCTTTTGAGTGCTCTGCCTTCTCTGGTCAGCATCCTGGAAAGTATTATCCGCCTTATCGGGATCGGTTTTACCTTCGGCCTCATGTTTGAAATTATCGCACTGGTGATCTCAACACCGCTTATGGTCTGGTATCTCTACAAGCATTTCTGATCCAGTGTGGGTGTTGTTATAAGATCGGTATTAATTGATCCAAAAGGTAATTTTCTACATATATGAAAAATGATTCTCCCGCCGACTTTTCTGACGTTGCTGAAAATGGAAGCCGTCTCACACCCGTAATGCGGCAGTACCGGGAGATCAAGGAAAAGCACCCGGATACCATCCTTTTTTTNCGTATNGGTGATTTTTATGAAACGTTTGAAAGCGATGCGGAACTTATCTCACGGGAACTTGAGATTGTGCTTACCTCACGGTCCAAAAGCGGTGATAACCGGATTCCCCTTGCAGGAGTACCCTATCATGCCGCTGACGGGTATATTGCAAAACTCGTCGGTAAGGGCTATAAGGTAGCCGTGGTTGATCAGATAGGGGATTCAAAAAATACCAAAGGGATTGTTAAACGCGAGCTGGTTCGCATCATCACTCCAGGCACAGTGATTGACTCCACTATGCTTTCCTCCTCGGTCTCGTCCTCCCTGCTCGCAATCTGTCCCAATCTTAAAAATGATCTGTGGGGAATTGCACTTCTGGATATATCAACCGGGGAATTTTTTGTTGCCTCTATCAATCGCGATCCAGGTTTTGAGAATATTCTTTCAGAAATAGCTCGCTACCGCCCGGCAGAATGTATCGTTTCGTCATCAGTTCCCGATGAGCTGAAAGAACGTGTCCGTGAACGGGGAGTGGTTGTTACCATTTATACTGACGAGGAATTTTCCGAACAGCCGGCACGCCGAACCCTTATGGAACACTTCAGAGTATCTTCTCTTGCCGGCTATGGGTGTGACAGTCTCCCTGCATCAATCGGTGCGGCTGGTGCAGCGCTGGCATACGCAAAATCAACACAGAACTCCCCGCTTACTCATATCAACACTCTTTTTTTGCGCTCATCTTCGCAGGGTATGATGCTTGACGCAATCACGTTGAGAAACCTTGAAGTGAAAGAAAGTATCAGAGGTGACACGAAAGGAGCAACACTCTTCTCAAGCCTTGACGTGACGAAAACCCTGATGGGGAGCCGTATGCTTAACCGCCACCTCTCCCGTCCGCTTACTGAGATCGAAGAGATCAACAAACGACTGGATGCGATTGAATTTTTCATAGCACATACACCTGCACGACTTTCATTCAGGAACCTTCTATCCCGTTGTGCAGATATTGAGAGGATTGCTGCGAGGATTGCCTACGGGAATGCCGGACCCCGCGATCTCATTGCGCTTGCAGACACGCTTTCAGCCCTTCCCTCAATCAGGAGCACGATAACGGATACCAGCACGGCAGATTTACCCATTTATATTGCCGATGCCCTGAAAAATCTTGATGATTTACCGGATTGCGTCACCCTTATCAAAAACGCCATTGTCATAGATCCACCTGTTATTGCGCGCAACGGGGGCGTAATCCGTCATGGCTATTCAAAAGAACTCGACGCAATAAAAGGAGTGCTTCATTCAGGAAAGGACTGGATCATCGAACTCCAGAAAAAAGAGCGTGACCTGACAGGTATCAAATCCTTAAAGATTGGGTATAACAGAATCTTTGGTTACTACATTGATGTCACAAAACCGAATCTCCACCTTGTCCCCCCCCATTACCAGCGCCGCCAGACCACAGCCACGGGAGAGCGTTACACCCTCCCTGAGTTGCAGGAAAAAGAGACGCTCATTACAAACGCAGATGAGAGTGTGCTTGCACTTGAGCGTGAACTCTGGTCAGAAATTATCGATGTCCTTCGGCGGGTGATTTGCGATCTCCAGGAAATAGCCAAGGGTATTGCAATACTTGATGTTTCAGCCGCACTTGCTGAAGTCGCACAGACCCATGATTACGTACGCCCGCACCTGAATAATGGTGATGCGATTATCATCCGTGACGGCAGACACCCGGTTGTTGAACAGGGCGCTTTGGGAGTTTTTGTACCGAACGATACCGAGCTTGACAGTTCCGTGACCCAGGTGATGATTATCACGGGGGCAAACATGGCCGGGAAGTCCACATATATGCGTGCTGTGGCACTTATCTGTATCATGGCGCAGGCAGGAAGTTTTGTACCCGCCCGTCACGCAAGTATTGGTATGCTTGACCGCATCTTCACCAGGGTTGGTGCATTTGATGATCTTGCGAGTGGACAGAGTACTTTTTTTGTTGAAATGCTGGAACTTGCAAACATTCTCAACAATGTGACTGCAAAGAGCCTTGTCATCCTTGACGAGATTGGCAGGGGAACCAGCACCAGTGACGGGTGCTCAATTGCAAAAGCAGTGCTCGAATACCTTCATGGGAAGTCAGGCACCGGGCCAAAAACACTTTTTGCCACGCACTTCCATGAACTCATTGAGGTGGAAGGGGTTCTCAAGAGGGCTAAAAATTATCATTTTGCGGTTAAAGAGACAAAAAAAGAGGTCGTCTTCCTGCGGAAGCTTATACCTGGTGCAACGGATAAGAGTTATGGTATCCACGTCGCCCGGCTGGCGGGGATCCCCAAAAAAGTGACAGAGCGTGCTGAAAGCATTCTTGTGGAGACCATGAACCGTGATGTTCCGACAGGAACCCGCCCCCAGAGGTATACCCAGGTCCTGCTTTTCGATCATGAAGGCCCCTTAAAAACCGAATTGCATCACCCGGTACTCGATGAACTTGCCCGGATTAATCCTGATGAGATGACACCTCTGCAGGCGCTTGCAAAGATTGCAGAATTACAAAAATTACGGGAGAACCAAGAAAGGTAAGTATGGGAAATAATCAGAACCCATCCCAGATACATGTCTTAGACCAGGCAACTGTGAACAAGATTGCCGCAGGTGAAGTTGTTGAGCGTCCCGCTTCGGTGGTAAAAGAGCTCGTGGAAAATGCAATTGATGCTGGTGCCCGTTCTATTCGTATCGATATTGTTTCGTCATCCAATGACATTGTAAGTGTCCAGATCGTTGATGATGGATGTGGCATGAATCCTGCCGATGCTTTGTTGGCCTTCACTCCTCATGCAACGAGCAAGATAACCCGGATTGATGATCTTACCCGTATCCTCACACTTGGATTTCGTGGAGAAGCTCTTGCCAGCATTGCGGCGGTCTCCCGGGTAACCCTCATTACACGACCACGCGGTACTGGAATTGTCTACGGGACAAAAGTGGTAGTTGAAGGGGGAGTACTCAGGGTGACAGGAGAGATCGGGGCACCTGAAGGGACCACAGTACTCGTTGAAAACCTGTTCTTTAACACACCGGCACGAAAAAAATTCCAGAAAAGCAAAAACACCGAGATCTCACATATTCACGCACTTTTGGAAGGTATCTGTCTTTCCCATCCTGAGATTTCATTCCGGTTGTTTGTAGATCACCATGAACGCCTTGTAACGGACCGAACGTCACGGATGCTTGATACGATTGCACGTATCTATGGCAGCGATGTGGTAAAGGATCTTATTCCGGTGAACCTCTCTCTGCCTTTCATTACAATTGTCGGGCACACTTCGCGCCCGTCCCTTTCGCGAAAGGATGCATCACGGTTGATCATTTCGATCAATCAACGATATGTATCGTCACCGCTCATCAACGCGGCAATCAGAGAAGGGTATGGCACACTGCTCCCAAAAGAGCGATTCCCGGTAACGTTTCTTTCCTTATCGATTGATACCAATCTCATCGATGTAAATGTTCACCCGACAAAAAAACTAGTCCGCCTGTCCCGGGAAAAAGAAATTGTACAGGCGATACAAGAATCGGTCAGTACTGCATTACTCAGCTATGACCTGATTCCGGAAGTCAGGACAGCCTCACACCTTACCCTTTCAGAATCAGGTAAGAATTCAATACGAGAACCGGGCATGCGATATAATCTAACTGAACCGGTATCGAATGAGACCAATGAATCCACCCATGCAGGAACTGCTTCAACTGATCGCCAGTTGCGACAGACGGAACTGACCACAAATAATGTTCCGGATGATACAAAACTTCCGAACATGGAAGTTATCGGGCAACTGGGAGGTATCTACATCCTGACTACAACAGAAAGCGGTGAACTTATCCTTGTTGACCAGCACGCAGCCCACGAACGAATCCTGTACGAACAGGTTCTAAGACGAAGCGGAGGCAACCATCGTTCACAGGAGCTTATTGTTCCGGTTATCATTCACCGCACATCACGGGAAACGTCTGTTCTTTTGGATCTTTTACCCGAACTTGCAAAGGAAGGATTTGTTCTTGAAGAATTCGGAAAGGATACCTTCCTTGTCCGCGCAATCCCGGTGGTCCTGGGAAAACTTGAAGATACAACCATGATCGATGAGATTGTCAGCGATCTTGTCGCAGAAGAACCATCACGTACGGTAAACAACCGTGAACGTTTGACCCGTATAATCGCATGCCGGGGCGCGATCAAGGCAGGGACAATATGCACAAAGGAGCAGTGTCAGCGAATCGTATACCAGATCCGAAATACCAGAAACCCATTTACCTGCCCCCATGGAAGACCAACGATGTTAAGGTTCAGCCGAGCCGACCTTGACGCTATGTTCAAACGTACATGAGTGGCGTCAATTCCCCGGAAAGTCCAGCATCTCAATCTGTCATACTTGCCGTAACCTGCATTATTTAAAAGAGAGTAATAATACGGTAGGGATCAGGAATTTATGAATGCGACCGGCAGGGAACTTTTAAAAAATTCAGTTCAGGAAACTCTGGATACTACCGGTGTACAATTTTCACGCGATGATAGTTTCTTCCCTGGTATTATGGAATTCCAGCAGATGGTATTGTCATATTACAACAACTATGGCCGGGAAATGTCCTGGCGAAATACGACCGATCCCTATCTGATCCTCGTTTCGGAGATCATGCTCCAGCAGACACAGGTGGAACGGGTCAAAATAAAATTTCCTGAATTTATCAAGGCATTCCCGGACTTTGCTTCACTTGCTGTTGCCCCGCTTGATAAAGTGCTTTCTGTCTGGCAGGGTATGGGTTACAATCGTCGCGCTATCGCATTACAGAAATGTGCTATACGGGTGATGAACGAATATGACGGCATCCTTCCGGCTGATGTCGATATCCTCACAACGTTTCCCGGTATTGGCAGGGCAACTGCTTCATCCATCGCAGCATTCGCATTCAATCTGCCCGTAGTATTCATCGAGACCAATATCCGTCGGGTTTTTATTCACTTTTTCTTTTCGGATACTGACACGGTAAGCGATGCAGATCTTCTCCCGATTATCGGGCAGTCCTTATACAAAGAAAACCCCCGCGTATGGTACTGGGCATTGATGGATCTTGGTTCAGTGCTTAAAAAGACGATTCCGAACCCGAACCGACGCAGCGTTCACTACTCAAAACAATCTCCCTTTGAAGGGTCTGACCGGGAAATCCGCGGTATGATTATCAGGAGGCTACTTGCTGAACCGGGAATGAGTGAAAAACAACTCGTTGCAATCCGGATTGAAGATCCAGCCCGGATTAAAAAGATACTGGCTGCCCTTATATCTGAAGGATTTATCGTAATGCAGAAGAATCGATTCTTTCTTGCCGGAAAGTAAGTATCATCATAATTTTCCTGTTAACATTTTTTTAAATTAATTTACAATTTATATTTAATATTTAAAAAAAATCATCTATTTTATAATAACTTATTGTTAATTTTTGTTAAATAGTATTAATCATATAAAAATCTGAAAGGTCTATAACGAAATTGTCCCATTTTAATAGGTATTTCCTTCTCTTCATTCTTTATTGAATATAGTATAACCAGTAAAATCCATTTTCATAAAAATTGTTATATAAAATCACAAAAAATCCCGCCTTTTGCCGTGCATACCTGTCTGGCAAATATATAATACACTCACAATAAAATTCAGATTCAACCCAGATGAACTGGGGAGGGGAAAAAAGATATGGATAAGATTTTTAACGAACTCAAGGACAAGAACCAGCCTGAACGATGGACCCGTGTAATAGCACTTGAAAAGTTTGGAAAACCCGCCGTTGATTATCTGCATAAAGCACTGGATGATGAGGACAAGTGGGTGCGGTACATGGCAGCGGATGCTCTGGGAAATATTGGAGATGTTCGCTCAATCGAGCGCCTGATCCCGCTTCTCAACGACCAGGACCAGGATGTGCGATTTGCCACGGCATATGCGCTGGGAAACATCGGGAACCCGAGTGCAGAGAAAGCATTGGCCCAGACATGCAGCCGGGACAATTGTTTTGTGAAAGTTGCCGCTGAGGAAGCACTTGCAAAACTAACCGGTCCGGCAAAGAAAGTATAGATCAGACTTTCTATTGCTGTCTACGAAAAATGGTTGAAAAAGGGCAAAAAACTCAGATAACCCTTTTTACTACTTTCTGCCTTTCCGGATAGCCATTTTTTAGAATTTGTTTATCGTGACTCTCGTCAATGCGGTGGATAATTGTCATGTACCCCAGAATGGTATCTTCATGGTCCATTATTGACGACAGTGAAGCTTGAGCGGGAACCCTGCCGGATGAAGTGAGGAGTGAGAGAGATACCTGTTTATTGCCATTCTTTCTGACATCAATCAGGCTGTCAAGCGCACGTTTTCTGTCTTCTGGCGCAATAAAGCGGGCAAAACTTTTTCCTACTGGTGATTCGTTCTTTTTTTGTGATGTTATATGGGTGAAAGCATCGTTTACCCAAACGCATCTACCGGATAAGTCAAGAATTGAAATGAAATCCTGAGCCATTTTCAGGGCATTTGACAAGTAAAGCAGGCTGAGGACCCCTGGAGTTTTAATCTCGTCATGCACCGGGTAAACCGGATCAGCAGTATCCGGGATTGAAATCAAACGGAGAGTGTCTGAAACAAATCCGTCCTTTGCATTTTTCAGTAATTCCTGAAGTTCTTTAATTTCAGAAATATCCCGGATAATCTCGATTGCCCCGATTCTTTTACCTTCCTGATCGTGAAGGGGTGAAGCCTTTGTCCACAGATAGGCACCTTGTCCTGAATAGAGGGAAGGAACAAAAATTTTGCTTACCAGTGAGCTGCCTTCCCTTTTCATATCGGGATAATATTTTATAATCTCATCATCACGTGCATCAATGAGATCGATGAGGATCCTGCGCGAAGTCCCATAAAACGGGAAGGCGTGTGCAAAATCAGCATGTCCCAGAATTTCATTTTTACTTACCCCTGTCATCTGTTCAATCGCAGAATTCCATGCAATAACCTGATGTTCATTATCGATAATAAAAGTCGGATCCGGTAAAAATTCGATAATATCAATCATTTCCTGCTGGAGAACCTGGAGTTGAGATATAATCCGTTTCTGTTCAGTAATATCTTCAACAATCCCGTTGATATGCTCGATGTGGCCGGCATCGTCAATTTTTGCCAGTGCGGTAACTGATACATCGAGAGTAGTTCCATCATGACGCCGCAGGGTGACTTCCTTGTTTTTCACAAATCCCGCAAATCGCAATTCATCCAGCAGTTTTTTCCTTCCCTCTGTTTCCACAAATATATCCGCAACATCGATCTTTTGCAGTTTTTCCAGGGAGGGAAATCCTAAAATCCTGACAAGAGAAGAGTTTCCCCAGATAAACCTCCCCTTTGGATCCCCTGTGCTCCGGTAAACGCCGATATGAATATTATCGACAAGAATGCGGTATTTATCCTCACTTTCCCTGAGTTGTTGCTCAGATTTTCTGGCACTGATATCCCGGGATATGGTTGAAGCACCGATAACAAACCCGGTATCATCAATAATAGGAGAGATAGTTACCGAGACATCAATCGTAGTGCCATCTTTTTTTAACCGCTGGGTCTCCAGATTTGATACTCCATGCCCCCTGGCGATATCATTAAGGACAGCATCGAGCTCCTGTCTGCGTTCATACGGGACAATAAGAGAGATATTTTTCCTGAGTATCTCGTCAGACGCATACCCGTACATATCTTCTGCAGCTCTATTCCAGCTGATAATTGTACCGTCGATTTTTTTCCCGATTATGGCATCATTGGATGATCCGACTATACTGGATAACAGTTTTTTAATCCTTTCTGATTCACGCCGTTCAGTGACATCCTCACAGATGAGGCATTTTTCCTTGTTTGAAAGAAGCATCACCCTGAAGATGACATTCTTGCTGCTCTGGTCCTTGCACCGGACAACGAATTCCCTTGGTATTGTTCCCTGATCAGGATATGCGGTGATATCGGTTTTCCATAATTCGACAGCATGTTTCCGGTATTCAGGTTCGGGAAAGACCAGTAAGAACCATTGCCTCCCTGATGTGAAATCACCGTGGTCATAACCAAAAACCCTGGTAAAACTGTGGTTAACATATCGAAAGTTTCCTTTATCATCGATGATTGCCAGCGGAAATGGCGATTCCTGTGCCACACTCTGGAAAATCTCCCTGCTCTCTTGTAATGAGTCTTCAGAAATCTTTCGCTGGAGTGCAATTGAAGCAGCTCTTGTATAGGTTTCAATAAGCGTGAAGTCCCGGATATCTGCTCCCTTATGAAGATAGAGTGTAGCACTCCCCAAAACCCTTCCATGATATACAAAACCAATCCCATAGGAATCTTCGATATTGAGGTCTTTTGTAATTTGTTCACAGGTTTGCTTTGGAATCTTCTCAAAGAGATCTTCAAAGAATGAAAAAGGGGTTTTATGCAGTCTTCCTGTCCTGAGAGAATGAAGTGCCACAGGTTCTATAGGAATATTAATTTCTCCTGGGTCCCGGCCCAGATATCTCGTGCAGGCAATACGATCCTCCTCCCCCATAATGGACCTGCAGTTCTGCATGCCGGTAACCATATTGAACGAATTTACGCTGATTGTTGCATCAGGGAGCAGTTGTTTTAAATCTGATGCAATTTTTTCGTAAATATCAGCATCAGGAGGCAGTTCAATAAATTCCTGTAATATACGGGAGAAAAATTCCATCTGGGAAACATAATTCCTGATTTTTTCTTCAGAAGCGTGCCGCTCGTTGATATTACGGAAGATGCCCTCAACGCCTTGAATATTTCCGGCATTATCAAAGTAGAGGTGACTGTTGGTAGCAACATAGAACCTCTGCCCATCTTTTGTTTTTAAGGTAACTTCATAATCGTCTACATGTCCTCTTGCGTATACTGCGTCAAGGAAGGGTCTTCGTTGTTCAGGATCCCAGTAAAATACTTCTGCAATATTCTTTCCCAGGCACTCGTCTAATGAACCGTATCCCAACATGGTTGCCCATGAGGGGCTTGCCATAATCAGGTTCCCCTCTTTGTCCGATCGGTAATAAACATCCTGGATATTTTCAATTACCGTTCGATACTGTAATTCCCGCTCAGCAAGGGCTATTTCTGCATGTTTACGGTCAGAAATATCCTCAAAAATAATCAGAATTCCCTCATCGCCATCATCGAAAATGATAGGCACCAGTTTTCCCCTGAAATAATAATCGCGTCCNCTTCGTTCGAGAGATATCTCAAAATATTCAGTTTTTTTTTCATGAGAGTCTTTGAGAAAATTATCAAGCGGTATTTCGTATAATAGTGGATCATCAATATCTTTTATTGATATACCGGTAATCTCCTCGCTCGTTTTATTGCAGAATTTTAAGAATGCATCATTTGCCTGCAATACCTGCCCCCAGGGGTTGATAATAATGATCATATCAGACGAGAAACTGATCCATCCCGAAACAGGCACTCGCTGGGAAACCGTATAGACCTTTGAAGTTCCCAGTTTCTTTGCTTCCACCTCTCCATTCATCAAAAGAATTTCAAGGTATTTAGCTACTGAATTCCTGTTCATGCGGAGCTGGCCGGCAATCTCCGAAATACTCATGCCCCGCGGTTTGAATTTCAGGATTTTTTTAATCCTCGCGATCTTTTCCTGATCGAGAATCATATGTAATTGAGATAATAGAATTGATAATTATAAATTATTACTTAAAATATCCTGATAATAGTTCCTTTTCAATGAACCGAGAATATTAATTTTTTTAAAAACCAGTGTACATGGTGCTTCAACCAATGAATTGATATTTTAGTGTTAACCATAGAACCAATCAGGAAGGGCACAGTATGCCGGATCTGAAATCCATTCCTGATGATACGAAATGGCAGCTTGCAGCAAAGCTGGCTGCTCTTCTCCCAGCTCTTTATGAGAGTGCCTATTGTGGTGTAGTTGGAGAAAAATATGATGAAATTGAGCAGGAGATATGGATGGGACTCTCCAGCATGGTAAGCTCAATTGTCCGCGATCTTGGGCTCCCCACCAGAACTGCGAGTGAAATTGCCGAGAGTATCAGGATAGTTTTAACCATATGGTTTGGACCTGATTATAAAAGTGAGACGCTCGAAGTATCAAAAGATGGCACGGTCGTCCTTGTCCGTCGATGTCCTTTCCTTGATACCAGTCATACCTGTGTTGGTGAGGGTTCCGGTACCTTTCAAAAGTGCATGGCGCTAATCCTGACGACCGTCCCGATGCTGAATAAAAACTATGCTGCACGGTTTGTCCGGACCATGTGTACTGGCGACCGCCAGTGTGAAATTAAAATCTTTGAAGTAAAAAAAGCACTACCAGATGAAGGGAAGAAAAAATAATTACCAGAGTGATCAGACGCTATCCCGACTTTTTTTTTATTTAAGGTAATACCCGACTCCCATGAAAATGAGCCCGAGGTAAAACATAATGGCAAACGGCCATGAGAAGCCGAGATTGATAGTGTCAATCCGTTTGAGATCCTGGATGAAGATCATGGCAAATCCGAGGATAAATAATCCCATACTGAGCTGAGTTTTGGTTGTTTTGTCCATTAAAACACTCCCTGTTACTAAAAGTATCTCAATCCATCAGGAAAAAACCTTTGTTATCAACGGATAAAAAACAAAAAAAATTCCGGGAATTAAAAATTTCCAATAACCAGGGAAAACAGTGCTTCAGACGGCAGTGGTGGTGATTGAATGTCTTTAATAATGATGTGTTCTTCAGGATAACCAAGATTTTCGCAGAGCGCGACTTTCAGGGGCAGGGAGAGCAGGGTAATGCGGGAATANAGTTCCTTCACACTGAATTTTGGATCGGCAAGGAGAAATACAATCTTTCCACGCTTGATTTCCTCAATGGTATCCTCTATTCCTTTTTNATGTCCCTTACCATGCGCTACTACTACCGATACCCGTGGTATCGGGATTTGTAACCTNGCTGCNGCAACCTGAAGAGATGATATGCCGGGAATGACCTCACCGGTCAGATACCCGAGTCCCGCAAGCATGGGATCGCCGGTGGATAGAATTATGGCATCTGTGGGAAGTTTTTTAAGATTTTTGAAGTCATCAATGGTCTTTACAACACAATCAAAGGGAATATGTGACCGTGCGAGTTCGATTGAACGATGGGATCCAAAGATTATTCTGGCCCGGGAAATCTCACGGATTGCCTGCTCGGTGAGCAATCCCGGTCCACAACCAACACCAATAATTTTCATGGGCTTTTTCCTAGTATCGCACCTTCGCGGTTCACCAGTATTACCCGTGTATAGGGGTATTTGTTTTTAAATGCAGCAAGACTCGACCTCACAGCGGGCAGAAATGCCGTCGAACCTGAAAATTCTTCAACCGTCGCATAGCCTGTTCCTTCAAGGATGTGTGGATTGATATAATGGAGAATCAGCGCAGGGAGCCCAAAAAGGATCACATCACCTTTTGCGACATCAAGCGCCTCCCCGATTTTTCCGCCAACCAGCACCACTTCATGATCCGGGAACATAAGTCGTGCATACCGGAGCCCTATCCTTCCCGTGGTAAGTACCGCGTTGCGGGTTGATGAAACCCGCTCCCGTACCGTTTCTTCAAGATGGTCATCCCATGGCTCAACAAGGCCGGTAGTTCCCAGCACGGAGATACCTCCTTTAACACCAACCCTGGAGTTGAGTGTTTTTCTGGCAATCGCTAAACCCTCGGGAATAGAAAGTTCAACCTGCACTCCTGAAAATCCCTGCTGATCAAGGGCTTCCTGTATTGAGAGGAGGATACATGCAAGCGGGACTGGAGTGATGGCAGGCTCTCCTTTTTTGAA
>WSSedA1B3DRAFT_1000278_pt1 | contig 15091 bp, 10 predicted proteins | sample WetSurSiteA1Bulk_FD_9468 | JGI IMG/M metagenome (IMG submission 9468)
GACACCAAGTGGTATATGCACCATGGAATGAGGCAGATATAGAAAAAAAGGCTCCGATTTATGTTCTCCAATAAATCTGACAACACGCTCTGTGTATTCAGTTGTAAGCTTATCCTGGTCAGCCAGGGTGCGGACTTCTCCCACTTTATCATTCCCTTCTATCAGAGGCAATACAGGGTACTTCATTTTTATGCTTGTGGTATCCTTCAGTTGAATGGGGACCCCATCAAAATCGACGGGCCACATATCGTTTGAATAGGGAATTCCAAAGTATTCATCGAATCCGTGTTGCAGGGGAAGAAATTCTTTGTGATGTCCAAGATGCCATTTACCGATAATTCCGGTGTGATAACTCCTGGTCCTGAGCATTTCCGCAATTGTTGTCTCCTCTGAACTGATGCCGTTAGTTGCCCAGGGCATAAGGGCTCCTGAAATACCTATCCGGTTTGGATAACAGCCTGTAAGAAGTCCCGCCCTTGACGCACTGCTGACGGCCTGCGGGCAATAGAACCAGGTAAACTGCATTCCCTGGTTCGCAAGCCGGTTCAGATTTGGGGTCTCATACTGGTTTGAACCTGTTCTTCCAATATCGCCATAGCCCATGTCGTCCATAAGGATCAATACTATATTTGGGGTGCATGGTTTAAAAGATTCTGTATTTTGGGAGCTTGCCTGTATTGCTGCCAGGGAAGCAATACCAAAACTAAGAGTTGATTTTAAATTGATCATTGTAAGTTCATTTTAACCACGGAGTTACACAATATTTTCTCTGAGTTGCACGGAGTTAAGCCCCCTTCAGTGGGTTGGGTGCCTATTCCAATCCGGATTGGGTTCCATCATCTTTGCATTATTCTTTTCTCTCCAGTCATTAAGCAATTTAATCAATTCTCTTGTTTTCTCAGGATTTGTCTGGGATATATCATCGGTCTCAGATAAATCCTTTTCCAGATCGTATAATTCCTGCCTGCCACTTTCAAAATTATCAATAAGCTTGTACTTTCCTTTCCTTACAGCGCTTCCCGGTTCAACACCCTGGTTTGAATAATGGGGATAATGCCAGTACAGAGGCCGCTCAGGAAATTTATCCTTTTTGAAAAGCCTTAAAATACTTATTCCGTCGGTCTTAACATTTTCATAAAGAGAACCTGTCATTTCAACAATTGAAGGGAAAAAGTCTACAGAAGAAACAGGGGTCTTTATCAGAGTTGCGGGTTTACATTTTCCTGGATATTTAATAATAAGTGGTACTCTTATGCCACCTTCATAAAGCCATCCTTTTCCCGCCCTCAAAGGCGAATTACAGGTCGGTGAACCCTCTGAAGTTGAAAGGCCTCCGTTATCGGAGGTGAAAAATACTATAGTATTCCTTTCAAGCCCGAGTTCCCGGAGTTTTCCAAGGAATCTTCCGATGTTCTCGTCAACACTGAATATCATGGCAGCGTACACAGGATTGGTCTGGATAATTCGTTCTTTGTAATTATCACTCATTGAAGGTCTTATCCATTCCCTGTCCCTTGTAAACGGATCCTTGTCTGCAATGTCCATCGATGCCGCTTTCTCCTTGAACTTCCTAATATGTTCCTCTTTAGCCTGCATTGGATTGTGGACGGCATAATAAGAAAGATATACGAAAAATGGTTTTCCGGCTGAATTTTCAATGAATTTTATTGCTTCATCAGTCTGTCTGTCAGTAAGGTATTCTCCTTCCTGACCATCCTCAAGCCTTGGATTTCCGTAGGGTGAAAAATAACCGTTCGATGTTTTACTTTTATTTGGCTGACCGGCATTGTACCCTCCTTTGTTTACATCAAATCCTTGATTTTCAGGCCAGTATTTTGGATCAGCTCCGAGATGCCATTTACCGGAAATCATGGTAGTGTAACCATTCTTTTTAAGTACTTCGGCAATCGTCACTTCTTCCGTGTCAAGCTGTAACTTAAAAGGAAGGGCGATAAGTTTATCTTCCGGACCTCCGCTGTTCGTTGCCTGTCGCCCTGGGATCCAGTCTGTAATACCGGTATTTACCGGGTACTTTCCAGTCATAATTGAAGCTCTTGTTGGTGAAGAGACAGGACAAGAGGCATAGGCATCGGTGAATAGCACTCCCTCCTTTGATAGCCTGTCTATGTTCGGAGTCTCGTAGAACTTGCTGCCATAACAGCCGAGATCAGTATAACCAAGATCATCGACAAGGATAAAGATGATATTGGGTCTTGGACTCTCAGGTTTTCCGAAAGATAGCAGCCACGAAAAAGGAATTGATGCAGTGATTCCAAAGGTAATTATAGACTTTAAGTTATTCATAACTAATTTTTACCACATAATAAATGCCACCTAAACTCTCATTGTAAGTTTTTAATTTGCCATTTTATTTTCTCTTATTTTTTTAAGAAGTTCTGTTAATTCATTAACAATAAACTTATTTTCAGGAGCCAGGTTATTTTTTTCACCGATATCTGTTTTCAGATTATAAAGCTGCGGTAAGGGATCATTACCTGTCTCAGTATTGGTATTTGATTGGATTTTGACTCCCGGACCCGGTTCTATAAATTTCCAGTCGCCTCTGATAACTGATAGTCTGCCGGATGCAGATTGTTCTACAAGCCATTCCCGACTGGTTTTTGATTTACCAGTCAATACTTCCAGATTGTTGAAACTGTCCGGACCGGCCCNATCTNGCAGAGTATTTCCGCAAAGGGCAGCAAATGATGCCATAAGATCAATCTGGCTGAAGAGGGCATCAGAAGATCCTTTGTTAATTTTTCCTTTCCAGCAGGCTATAAAAACAACTCTTGTACCGCCATCGAAAGCACTGTATTTACCTCCACGGAGTGGTCCCGCAGGTTTATGCAATCCGAGAAGCTCCACAGCCTGATCCTTATACCCGTCGTCAACCACAGGTCCGTTATCACTGGTAACTATTATCAGTGTTTTTTGTGCAAGGTCCAGCCGGTCAACTGCCTTCACAATTTCCCCGACTGACCAGTCAAATTCAAGAATGGCATCTCCTCTCGGACCCATACCGCTTTTACCTGCAAAACGCTTGTTTGGTGCACGGGGTACATGNATATCGTGAGTCGAGAAATAGAGGAAAAAGGGATTATTCCTGTTGTTTTCAATGAACTTAACCGCCTTTCCAGTAATAACATAAGCAATATCCTCATCTATCCACAGAGCTGATTTGCCTCCTGTCATGTATCCGATACGGCTTATTCCGTTAACTATAGTCATATCATGTCCATGGCTGGGATGCATTTTCAGAAGTTCAGGATTGTCCTTTCCTGTAGGCCAGTTACCTGTTTTCTCTTTGTAGTTTACAGTGATAGGATCTGCAGGATCAAGTCCGGCTACTCTCCTGTTCTCGACAAACACACATGGTACTCTGTCACCAGTAGCAGGGATGAGATAACAATAATCAAATCCGATATCCAGCGGACCCGGTCTGATCTCTCCATTCCAGTCGGGACCTCCTTCCGGTCCCAGACCCAGGTGCCATTTACCAACAACACCCGTTTTATATCCGGAATCTTTCAGGACTGACGCAATTGTTACCCGGCCAGGTTTTATTATAGCTGAAGCATCACCTGGCAGGATTCCTGTTCCTTCTTTTCTCCAGGCATATTCTCCTGTAAGCAATGAGTAACGCGAAGGGGTGCTTGTTGCAGATGTACAATGGGCGTTCGTGAATCTAAGTCCCTGACTGGCAAGCTTGTCGATATTTGGTGTCTTCACACTGGTTGCACCATAACTGCTGACATCCCCATAGCCAAGATCGTCAGCAAGAATGATGATAATGTTAGGTTTTTCGGATGATTGAGCACTCGAATATTGAGTTGCAGCAGTTAGTAAACCAAGCAAACCAGGAATAATTTTTCTTGTCTTCATTATTTATTTATTAATTCCTTAGTGCTCCTTTGCGAATTCCTTTGCGTCCCTTGGTGGTAAAAAAGAAATAAATACAAAGGTCAACACGAAGGACACGAAGCACAATACTTATTTTTCGTTTGCAAATGGAAACACTTCTGAGGGCACATGTGCTTGTTTCATAAGTTCTTCCAATTTTCTTACAATTTCAGGATTAGATGCAGCCAGGTCAGTTGTTTCGCCTATATCTGATGAAAGATCATATAATTCAGCCGGGCTGTGTGGAATCTTGTCTGCATTCAGAACCACTGCTTTCCATTTATCCATTCTGACAGCTATTTTGCCACCCTGTTCGTGGAATTCCCAGTACAGAAATTCATGTTTTTTCTGCTTTTTACCCAGTAATTCAGGGAGAAATGATAAACCATCAATCCCGTCCGGAACCCTGGCACCTGTAATTTCGGCTATTGTAGGCATTACATCCCAGAATGCAGAAACATGGTCAGAAAAAGATCCGGCTTTGATTTTCCCGGGCCATTTTACTAACATCGCCGTTCTGATCCCCCCTTCGTACATATCGCGCTTGTACCCTTTCAGGGGACCATTGCTGTTGAAATAATCAGGGTCGGCTCCTCCCTCCAGGTGAGGTCCATTGTCAGACGCAAAAAATATGACAGTATTATTCTCAAGGCCGAGATTTTCTATTTTTTCAATGATTTCGCCTACATAATCATCCAGTTCAGTGATCATTGCTGCGAATGCAGCATGAGCTTCAGGTTGTGATCCATATGGTCCAAGCCTGTAATCAGGACCCTCATCAGTTCCCTTAAATGATTTTTCAGGGTCATATTTTCCTCTGAACTTACTGATATATTCCTCTTTTGCAAACAGTTCAGCATGCGGAATGGTCGTCGGATAGAAAAGAAAGAAGGGTTTTTCCTTATTCTTCTCAATAAACTCCAGTGCCTTTTCATGTATCAAATCCGGACTGTAGCCTCCTGTCCTGCTGCTGTCATTTTGATGGATTGCTATCTTATCATGATTATGCCACAGATGATCAGGATAATAATTATGAGCCAGGCTCTGGCAGTTATAGCCAAAGAATTCATCAAAGCCCTGCGAGTTGGGATCTCCTTCGGTGTCAATATAACCCAGTCCCCATTTTCCAAAGGCGCCTGTTGAATACCCTCTCATTTTAAGCATTTCTGCAACCGTAAATGAATTTGCCGGCAGGGGCCATTGTCCTTCAGGTTCCCATCCTTTGTTGCCCCTTACAGGCGTATGTCCCGTATGAAGCCCTGTCATCAGGCATGAACGTGACGGGGCACTTACGGTACACCCTGTATAATGTTGCCTGAAAAGCATACCCTGCTGAGCCAGCCTGTCAATATTCGGTGTGGAGAATTTCTGCTGGCCGTAGCAGCTAAGATCTCCATAACCCAGGTCATCAGCAAGGATGTAAATAATATTTGGATTTGGCTTTTCCTTGTTTGCCTGTGAGCAAGCTGCAAGGGCAAATGAAGCGCAGAGGGTGACAGGGACTTGGAGTTTCATCATTGTAATTGGTTGCTAGATGCTGGTTGCTGGTTAATTACATGCCAATTCCCCCTTAGAAGGGGGTAAGGGGGATGTAAATAAGAGTTAACCTAAAGTTTCCGTACTTTTATCTTAAATGCTTCCTGTGGATTCTTCACAAGTATCTGATCGACTTCCTTATCCGTCACTCCTTTCACTTTCAGGGCCGGGATCAGATAATCAAAAATATCGGTATACCCCTTAAACGTTCCGCCTCCCGGTTTAGCTGGGTCATACCAGCCTGAGTCGTGTGAAATAAGCACTTTTGTGAGGAGACCATTCTTTTTCATCTCAATAATCCTGTCAGCGTACCACTCAACAGTTCCGTTAGAGCCAGATTCGGCATCATCTCTCCTTCTTATATTATCGAGTGAAATCCAGGCTCCTCCCTTTGCAGCCCTGATATTTCCTTCTATGGTCCCGCTCTGGGCATGAACCCAGATAAAGGCAGAAGGATCGACACCCATATCTTTTAAAATATCTATCTGTGCGAAAGCAGGATTATCGGGGCCAGTGTGAGAGGCAATTACAAGACCAGTTTTGAGATGCGTCATTCCTGCGGCTGTAATGATCTTGATGTGTTCAGTTGACAGGGTATCATCCGGATCAACAGCTATTTTGATAAATCCCGGTTTGATACCAGTGTCTTCAATTCCATTTTCAAATTCACTTATCCACAAATCGGCCAGTTCCTGTGCATCCTTTTCATAAAAGCTTTGAGGGATATATTTGTTTTTATTGGCTCCATAGTACCCGGTATTAGTAATGAAATTAACCCCTGCCATTCGTGAAAGAGACCTTAGAAGAACCGGGTCGCGTCCCAGCCAGGCTGGTGTGCAATCAATAATTGTCCTTACCCCTTTACCCTTTGCCTCAATTACAAAAGGGAGTGCCTTTTCGATCACTGAAACCTTGTTCCACCTGGAATATCCGGTACTGTCAGCCCCAATAAAGTCAACCAGAATATGTTCATGCTCAAGGGTTATTCCCATCTTACCTGGCAATTCCGGTCCGTTGATGGTCATGACATAGTCGCTTTGGGCGGGTTTGCAGGTAATAATTATTATTCCGAAAACAAGGAAGAGTATCAGCCACAGAATAATCTTCAGATCATCGTAATCATCTATTTCCATTAAAAACAGTTTTATCGGGTTTCAATGGGAATAAAATTAAAATAATTTTGTATAAATAAAGCATGGGGTTGTCTCAAAAGACAAAATCCATTAACCGCCAAGGGCTCAAAGTATTCGCAAAGCAAGCTAAGCTATACCATTAAATTTTAAATCTTTGCGATCTTTGCGTAAGGTCGTGGCGGCCTTAGCGGTTAATAAGGACTTCTAAGACAGCCTTTCTGCAACAAAATCAAGGAATTATTTATACGAATCGACATGAACATTTTTCACTGCCCTGCCGGAAGGGTCAATCATGTTTTTGAATGATTCGTCCCAGGCAAGAGCTTCTGCTGTGCTGCAGGCCACTGATGGCACAGAAGGCACACATGAAGCTGCTGAATCAGAGGGGAAATGCTCTGAAAATATTGATCGGTAGAAATATTCTTCTTTCGACATTGGAGGATTTATCGGGAACCGGTATTTGGCGTTTGCCAACTGTTCGTCTGTGACTTCCTGCGAAGTAATGGATTTCAGTGTGTCAATCCAGTTGTAGCCCACACCATCTGAAAATTGTTCCTTTTGCCTCCAGGCGACACTTGGCGGAAGGTAGTCCTCAAAAGCTTTTCTGAGGACCCACTTTTCGATACGGTCTTTTGATATCATCTTGTCCCTTGGGTTCAGCCGCATTGCCACGTCCATGAACTCCTTGTCAAGAAATGGAACCCGCCCTTCTACGCCCCAGGCGGCAAGCGATTTATTTGCCCGGAGACAATCATAAAGATGTAGCTTGCTTAGTTTCCTAACGGTCTCCTCATGCAAAGCTTTTGGATTTGGTGCCTTATGGAAGTATAAATATCCGCCAAAGATCTCATCAGCACCTTCACCTGAAAGTACCATCTTGACTCCCATCGACTTTATTACCCTTGAAAGGAGGTACATCGGTGTTGAAGCCCTTACAGTAGTAACATCGTAAGTTTCAATATGGTATATAACATCACGGATAGCATCAAGTCCCTCTTCGACAGTAAAATTAATTTCATGATGCACTGTTCCTATATGATCAGCAACTTTCCGTGCAGCTGCCAGGTCAGGTGAGCCCACAAGACCGACAGCGAATGAATGCAGCTGCGGCCACCAGGCTTCAGCCTTGTCTCCCGATTCTATCCTTTTAGGCGCGAACTTCTTTGCAACTGCAGAGACCACAGATGAATCGAGCCCTCCTGAAAGCAGCACTCCGTAAGGCACATCGGACATCAGCTGGCGGTGGACAGATGCTTCAAGGGCCGATCTCAGGTCATCAATAGAAGTAGTGTTGTTCTCAACCGCACTATAATCCATCCAGTCGCGGGTGTACCACTTTTTCATCACGCCGTCCCTGCTGTAGAGATAATGACCGGGAAGGAATTCCTCGATCTTTTTACATACACCTTCAAGGGCTTTCAGTTCAGAGGCGACATAAAAATTGCCAAACTGATCCCAGCCCATATAGAGAGGGATAATACCAATATGGTCACGTGCAATAAAATAGCTGTCGTTTTCCCTGTCGTAGAGGGCGAATGCGAAGATGCCATTCATCTCCTCAAGAAAAGAGGGACCTTTGTCACGATACAGCGGAAGGATAACTTCGCAATCGGAATGAGTCTGGAATTCGTAAGTGCTTTCATAACGTTTCCTTATCTCCTGATGGTTATATATTTCACCATTAACGGCAAGAATGAGATTCCCGTCTCTACTGTAGAGTGGCTGACGTCCCGACTGCGGATCCACAATTGAAAGCCTNTCGTGGGCAAGAATAGCTTTTTCACAATAGAAAATTCCGGACCAGTCGGGTCCCCTGTGTCTTACTTTCTTCGACATTTTCAGAACGCTGGCCTTAAGTTCTGCATGATTTACCTTGAGATCAAAAACTCCAATAATTCCGCACATATTAAAAATATATGTTAATACTAGCCTATATCTACCAGGCGAGCAAAAGTAATCAATTATTATATACTAAAAACAAATTATGTACAAAAAGTCTATAATTAATAAATATATATAAGTAAATAAGCAATATTTATTATAGAATTAAACAAAATATCTTAAAACAGCGTAAATCATTAAATGTATTAATAACAAACATTATATTAAAGAAATATAGTTACCGGTTATCCTCTGCAAGCTGAAGTTTCAAAAAAATGATTTATCTGACTTTTTAAACAATATGGTCAGAAGGATTGTTATCTTCGCGAATTTAATTTTTACTTAGATGAATAAGCAGGGTATTTCAGGAGAAACCAAAGTTGAAACTATCATAAAGGCTGCACAGAAGAGGTTTGGAGTTTATGGGGTGGAAAAGACAACTATGAGGGAGATTGCTGACGACCTTCATATGTCGAAGGCAGCCCTTTATTATTATTTTCCTGACAAAGAGGATCTATATGCATTTGTTGTCAGAAAAGAGCAGGAGGAATTCCTTGGAATAATTGAAGAGGACTTAAGAACAGTTTCTGATCCTGCCCTAAACTTAAGGAAATACGCTTTGACAAGACTCTCCTATTTCAGAAAGCTTTTAAATCTTAGCCGTATAAGGTTGGCTTCGTTATATGGACTCAAACCAAGGATCGCAACCTTGATGATCGATTTCCGTGAAATGGAAAAAGAACATATCAGGAAGGTCCTCGACGAAGGGAAAAAAAGCGGGCAGTTTGATATTGATGACACAGGTAAGACTGCCACACTTTTTCTGGACCTGCTGAGAGGGCTAAGAAGCGCCTTCATTGCTGACAAGGATATTCTGATTATTGATGAAGCGGAATTCCAGATACTCTCCGAAAAAGTTAAGGACATAACTGACATATTCATTAATGGCTTGATGTGCAAATGATTATTAAATTAATAAGTATTAACTCACAAAATAAATGAAACCGAATTCAGCTAAAAAGAAATTCAAAGTATATATTCCCCTGGGGATTGTAATTCTTGGAGTATTAACCGGTGCCTGGTATTGGTACAGGGACTATGCCAGGTATATCACTACTGATGATGCCCGTATTGATGCTGATAATGTGACTGTCAGTTCAAAGATGCTGGGACGCATTACAGCCATATATGCCAGTGAAGGTGATACGGTCAAAAAAGGTGAACTTCTTGCCGAGCTTGACAGTTCTGATCTTGTTGCCCAGAGGAATCAGGCCCTGGCAATGAAAGATCAGGCGCTGAGCAATCTGAGGCAGTCTGAAGCCAAATATGTATCCGACCAGCAAAGTCTTAGGGTTGTTGAAATAAATTCTGAAAAAGCACGAGATGATTTTGAAAGAGCCAGGAAACAGTCTGAGGGAGGTGTCATTACACAGGAACAGTATGATCATATCAGGAAAGCTTATGAAGCAGCTTCTGCCCAGGTAGAAGCATCAAAGGCTATGCTTAAAGTATCTAAAACACAGATTGCCTCGGCTTCAGCTGCAGTCGAAACCACCAAATCCCAGATCCGGGTCCTTGAAACACAGATGAACAATACCAGACTATTCTCTCCCGACGATGGAGTCTTGGCAAAAAGATGGCTTTTGCCAGGAGATGTAATTCAGCCGGGTCAGTCAGTTTTTACTCTGACCAGGAACAACGGGAAATGGGTCTCGGCTTTCCTTGAAGAGACAAAAATTGCCAGCATCCACAACAGGCAGAAAGTCAAGTTTACAATAGATGCCTTCCCGCACGTGGAATTCTACGGTAGAGTATTCCTCGTCGGTTCAAATACCGCGTCAGTGTTTTCCCTGATCCCGGCAAATAATGCTTCAGGGAATTTTACAAAAGTCACACAAAGGATCCCTATAAAGATTTCAATTGACAGCACTAACACCGGGAATAAAGTATCGTCATATAATTTACGAACCGGAATGTCGGCTGTAGTCAGGGTATTAAAGTAACAAGCATGGAACGGCGCAGGACTCCATCACACAAGATCAGGAGATTTATCAGGAAACCTGATTCAGTTTTTCATCCAAGGCATAAAACATATAAATGGTTTTTGCTTTTTAACGTAATGCTGGGAACATTCATGGCGGTTCTGGATGCCACAGTTGTCAATACCGGGCTTCCGAAAATAATGGCCTCGCTTGGTGTTGGACTTGACAAGATCCAATGGGTAATCACAGGATATATGCTGGCGATGGCTGTGATGCTACCTACATCAGGATGGCTGGGTGACAGGTTTGGGTTCAAACGCATGTACTTTTCCGGATTATTTCTTTTTACAGCCGGTTCTTTCCTGTGTAGCCTGTCGGCACATGAAAACATGCTAATCGTATCAAGGATAATACAGGGACTTGGTGCAGGGATGATCCAGCCGCTGGGTCTCGCAATAATAACCAGGGAGTTCCCGCCTGAACAGAGAGGCATTGCAATAGGATTCTGGGGCATTTCAGCAGCTGCATCAGTTTCGTTCGGACCGCTTCTTGGCGGTTTCATAGTTGATAACTTTTCATGGCAACTGATCTTTGGGATTAACATTCCTGTCGGCATACTTGCCATGCTGTTTACAATCATTATCCAGTCAGAATATACGGATAAGCGAAGACGAAAATTCGATCTGGTAGGATTTGTTTCCGTGACTATCTTCCTTCCGGTTACCCTTTACGCTTTATCAGAAGGAAATGCTGCCTCAAATTCTGCAGGATGGCATGCCTCCTACATCCTTTTGTGCGGAGCAATCTCACTTCTTTCTCTTGCGGTTTTCATCACGGCAGAGTTTACAGTCAGGGAACCACTTATTGATCTCAGGCTCTTAGGTAATTTTAACTTCGGGCTGTCAAATCTAGTAATGATCTTTTTCAGCCTTGGAATGTTTGGAAGTACATTTCTTATGCCTGTTTACCTTCAGAATTCAATGGGATACACCGCATTACAGGCCGGGTCCGTCTTCCTGCCTGTAGGAATAATACAAGGAATTATTGCACCCCTTTCGGGCAGGATTTCTGACAAGCTGAATCCGAAGCTCCCTATTATTGCCGGGGTTTTGCTAATGGCACTCAGCTTTTATCTGAATTCAAAACTCTCCTATCTCTCCGAACTTAAATCAATTATGATTTCCCTTTATATAAGAGGGGTTGGAATGGGATTTATGTTTACTGCGCTTAGCACAATAGCACTGGTAGAAATTCCCCGTGAAAAGATGGCCCAGGCTTCCGGTATTTCAAACTCCGTGCGTCAGCTTGGAGGGAGCCTGGGTGTCGCCATTCTGGCAACTCTCCTGACTTCGCGGGTCAATTATCATGCTCAGGAGTATGGACTTGCCCTGAACCCCCGTTCTGAAGTCTATAGTGAAACAACTAAAAAACTGAATTTTCATGTTATCCATGATTCAGGCATTTCTGTATCGAACGCTCCGGGGGTGAGTCAGTTTATAATTATGTCAAACCTCAATAAACAAGCCTATATCCAATCTATTGATGACGATTTCCTTTTAGCGGGCATTATTTCGCTAATTGGAGGAATCCCAATAATCTTTATGCGTACACGAAAATCCAAAACTGAAAATATCCCCATACATGAATAGAATAGTAAAAATAGTTACAGGCAGCATAATGTTTCCAGGTTTGCTTTTGTTTACTGCCAACATAGCTGCACAGGAAAATAAGAACTCTGTTTTGGTGACTTCGGATGATTCCCTCTCGCTGAATTATATTATAGAAGAAGTCGTAAAGAATCATCCCACAGTACTATCCGCTGAGGAAGCGCTTAAAAATGCCGACACGGAGATTGAGCTGGCAAAAACTGGTTACTATCCTCAGGTTAACATGACAGGCAACTATACAAATCTTGGCCCTGTAATTCATCTTTCAATTCCTGATTTTGGAACCTTTAAACTATATCCAAATAACAATTATTCTGCAGCTTTGAACCTGAGTCAGGTGGTGTACGATTTTGGGAGAACAAAACAAAATGTGGAATTCGAACAGGAGAGCAAAAATATCGGTGAACAGGCACTTGAGCAGGTAAGACAAAAAATGTCCCTGGCAGCAGTCAGTAATTTTTACACAATTGCTTTTCTACAGGAAGCGATTAAGATAAATGATGAAAACATTGCCACACTTAACTCCCACCTCAAATATGTTGAGACAATGAAGGAAACAGGAGCGGCAACAGACTATCAGATTCTTTCGACAAAGGTAAAGATTTCAGGAGCTGAAAGTCTGAAGGTAGATCTCCTGACAGCTCTTGATATTCAACAGGCATATATGAGTGCACTTCTTGGAAGGGATTTAAAAGCAGTTGTGAAGGAAGAGCTGAACGTCCTTGCTCCGGATAGAGAAAGGGACTCATTGTTAAGTTTTGCATTTCATAACCGGAACGAAATAATAATAAACCAGCGCAGAGCTTCCCAGGCAGAAATAAGATATCAACTTATAAAAACATTGAATAATCCTGTCATAAACTTTTATGCTACCGGGGGGGTTAAGAACGGCTATATTCCTAATCTTGAAGAAGTGAGGGCAAACTATGTCGTAGGAGTGGGAATTTCAGTTCCGATTTTTGATGCGCTGAGAACAAAATATCACCTTGTTCAGGCAAAAACAAATATAAATACTATAAATCTTGAGGCAGAAACCACAAAAAGAAACATTTCATCCGAAGTCAGAGAAGCTGATGATTACATGAAATCAGCTCTTCAGAAAGTAACACAGTTTAACCTTCAGCTTCAGGAGGCATTACAGGCCTATTCCCTGGCTGAAACCAGTTTCAGGGCCGGTGTCATCACAAATCTTGAGCTTCTGGATTCCAACACTTCGGTTTCTCAAAGCCGGCTTCTGCTTCTTAAAGCCAAAATTGATTATGCCTCCAGTATATACAGATTCAGAGCTGCCCTGGGAGAAAAACTATATTGACCTGACAGCCTGTTTTTATTAATCCTCATCTCAGGGCAAATTACTGTAAATCTCTACTTAATTTATAAAGTTTTTTTCTGCAAAATCCTGGAATTAGCCAGGTGTTAATTTTTCGTGATAATTGCATGTTTTTTCTTTTTCATGCATTATTTAAATCTTTCTTTGGATAGATTTTGGCATATTTGACAGCTTGTTTAAAACCATTTTAAAATAATAATAATAATTACAAAAGCTTATATATTATGAAGAACGCAACTTTAGCAATAATTCTTCTCTATGTACTTTCTGGTTTTATTAATGCCCAGGACATCAGTGAATGGCGGGAAGAGAACCGTACGGGAGTATCTGCAGAAAAAGGACTTATGAAATTGTGGCCGGCTGCCGGACCGACCCTGCTCTGGTCCACTCTCGACCTGGCAAGAGGTTTCTCATCGCCATCCTTTGGAACAAATACTATTTACATTACAGGAAACAAAGGTAATGACGATATTTTGTTTGCGTTGGACATGAATGGCAAACTTCTCTGGCAAACAGTATTTGGCCGGTCCTGGACAGAGTCTAATCCTGAAAGCAGGGCTACTCCGACTGTAGAAGGTAACAGAGTTTACTGCTCCAGTGGATTCGGCGATCTTGCCTGTATTGACGGAAATACAGGAAAAATTATCTGGTCATGCAAAGCCAGCGAGCTTCACAAAGGTACTTATGGAAGCTGGGGTATAGCTGAATCTCTCCTCATTGATGGCGATAAAGTTTTCTTTTCACCGGGGGGACCCCAGACAATGACCATAGCTCTTAATAAAACGACTGGAAATCTCATCTGGAAATCATCTAGTCTTAATGATAAACCAGGTTATGTTTCCCCGATTCTCATTGAATACGGTGGTAAAAAAATGCTCATAAACGTCTCATTAGGACATATTTTCGCAGTTGATCCTTCAAATGGTGACATAATCTGGAAGGTGGCTCATCTGGCAGAAGACAGCAGAGGAGATCTTATTAAATGCGTTACTCCGTTATTCCACGAAGGGAAGGTTTATGTAACAGGAGGTTATAATACAGGTGGTATGATGATAGATATTGCTAAAGACGGAAATGGTGCCAAGGTAGCCTGGACAGACGATGTCCTTGATGTTCATCATGGAGGTGTGGTTCTCATAAACGGATATATATATGGCGCAAACTGGCTGAATAACGGTAACGGCAACTGGTGCTGCATTGAATGGAACACAGGCAGGAAAATGTGGGAAGAGCATTGGAACAATAAAGGTTCTATTATATCCGCTGAAGGCATGCTTTATATTTATGATGAGAAAAGTGGAAACGTTGGACTTTTAAAGGCTAATCCGGAAAAATTCGATCTTGTCAGCAGCTTTAAGGTTACTCAGGGCGATTCCGGACCATTCTGGACCCACCCTGTAATCCACAATGGGGTTCTTTATCTGAGGCACAGCAATGCTTTAATGGCTTATAATATCAAGGCAAAATAATCGACAATATACAATTGTAATTTTTAATCGCCTTCCTTTCAACCAATGAAGCCATAGGCGAATGACTACCCTGTCTTCAACCATCTTCATTGGTTATTTTTTTCCTCAATAATTGCTTATGGATTATCCAGCAGAACTTCATCTGCTTTTAAATAACAATAACCAGGCAGTAAGTGCAAAATTTATTTGA
>WSSedA1B3DRAFT_1000280_pt1 | contig 15032 bp, 11 predicted proteins | sample WetSurSiteA1Bulk_FD_9468 | JGI IMG/M metagenome (IMG submission 9468)
CGAGAACAATTAAACTCGCTCACAGGAATTTCTGGTCAAACATTGGCTGGACAGCTGTTTTTGTTGTTATTATCCTGGTAATTACGACGATTTTGTCCGGCTTGATTCTGGTCCCATTTACTGGTAAGTTTTTCCAGGTTTTTACCAATCCTTCGGAAGCTTCTTCACTGACCGAAATCTTTACTAATCCGTTGTACATAATTCTTTCTGCACTGGTGAATGCAATAACATTACCACTTTTGCCAATATTCGCCAGTATCCTGTACTTTAATGGCAGAGCACGCGAAGAGGAGAAGTCCTCCTGGAATATACAGAAAGAAGATAGTGTAGGTGATAACTTAAAGGTTGAAGATCTTTATTCCAGGCCACATTCTGATGAAAATAGTGATAAGCCTGAAAATAGCTGATCAAATTCACTTAATAAAATGAAAATGAAAGTTCTGGGAATCAATTGCAGTCCGAGAAAAGAAGGCAATACCTACCTAATGATCAATGAAGCGTTTAAGCCTCTTGAAGAAAAAGGAATAAAGACAGAGATATTTCAGATTGGCGGTAAGAAAATAAGAGGCTGTATAGCATGTATGAAGTGTAAAAAGAAGGCGGATGGAAGATGCCATCAGAAAAACGATATAATAAATGCCTGCATCGAAAAAATGGAAAAAGCCGATGCAATAATCATAGGTTCCCCAGTCTATTTTGCTGATCTGTGCGGTGATGCAAAAGCTTTTCTTGAAGTAGCAGGATATGCGCTTAGGAGTGCTGGTAACCCTCTTAAACGCAAACCAGGGGCAGCAGTGGTTGCTGTAAGGCGTGCCGGCTCAATCCATACCTTTGACAGTATTAACCACTTCTTTCTTATAAATGAAATGATAATCCCGGGATCATCATACTGGAATATTGCAATAGGCAGGGATAAAGGAGATGTCCTGAAGGACGAAGAGGGGATGAAAACGATGAGGGTACTGGGCGAAAATATGGCCTGGCTTCTTGAGAAGATAAAAAATAAAAGTAAAAAGTCTAAGAGTCCTTAAAGTCTGTAAAGTCTTGAATTAGTGTTGACTGCACGATTATAGGACTGAACGACTTAAATATCGTTCTCCCCTTTTACGTAACCGAAATTTGCAAGAATTCCTCCATCGACAAAAAGAATATGGCCATTTACAAAATCGCTTGCTTTAGAGGCAAGGAAAAGAGCAGCGTTTGCCACATCTTCTGGTTTCCCCCATCTACCTGCAGGAGTACGGGTCATCACAAGGTCATTGAACGGATGACCATTTTCACGGATCGGGCCAGTTTGTGATGTTTCTATGTAACCAGGGCCAATTCCATTGATCTGAATATTATATTTTGCCCATTCGCACGTCATATTCCTGGTAAGCAGCATAAGCCCCCCCTTGGCAGATGCATATGCGGAGACCGTGTTCCTCCCATAAATGCTCATCATGGAACACATGTTGATTATTTTTCCATTTCTGCTTCTGATCATACCAGGAACTACTCTTTTGGAAACAATCAGAGGTGCAACGAGGTCAACATCAATTACCTGCTTATATTCGGATATTTGCATTTCAAGAATTGGAATGCGCTTTATTATACCTGCGTTATTTACCAGGATATTGATTGTTCCGATATTTTTCTCTATCTGAGAAATTCCTTTATCAACATCCTTTTCATCGGTGACATTGAAAATAAGAGTATAGACCTCAAGATCCTCCTTCTTAAATGCTTCCCGACATTGTTTCAGTTTTTCTTCATTAAGGTCGTTCACACACACTCTTGCCCCGGCTTTGGCAAGTATCAGACCAATAGCCAAACCGATACCATGAGTACCTCCTGTTACCAGAACAATTTTGCCTGTAAGATCGAATAATTCATTCATTGCTATAATATGTTTTTCTCAGTGAAACTCTGTAACTTCTCTGTGCAATTCGGCGCAATAAACTAATTAAAAGAACTTACACAGAGGAGACAAAGGATTCACAGATGCCACTGAGAGTGATTATTTAAGCGTATCCGGATAACGAGTATCCATGTCCCCGTAATCGAGGTTCTCGCCTGCCATACCCCATACAAAAGTATAGTTTGACGTGCCAGCAGCGCTGTGGATGCTCCATGATGGTGAGAGAACAGCCTGTTCATTCTTCATCCAGATATGTCTCGTCTCATCAGGATCGCCCATAAAATGACAGATCCCTTGCTTTTGCGATACTTCAAAATAAAAATATGCCTCCATTCTTCGGTTATGGGTATGAACCGGCATTGTATTCCAGACGCTTCCTGGCTTAAGTTCAGTCATTCCCATCTGAAGCTGGCAGGTTGAAAGAACACCGTTAACCAGCAGTTTATTTATTGTCCGGTGGTTTGATTCTTCAGGAGATCCCATAGTCACAATCACGGCATCTTTAAGAGTTACTTTCCTGGATGGATATTTGTGATGGGCAGGTGCTGAATTAATATAGAGTTTTGCAGGTTTGGACTTATCCACCGATCTGAAAACTACGCCTGGGGTTTCTTTTCCAAGGTATAAAGCTTCTTTGAATCCGATATTCCAGATTGTTCCATCGGCTTCTATCTCTGCTGTGCCTCCAACATTAATAATTCCCATTTCGCGCCTTTCAAGAAAATATGATGCCTTAAGATCATCGGCCGTTTCAAGTTTCAGATCCTTCTTTACCGGATAGGCTCCTCCAACTATATACCTGTCGTACAATGAATAAACAAGAGATATCTCATCAGCAAAAAAAACTCTCTCAATTAGAAACTCTTTCCGGAGTCTCTCTGTATCATATCCTTTTACATCATCAGGGTGTACTGCATATCTGAGTTCGGTCTTCATGTGATTTTATTAAAGATTTTATTGCATTAACTATTACTGTCAAAAATACAATCTTTGGCTGGAAAGTACACTAAATCTGAGTGGTTTATTCTGGAAGATTTCACTTAAAATATCCTGTCAGCAACTCTTTTTATTATTAAATTGGTTTATTAATTTACAATCTTTATTTTCGTAATTATTCTTTTGTTTATAGTCCTTTTACCTCTTCCTGCAAATCTGACAATATTATGATCAAACCATTTATTAATGAGGATTTTCTTCTTGAGAACAAAACTGCCAGAAGGATTTATCATGAGTTTTCAGAAAAACAGCCTATAATTGATTTCCATTGCCATCTTTCACCCTCAATGATTTCCGAAGACAGACAGTTTGATAATCTGGGGCAGGCATGGCTTGAGGGAGATCATTATAAATGGCGGGCTATGAGGACTAACGGCATAGCTGAAAGATTCTGCACCGGTAATGCTACTCCGGAAGAGAAATTTAAAAAATGGGCTGAAACCGTTCCGGCTACCGTCGGAAATCCGCTTTATCACTGGACCCACTTAGAGCTGGCCAGATATTTTGGAATCTATGACTTACTTTCCCCTTCTACCTCAGGGGGAATTTATAAGAAGGCCACGGAGATGCTCCGATCAAAGGATTTCAGCATCAGATCACTTATCAGAAAAATGAAAGTAGAAGTGATCTGTACAACTGACGATCCGTCAGATAGTCTGGAATTTCATAAACAGTTAAAAAGCTCATTTGAAATTAAAGTGTTGCCAACATTTCGTCCTGATAATGCAGTTAAAACTGAGGACGCTCTAAAATTCAAAGAGTATGTTGCAAGGCTCGGAGCAGCATCAGGTGTAAATATCAGTGATTTTGAAAAATTGATTGAAGCGCTGGATAAGCGGCATGAATATTTCCATAACCAGGGTAGCCGCCTTTCTGATCATGGTCTTGACCGCTTTTATTTTTCTCCTTATACACCAGGTGAAACAGAACAGATATTCACAATGCTTCTGAAAGGAGAAGTCCTGTCAGCAGAAAAAACTGAGAAGTTTAAAACAGCAGTTATGCTTGAGCTATGCAAAATGAACCACAAAAGAGGATGGACCCAGCAGTTTCATGTCGGTGCCATGAGGAACAACAATGCCAGAATGTTCAGGCTTATGGGTCCCGATACCGGATGGGATTCTATCGGAGTTCCACAGGATGCCCTGAAAATTTCGAAATTCCTGAGTTCGCTTGATGATACTGACCAGCTCGCAAAAACTATTCTTTACAATCTCAATCCTGCTGATAATGAAATGATGGTGACCATGGCAGGTAATTTCAATGATGGGATCATGCCTGTGAAAGTTCAGTATGGAGCTGCCTGGTGGTTTCTTGATCAGAAAACAGGAATGGAAAAACATCTTAAAGACCTTGCTGCTCTCGGATTACTTAGAAGGTTTGTTGGAATGGTCACAGATTCAAGGAGTTTTTTGTCGTATCCCAGACATGAGTATTTCAGAAGAATTGTATGCAATTTTGTAGGAAAGCAAATAGAAAAAGGACTTATACCCGATGAGGAAGAACTTGTAAAACCTCTCATTGAAGGGATCTCGTATAAGAACGCAAAGGAGTATTTCGGATTTTAAATCTATGTGGAACCCTGTGTTTCTCTGTGTCACTCTGTGTAAGTTTTAACTTTCTTTAAGTAACACAATGTAGTCAAGAAAGATACAGAGAAAAGTTAAAAAAATAAACGAACAATATGAACGAATTAAATTTAGAAGGCAAAATAGCAGTTATTACAGGAGGAGCTGGCCTGATATGTTCTGAAATGGCAAGAGCACTTGCATTTCAGGGCGTAAAGACTGTAATTATTGATCTGAATGGCGAAGCTGCTGCCAAAGTAGCGGAAGAAATTGAAAAAGAATCGAAGACACCATCTTTAGGTCTGTCAGCAAGCGTACTCGACAAATCTTCACTTGAAAACTCCAAAAAGATTATTAATGAAAATTTCGGGCTGATCGATATTCTTATTAACGGAGCCGGAGGAAATTCTCCGGCAGCAACCACAAAAGTCGAAAAAATGGATGGATCAGACACCGAGGATCCTGCCGACACTTTTTTCGGATTGCAACTGGAAGGATTTGACAAGGTATTCGATCTAAATTTTAAAGGAACTCTTTTGCCATCGATGGTTTACACTACAGATATGGTAAAAAAGAAATCGGGTGTAGTCATTAACATTTCATCGATGAATTCGTATCGTCCTCTTACTAAAATAGCGGCCTACTCAGCAGCCAAGGCGTCTGTTAATAATTTCACACAATGGCTTTCAGTTCACTTTTCAAAAGCCGGAATCAGGGTTAATGCAATTGCCCCGGGATTTCTTCTTACAAATCAGAACAAATTCCTTATGATCGATGATAAAGCCAATGATAATCTTACACCAAGAGCCAGGAAAATACTCAACAGCACACCCATGGAACGATTTGGCACGCCTGATGATCTGACCGGAACACTGCTTTATCTGGTATCGGATCTTTCAAAATTTGTTACCGGTGTAATCATTCCTGTGGATGGGGGATTCAGTGCCTACAGTGGTGTGTGAAAGCTACAGAGTAAAGGGTTTAGAGTAAAAAACTCCCTTTAAAGAGTTTGCCTCGCTTCAGCTGGTTGACATTGAAATGCTGGTAAAAACAAAAAATGAAACAAAAAATGCAAAGCAATGATTTACTATCAGTCTGGTTCAGAAAAAACAGTAATTGGTAAAAATGATCTTGAATACGGTGTTTATGCCGCTCTCGTAAAACTTGGACCAAGGAAAAAGGTACTAGTCGTACCACCCGATTTTACGAGATTTCATTCAAGATCAGGAGATATTACCACGTTGGTTTATAATTATTACAAAGAAAATCTCATTGATATATTGCCTGCTCTTGGCACACATTCTCCAATGACGGAAGAAGAAATCGCCGAAATGTATAAAGGTGTGCCCAGGGGTCTTTTCAGGATACATGACTGGAGAAATGATGTGGTTACGGCAGGTATTGTTCCCGGAGAATTTATATCGGAAATTACCGAAGGCAAATTGAATTATTCCTGGCCAGCTCAGCTTAATATGCTTGTCATGAACGGCAAACACGATCTTATACTTTCTATCGGACAGGTAGTCCCCCATGAGGTTGTGGGAATGGCGAACTATAATAAAAACCTGTTTGTAGGAACCGGCGGTCCCGAAGGTATCAACAAGAGTCACTTTATTGGTGCAGTATATGGGATGGAAAGGATGATGGGTAAAGCAGATACACCTGTAAGAAAGCTTCTCAACTATGCATCTGAAAAATTCATTCCAGGGCTTCCTGTAGTATACATTCATACGGTGATTGGCCGTGATGAAACCGGGAAACTGGTCATCAGGGGTCTCTTCATAGGGGATGATTACGAAGTATTCCGACTGGCTGCTGAACTTTCCCTTAAAGTAAATTTTACAGTTCTTGATAAGCCTTTGAAAAAAACAGTCGTATTTCTGGATCCTTCCGAGTTTAAAAGCACCTGGCTCGGAAACAAGAGCATTTACAGAACAAGGATGGCAATGGCTGATAAAGGAGAATTGATAATTCTTGCACCAGGACTGAAAGAGTTTGGAGAAGATAAAGAGATTGACCGACTGATTAGAAAATATGGCTATCGCGGAACCCCTGCCACTTTGAAATCCCTTGATGAAAATAAAGAGCTGATGAATAATCTAAGCGCTGCAGCACATCTCATCCATGGAAGTTCCGAAGGCAGGTTTTCAATAACCTATTGTCCAGGTTACCTTACAAAGCGGGAAATCGAATCAGTCAACTTCAAATATGCCGATCTGAAAGCAATGTTAGAAAAATATAATCCTGACAAACTTCATGAGGGTTTAAACAGACTGGTCAATGGTGAAGAAATATATTACATATCAAATCCTGCAGTAGGATTGTGGGCTTCAAAAGATAAACTGAAATGATTAACTGGGGAATCATAGGATGTGGAAAAGTTACCGAACTTAAAAGCGGACCGGCTTTTAATAAGGTAACTGATTCCAGGTTGGTTGCAGTAATGAGGAGAAATGCAGAACTTGCAGAAGACTATGCTAAAAGACATAATGTCCCAAAATTCTATTCCAATGCTGACGACCTGATAAATGACAGTGAGATTGATGCAATATATATTGCGACACCACCCGTATATCATTCAGAATATGCAATAAAAGCACTTAAAGCCGGTAAACCTGTTTATATTGAAAAACCAATGGCATTAAATTACAGGGAATGTGTCAGGATCAATAAAACAGCAGAAAAATATAAATTACCGGTATTTGTTGCTTTTTACCGCAGGACTCTCCCGGGTTTCTTAAAGATCAAAAATCTGATTGAGAGAGGTGAAATAGGAAAACCCAGGTTTGTAAATTTCCAGATATTTAATTTTCCTTCAGATGACGAAAAAGCTGGCAGGCTTCCCTGGAGGGTAAAGCCAGAAATATCGGGTGCAGGACATTTTTTTGACCTTGCATCCCATCAGCTTGATTACCTCGATTTTGTGTTTGGACCTGTTCTTAAAGTATCATCGATAGCAGTGAACCAGGCTCATTTCTATAAAGCTGAGGATTTTGTTTCGGCCAGCTTTCTTTTCAGGGACAACATGGTCGGGACAGGTATCTGGTCATTCAGTGTTTCGCATGAAGGGAACCGGGATTCTTTTGAGATAGTGGGTGAAAAAGGGATTATAAAAACTTCTACATTTACATACGAACCTATTGTTCTTCTTAACGGAAACGGACGTCAGGAGTTTATCAATGAGAGACCTGAAAACATTCAGTATTATCTTATTGAACAGATTGTAAAAGCACTTTCCGGCAAGGGAAATGTTGTCAGTACAGGCGCTTCAGCTGCAAGAACAAGCAGGGTGATGGATGAGGTAGTAAAGGAATATTATAAGGGCGCAAAGGCACAAAGGTACAGGGGTGTAACCAGCACCAAGCAACCAACAACCAGCAACAAAGTAATAAAAACCAATCAATTATGAATACGTTATCGGATATCGGATTAATAGGTCTGGCAGTAATGGGTGAGAACCTGGTCCTTAATATGGAAAGAAATGGTTTCCAGGTTACCGTTTATAACAGGACAACTCAGAAGGTCGATGATTTTCTGGCTGGCAGGGCAAAAGGCAAAAAGATTGTGGGAACCCATTCAATAGAAGAACTTATAAAATCATTAAAACAGCCAAGAAAAATAATGATTATGGTTAAAGCAGGTAGTGCCGTAGATGACATGATCAATACCCTCACTGCACATCTTGACAAAGGTGATATTATTATTGACGGTGGTAATACCCATTTCCCGGATACCAACAGGAGAACTTCACTGGTTGAGAGCAAAGGGCTCCTTTATATCGGGACAGGAGTTTCAGGAGGTGAGGAAGGTGCCCTCCTGGGTCCTTCAATAATGCCCGGTGGTTCGAAAGCTGCGTGGCCAGAGGTTAAACCTATCTTCCAGGCTATTGCTGCAAAAGTCGAAGACGGAACGCCATGCTGTGACTGGGTTGGAGAAAACGGGGCAGGCCATTTTGTTAAAATGGTCCATAACGGTATTGAATACGGAGATATGCAGCTCATCTGCGAGTCATATCAGGTAATGAGGGATCTTCTTCATATGAATGCAGATGAGATGCATCTTGTATTTAATGAATGGAATAAGGGAGAGCTTGATAGTTACCTGATTGAAATCACCAGGGATATCCTTACATATAAGGATACTGACGGGAAGCCTCTTGTTGATAAAATACTTGACACGGCCGGACAAAAAGGTACAGGAAAATGGACAGCTGTGGCAGCTCTCGACCAGGGGATTCCACTGACTCTTATAGGTGAAGCAGTGTTTTCAAGATGCCTNTCAGCCGTAAAGGAAGAAAGGGTTATGGCATCAAAATTACTTCATGGCCCNACTCCTGCTTTAACATCAGACAAAACAAAATTCATNGATGACCTGAAAGATGCACTATATGCTTCAAAAATAGTTTCCTATGCTCAGGGTTATGCACTTATGAAGGCTGCTGCTGAAGAGTACAATTGGGATCTGAATTACGGAGGAATAGCACTGATGTGGAGGGGAGGCTGTATTATCAGATCTGCTTTTCTAGGTAAAATTAAAGAAGCTTTCAACAATAATCCTTCTCTTACTAACCTTCTTCTTGACCCATTCTTTAAAGATAAGGTAGAAAAATCCCAGAAAGGATGGAGAAATCTGGTTTCAGCGGCAGCTTTAAACGGAATCCCGGTTCCTGCAATGGCCTCCGCTCTGGGCTATTTTGACGGGTACAGGTGTGAAAAGCTTCCTGCCAATCTTCTGCAGGCTCAGAGGGACTACTTTGGTGCTCATACATATGAACGGACTGATAAGCCAAGAGGCGAATTTTTCCATACCAACTGGACAGGTCGAGGTGGAACTACCGCTTCGACAACTTATAATGTATAATCCAATAAATAAACAAACTAACCAGACATGTTTGAGCTTCAGAAAAAGATCGGTAAATANAGGTGGACTATATGTGCACTTGTGTTCTTTGCCACAACAGTTAACTATCTTGACAGACAGGTACTCAGTCTGTTAAAAGACAACCTTGAGGTCCAATTTAACTGGAGTGATTCTGATTACGCCAATATTGTTTCAGTATTTCAATTTGTCTATGCTATTTCTATGCTTTTTGCAGGCCGTCTTATTGACTGGCTGGGTACCAAAATGGGATATGCATGGTCATTGATTATATGGTCATTCGCCGCTATGTCGCATGCTCTGGCGAAAGGTACGGGTGGTTTTATGGTTTCCCGCGGTCTGCTTGGATTTGGCGAATCCGGTAACTTCCCTGCTGCCATCAAGACAATTGCAGAATGGTTCCCGAAAAAAGAAAGAGCGCTGGCCACAGGCATATTTAATTCCGGAACAAATGTTGGCGCAATCCTTGCACCTCTGGTCGTTCCATGGATTGTTAAGCATCTTGGCTGGCAGGCTTCATTTTTAATTATTGGGGCTATAGGTTTTTCATGGCTTATTTTCTGGTTCTGGCTGTATGAGATTCCTGCCAGAAGCAAACGTGTACTGAAACCTGAATTTGATTACATCCACTCAGATAATATTGATGAATCGAATAATCTTGTTGTTGAAAATACAGAAAAAGTTCCGTGGTTTAAACTACTCCAATTTAAACAGACATGGGCATTCAGTTTTGGGAAATTCATGACCGATGGTGTCTGGTGGTTCTATCTGTTCTGGTTACCCGCCTATCTTAAGGCACAGTATGGTATGACAGGTATGCAGGTTGCATTTCCCCTGGCTGTACTTTATACCTTGTCAACAATTGGCAGTATCACCGGAGGCTTGTTTCCAATGTATTTTATTAAAAAGGGATATGAGCCTTATGCAGGCCGAATGAGAGCAATGCTGATAATTGCCCTGTTACCCCTGCTCGTTTTATCTGCCCAGTATCTGGGTGGTATCAGTTATTGGATGCCGGTTATTATAATCGGTATTGGCACAGCTGCTCACCAGGCATGGTCGGCAAATATTTTTACAACAGTATCAGACATGTTTCCTAAAAAAGCTGTGGCCAGCGTGACAGGCATCGGTGGCATGGCCGGAGGATTCGGTGGTATATTCGTAAATAAAGCATCAGGCTGGATTTTTGATGGCTTTCGTAACGCTGGAATAGCCAAATCATGGCTAGAAGCGCGGGGACAGAACCTTGGGGAGTTTCTGGAAAAGATAAAATCCATGACATTGGTGAATAAATATGATGATATCATAAATCTTGATAAGGTTGAACTGAATAACCTGCCAGCAGAAATAATAAATCAGCTCCAGGCGGTCGATCCGGCAATGTTTGACCAGTTAAAAGCGATACAAATGCCTATAGTGCAGAGTAATATGACAAATGCATATACCATTGTTTTTGTATTTTGTGCCATTGCTTACCTAATTGCCTGGGCTGTAATGCATTTCCTTGTACCAAAATGGAAGAAAATTGAAATCTGATTTTGATTGCCAATATAAACTTTATAACCAATGAAAAAGATCGGAAAATATTCCATCGGGATGGGTGACAGGTTTGGGCATCAGGGTCAGGCTCAGCTTAACGCAATTATTGAAGCCGGTAATAAAGGCACCGATATCACTCCCGTATGGAACAAATCGAACAGGGAACATATGATCATCGGCACTCAACCATCTGATGTAAGGCTGGAAGCTGACACCGTGACAAAAAATGCCGGATTTGAAAAACCTTACTTTGTGGATGCAGATCATATAAATCTTGATACTGTTGACAAATTTACAGGTAGTTCCGATTTTTTTACCATTGATGTTGCTTCTTATATTGGAAAGCGGGCTGAAGACCCGGAAATAAACAGATTCATTGAAGCTGCAGGAAAGTATGTTGGAAAGCTGGAAATACCTGGTATCAAAAAACAATTAAAATGTTCCAAACCTCAATTGCAAAATATTGCCGAGAATTATCTTTTCGCTGCAAAAAAAGCAGGCGAGATCTACACAAAAATAGAAAAATCAAAAGGAGCAGGTAACTTTGTTACAGAAGTATCGATGGACGAAGTTGTGCAGCCACAGACACCTCTAGAATTATTTTTTATTCTTGGGATGCTTGGATTTGAAGGAATTCCACTTCAGACAATCGCACCGAAGTTTTCCGGAAGATTTAACAAGGGTGTTGACTATGCCGGAGACCCAATGAAATTTACGGTTGAGTTTGAAGAAGACCTTTTAGTGGTGGCTTTTGCAATTAGAGAATTCGGGCTCCCTGAAAACCTTAAAATAAGTGTTCACTCAGGCTCAGATAAATTCGCACTGTATCCTCATATTGGTTCAGTAATCAGGAAATTTGATATGGGGATCCATTTAAAAACTGCCGGAACAACCTGGCTTGAGGAAGTGATTGGACTGGCTGAAGCAGGTGGTGAAGCCCTGGATTTTGTAAAAGACATATATATTAAATCGCTTGAGAAAATTGATGAGCTGTGTGCTCCTTATGTTGATGTGATTGACATTGATGTAACTTCTCTGCCGCCGGCAGGGGAAGTTTCGCGGTGGAACAGCAAGAAATTTGCAGGATCTTTAAGGCATATAACAGGCAATCAGGAATATAATCCAAATATGCGGCAGCTGATACACGTGGCATATAAACTGGCAGCCCAGAAGATGGATACCTTCGTAAGACTTCTTCATGAACATGAGGATGTTGTCGGAGAATGCGTTTTTGAGAATATTTATTCCAGGCATATTTGCAGGTTATTTGACATAAAGCCCTAAAAATTGCACAGAGCCACACAGATATAGCCCCCCTTCAGGGGGGTTGGGGGGTTTGAGGATCACCGATCCAATTCTATAGCTGCAAGAATAAACGGAGCTACACCTTTAGTGTCGTTATCGATTCGTTTTTCGCCGATATAATATTCATACGATCCGTCACGGTAGGGATTCCCTCCAAGACCACAACCACCGCAGATATTATGCATCGTTAAAAATCCTTTTTCATCAACTGTAATTAGCTCTTTAAGTATACTTTCAAAAGCCTTGCCGGCTATCTTCAGGTATTTGCTGTCGAGATAGCCTTTATGTGCTCCTCGTGCAAACACATAAACATACATTGAGGAACCCGAACCCTCTATATAGTTACCTTCCCTTCCTCCCTGATTCAATACCTGGAACCAAAGACCTGTTTTAGGATCCTGAACTTTCAGAAGAGCTTCACATGTTTTTTGCAGAATAGATATCAGTTCCTCACGATCAGGGTGGTCCTCTGGCAGGTATTCAAGAATATCGGTAATTGCCATTGTGTACCAGCCGATTGCCCGGCTCCATGGATAATGAGATTTCCCGGTTTCAGGATCGCACCATTTTTGCTGGCTGCTTTCGTCCCATGCATGCATCAGCAAGCCTGATCCGGGATCAAGAGTTTTTTCATAAATCATTTTTGTTTGTGAGGTAGCGACATCAAACCATTCAGGTGCACTGAATTCTTTTGCATACTGGGCCAAAAATGTCGATCCCATAAATATTCCGTCGAGCCACATCTGCCATGGATAAATATTTTTATGCCAGAATCCTCCCGAGTTTGTTTTTGGTTGATTTTGCAATTGGAGAATAAAATTCTCAAGAGCCAATTTGTATTTAGGTTCATGAGTCCGTTCATAAAGAGTCATGACATTTCTTCCAGGGAATAACCTGTCCAGATTATATTCTTCTNTTTTGTAATCAATTACTGAACCATCGGACTTTACAAAATANTTTACCCAGTCCTCCATATACTTTGAGTANCTGGAATCCACAGTGCCCAGTTGGTCGATAGCCATGCCCAGGAATGCAACATCATACGCCCATTTTGGATTTNTGTCCACATAATNGACGAGGCTGTCAGACCGGTTGATAACCGAATTTGCCATTCTTACCGACCATTTTGACAGNACAGGGCTGCTCTTCTTATCCTGTGCCTGAAAATTGCAGGCTGACAGAATAATGAATAAGATAATCAGATTTGTTCTGTANATATTCATNTGTTATTAAAAATATACAAATTAACAACTTTCTATTATTTATCTACCCCTAAATCCCCCAGGGGGGACTTATCCCCAAGGGCTATCTAAGCCCCACATGGGGGTTTGGGAGTTAGAAAAAAGAGACTCTTGGCCAGAGTCTCTTTACTTGCCGGCATTACAAAAAGCTGTCGATTAATTCTTTCCGTAATACCACCGTGGTATCAACTAACCCACACTATCTAATACCCTTCATTCTGCCAGAAGCCGTTCGGGTCAGGTCCGCTTGTAAGATTTGTCACAGCGTCTATCTGAGGTGTCGGAATCGGTCTCAGAGTATGAAAGCTCTTTATATTATTCTTAGCGCTGCCATTATAAGCAGTTACCCTTTCAATCAGTTTTCCTGTCCTTTTAAGGTCAAACCACCTTTGCTGTTCACCACAGAGCTCTCTGGCTCTTTCATCAAGAATTATATTTATATCTTTTGAATTGACCTGTGCCTCTTCGGCAGGTGAAAGAACATTGGTTTTGCCTGCAATTGCACGGGCTGTTCTCAGTTCATTCAACTTTTGAATTGCAGGTGCTGATTGACCAGCCATCATATGACCTTCAGCAGCTATAAGATACATTTCTGCAAGCCGCAGAACAAAGAAATCGCGATCCCCAAGATCCCTTATTATTGAACCGCTCAAGTCATCAAATTTCTTAAGCTGAATGTACATTCTGTTACCTTTGAAGTTCTCATTTCCCGATGTTCCGGTAGCGATCGTGGGTATTGTGGCTGACTCATCCTGATAAAGCGGTCTGACAGCAGGGTTTGTTGATGCCACCCTGGCAAACAGAACATACCTGTTTGCTGCCCTTGCAATTTGCGCACTTGTGGCAGCTTTCTTTGTCATAAATATTGCTGTGTCCCTCATATTGGCATAACCAGTTGGAGGTGCTACTCCACCAGCAAATGCATTTTGAAGAGCAGGTGCCAGCAACCAGGTATCTCTGAAGGATGCCTGATACCTCTGATCATTTTGATCATCAAATAAATCCAAAAGATATCCGGATGGCACAAAACGTGTAAATCCCTTGCTGTAAGCCTGGTAGCTTGTACCGAGGTTATAATCAACACCTGCATATCTCAGAATCTTATTCGCTTCTGTATCAGTACGTTTGAAAACTGTGGTTAACCCAGGCACAGAATTCCAGACTCCTACATACATAAGGTGTGAAGCATTACCTCCCTGTGCATTTGCAGCATTCCGGAGGATCATCTGCGACCATGTCATCTGGGAACCGCTTGTATTAAGTTTCAAACGTTTTGGAAGGATATTGTTTTCAAGAACATCAGAATAATCGACCCACCAGATAACCTCTTTATTTGCAGCTCCGTTCTGGTAATTTACCTTCCAGCAATCAGCGTAATTTGTAAAGAAGGAAAGGCCGCTTCCTGATATAACATCCTCGGCAGCTGTTGCGGCGTCCATGTAAGCCTGACTATTGTTGAATTTGCTTGCTTGATAAAGCAGGATGCGTGCCCTTAAAGCTTTTGCAGCCCAGAGATTAATATGTCCCGTTTTTGTAGTTTTTAATGCCAGCTTAGTGATTGCGTCATTCAGATCCTCGAGCATGAAAACATAAACATCCTCTTCA
>WSSedA1B3DRAFT_1000281_pt1 | contig 14987 bp, 10 predicted proteins | sample WetSurSiteA1Bulk_FD_9468 | JGI IMG/M metagenome (IMG submission 9468)
ATTCACCGTGAAACGAGCCATACTTTCGTTGATATCGGGAACAAGAACCTTAATTCCCATCCGCCTGCATTCGTCCATAAAGAAGCTGATCTTCTTCAGATCATTAAGATTCCTGCTTAAAACCGCAGCCATGAACTCTGCCGGATAATGTGCTTTCAGGTAAGCTGTCTGGTAGGAGATATAGGCATAACAGGTGGAATGCGATTTATTAAAGGCATAATGTGCAAACGATTCCCAATCTTTCCATATCTTGCTCACCGTTTTGGGATCATGACCATTGCGGATACATCCTTCTTCAAATTTCACCTGCAACTCATTCATCATCGAAATGATCTTCTTCCCCATTGCCTTGCGCAGAGAGTCCGCCATTCCCTTGGAAAACCCTGCAAGCAACTGAGACAGAAGCATAACCTGCTCCTGGTATACCGTGATGCCATAAGTATCTTTTAAATAGGCCTCCATATCCGGAATATCGTAAACGATCTCCTCTTTTCCATGCTTGCGGTTCACATAACTGGGAATGTAATCCATCGGGCCAGGCCTGTAAAGGGCATTCATGGCGATAAGATCTTCGAACCTGTTGGGTTTTAAGGCCTTGAGATATTTCTTCATCCCATCTGATTCAAACTGAAACAATCCGGTGGTCTCTCCCCGCGAATACAACTCGTAGGTCTTTACATCATCCAAAGGCAGATGATCTATATCGATTTCCACTTGCCTGGACAGCCTGACATTATCGATCGTATCCTTGATGATTGAAAGTGTCTTCAAGCCCAGGAAGTCCATCTTCAACATGCCCACTGATTCGATATGCGATCCCTCAAACTGGGTGACATTGAGTTCAGCGTCCTTGTTGCGGCAAATGGGAATGTTTTCCTCCAGATTGTCTTTTCCAATGATTATTCCGCAGGCATGCACCCCGGTCTGTCTGACGGATCCCTCCAGAACCTCAGCATATTTCAGGGTACTGGCGATTAATTCATTTGCTGAGTTTTTCTCCGCTACCAGAGCAGGTACCTTTTCATAAGCCTCCTTAAAGCCTGTTCCGGGCGTATCTGGAATTAATTTGGCGAGCCTGTCGGCCTCTGAAAGCTCCAGCTTCTGTACCCTGGCAACATCGCGAATGGCCATCTTGGGGGCCATGGTCCCGAAAGTAATCACATGAGCGACGCGTTCTCGGCCGTATTTGTTGACAACATACTGCAAGACTTTGTCGCGTCCGTCTTCGTCAAAATCAATATCGATATCCGGCATGGAAATGCGGTCAGGATTCAGAAAGCGCTCAAAAAGCAAATCGTATTTGATGGGATCGATATCGGTGATCTTCAGGCAATACGCAACAACCGAACCCGCTGCAGATCCCCTTCCGGGTCCCACGGACACGCCCATTTCACGTGCGGCCCTGATCACATCCCACACAATGAGAAAATATCCGGGATATCCCATTTTATGGATAGTATCCAGTTCAAAGTCAATTCTTTCCCTGACCATCTCGTTCATATCCGGATAACGCCTGGACGCCCCCTCGTAGGTTAAAAATCGCAGGTACTCCTGGGCATCCTGAAAAGTATCAGGAATTGGGAAATCCGGCATGATCGGATCACTGTTGAGTTCATACGGCTCAATCTTGGCTACAATCTCATTTGTGTTTTCAATGGCTTCAGGCAGATCAGCAAAAAGGACTTTCATTTCCGACTGTGTCTTCAGCCATTCCTGCCTGGTATACCGCAACCTGTTCGGGTCGTCAACATCTTTGCCTGTACTGATGCATAACAACCGATCGTGCGCAGGTGCATCTTCTTCATTAATGAAATGTACGTCGTTGGTGGCAATGCACTTAATACCTGTTTCGGCAGCCAGACCAAGAAGCTGGTTATTTACATAAACCTGATTTTCATAAACATCCCTGTCTATCTGGGGATCACCCGAGGGATGACGCTGTAATTCGAGGTAAAAATCGTTCCCAAAAATCTCCCTGTAATCTGTCAGAGCCTTCCTGGCTGTATCCAATCCTTCGTGTCGCAGCAGCCAGGGAATCTCACCATGGAGGCAGGCGGAAGATGCGATTAGGCCTTCTCTGTATTGCCGAAGCAACTCCTTGTCAACACGGGGGCGATAATAAAAACCTTCTGTCCAGCCATAGGAAACAAGTTTAATGAGGTTTTTATATCCTGTTTTATTTCTGGCAAGAAGTACCAGGTGAAAACCTCCACCATCCTGTTTGTCGGATTTTTCATGCCGGGAACGTCGTGCAACATAAACCTCACACCCCAGGATAGGCTTAATGCCCTGTTTTTTTGCCTCATTGTGAAATTCCTTCACGCCAAACATATTGCCATGATCGGTAATGGCAACAGCCTGCATGTTATCAGCACAGGCTTTGGCAATCAGGCTTTTTATAACTGCGGCTCCATCCAGAATGGAGTATTGCGTGTGGACATGCAGGTGGGTAAAAGACAGGTCCTTTGTTTCTGGTTTTAGTTCCGGCAGGATGTTTTCAATGGGTTCCTTATTTGCAGGAGGAACAAAGTTCGACCTGACTTGCACATTGAACGGCTCAATAACATTGGTGTTTGACTGCCTGAATTCCTGCAGGAGCTTTTCATCAATCCGCAATCTGCCGGCAGTAATAACTTCCCTGCGTAGAAGCTCAAAAAAGCATCGCGAGGTGGCGGCAACATCCGCTGCTGCATGGTGAGCCTCGCTGAACTTTTCACCAAATAAACATTCATGAAGCTCTCCAAGTGCAGGCCATTTATATTTTCCACCTTTCCCTCCGGGCAGTGCGCAAAAATCAGTGGATTCTTCCTTGGTGCACAAATGATTGATCTCATGAAGCCTGGATGAAATGCCGCTACGCACATATTCTGCACCCAAAATGTTGATATCAAAAGATACATTATGTCCGATCAATACGGATATATTTTCGAGGTCCGCGGCAAACTCACTGAGAACCCTGTCCAGTTCAACTCCTTCTGCCAGTGCTTTTTCATTGGAAATCCCGTGCACTACAACAGCTGCCTGAGGAATCGTAAAACCCTGCGGTTTGATGATGTAACACTTATCATACAAAAGCTTTCCGGCTTTGTCGTGGCACTCCCAGGCCAACTGAACCATTCTGGGCCAATTTTCCGTATCCGTCACCGGTGCGTTATAGTTAACCGGTAATCCTGTGGTCTCTGTATCAAAAATCAAATACATGCAGTAAAATTACTGCAGATTACTGCACTTTATTTCCGATGTTAATAAAAATGGATAAGTCAGGCTCCTGTTTCAGATGTGCATCATTATTCGTGTAACTACAGCAAATCACCAGGCTTTTCTGGCAATTCCTTGTGCAGGTGCACCGGCCTGACATGTTTCCTGATCCTGATGTTGATCATCTCTACTATGAGCGAGAAAAATACGGCAAAATAAATATATCCCTTGGGAACATGATAATGCAGTCCGTCAATAATCAGCATAAATCCTATGAGGATAAGAAATGACAAGGCAAGTACCTGAAGGGTAGGATGTTCATTAATGAAGCGGCTTACTGAACCGGCAAAAACCATCATGACCCCGATAGCCAGTATAATAGCTATGATCATCAGGGGAACCTGGTCAGTAAGGCCTATCGCGGTCAGAATCGAATCGAAGGAGAATATAAGGTCGAGCAAAATAATCTGTATCAACACTGAAATGGCCGTACTCCGCACACTAACCTTAACCGTGTGCTCTTCACCTTCCATTTTCTTATGAATCTCGGAAACACTTTTAATAATAAGAAAAACTCCTCCTGCTATCAGTACCAGGTCCCTGACGGAAATGCCCAGCTGAAAGAAGGTGAACAACGGATCAGTGAGTCTGATAAAGAAACTGATGGTCAGCAGCAACAGACTCCTGAACAACATGGCCATTAACAGCCCGGCATTGCGGATAACCTTTTGCCGAGCTGCAGGCAGGCGATTCGTAACCAGGGAAATAAAGATAATATTGTCGATTCCCAGGACAATTTCAAGAAATGTAAGGGTAAGAAGAGCTATCCAGCTTTCAGGCTGTAAAAATATTTCCATAAGCTGCAAAATTAACTAAATAGCTGAAGAATTCTTTCCTTTCAGCAATAGTTCCTCTATCTGTTTAATAAACATTGTTTTTGTTGCCTCAGGGGAATTGGCGATGCCCGAGGAGATTGTAGGATTACCTTCCATCGGACAGAACAGGAAAGTCGGAATGTTTTGTACACCAAAGACTGCCGCCAGTTCCTGTTCCTTTTCAATATCCACCTTGTAGATGTTTATCCGGCCGGCATATTCAATGGCAAGATCCTCCAGTATGGGAGAAGTTATGCGACATGGGGCACACCAGTCAGCGTAAAAATCAATCAAACAAGGCTTTTCACCTTCATAAACCCAGTTTTCCGTATTCTTTTCATAATTCATGATCAGCTTCAGAAAATCGTCTTTGGTGATGTGAACCGGTGCCTGATTAACAACCTCGCCAGTAGATGCGGCTGGTTGTAATTTGTCCTGATTTATGGCAAGGTTCTTTCCTTTTGTTCTCTCAGTCTGACCGTTACAACTAATTGCTGTAGCCATGAGGATCGCTGCCAGCCAAAACCATGATTTTTTCATGTGTATATATATTTATATATCTATATATCTCAAATTTTATGCCGTATTTTTGCTGACGATAAACATGAAATAATGTCATATTGTTTAAAGCAGGTCCCTTCTCAGCCGGAAAAGAACTGCTTTAACAGTGATCTCCGCTTCAATAACATCCATCAGGATCAGATTTACGAGGATCTTTTCTGCCTGCAACCGGTTAGTCCGTGCAATCCTGACAAATCTTGACAAACTGATTGTTTCATTTTCAGCAAGATATTCCATCAGGATTTTTTCCTCGCGGCCATAGGATAGCCAGACTTCTTTCCTGTTTTTGCTTTTCCAGACATTGACAAGTATCCGGCTGGCCTTTATATTCTGATCGGCAACACGCACATAGGCTACCCACTCCCCCGATTCATTTTTGGCATAATGTGGCCGTTTACTGCTCGCCGGGATTTCAACCTCAAGAATACAACGACCCTCAACCATCCATTTTTTCAGGTGAAAATTTACCGCAGGTCTGCAAAACAAATGTGCCGCCGACTCCGCCATATATGCCTCTTCTTCGCTACGCACGCCGCTGATTTTTCCGTTATCCTTTACACCGATCAGCAATTTTCCTCCCTGTGTGTTGGCAAATGCAGAAAAGGACCGAGCAATTTTTTTTGCATCATTGATCTCGAACTTAAAATCCAGTTGCTGATTTTCCCCCGATTTGATGAGATTCCTGATGTATTGCTCAGCTGCCCTCGCTTCCGTTTTCATAACAGGGGAGTTTATAAAAAAATTCAAGCATATAGCAAAATTAGCTTAATTTGTATATATTTTATCGGTGGGATGAATCCATCCAGTTCAATAATCCGTATTAGCCTAAAAATAGTGTAATCATGAAAAAGCAATTACTGTCGAGTAATGTAAAAATAGGGATTTTGTTTTTTCTGGTATTTTCGGGTCAGTTCATGCCTTTTACCGGAATAACCACAACAATGGCGCAGACAGCTGACAAAAAAGCCATTTACATGGAGCACATGAAGAAGGGGAACAGTTATCTGTCAGCGAAAAACTATGCAGCAGCCATGTTTGAGTATGAAAAAGCTTCTGATCTTATGCCTGATGAAGAAGAGCCAAAGCTCAGGATGCAAAGTATTGAAGCTACTCTGGGTGAAAAGGAGCTGGAAGAGGTGCACCGTAAAGTTGAACTGGCTAAAAAACAGGAACAGGAGCAGCTTAAAAAAGATGCCGCTGCAAAAACCTCTGAAACCAAAAAAGAACAAGCCGGAGTTGACCAGTTCATCCGTGAAAGGCAAGCACAGTCAAAAAGAGACAGCCTGAGGAAAGTGATCTTTGACACTTTTGCAGAAGAACTGCGGAAAGTGGAAAAAGGGAGTGATATGCTGGCGAGATCCGTTGTTTACAGGAAGATTGCCGATGCCTTCAAAAAAGCAAAAGATGAGGAGATAGCAATCAACTATTATAACAAAGCATTGGAAATCGAAGAAAAGTTCGGCGAGCAAAAGGATATTTCAAACGTATATGAAAACATAGCCGATTCATACTATAACTCCGGTGATTTTCAGAATTCACTGACCAGCTTTGAGAAATCCTTATCACTTAAGGAAAAATCAGGTGACAAGGCAGGCGCCTCAAAAGTACTCTCCGACATCGCCAATGTATATGAAACCACGTACGATTACAGAAATGCCATTGATTATTACCAGCAGTCTGCCAGGATAAAAGACAGCATCAAGGATGAAGCCGGATTGAAGGATGTATCAAATGCACTTGGAGATGTATATTATAAGCAAAAGGTTCTTACCAGTTCTATCCTATCGTACGAGAAAACTGTGAACATCATTCAGAAACTGAATATGAAGGAGGCTCTGGGACCGGTATATAATAAGCTTGGCGTGGCGCATTATGAAATGGGCAATTATACAGAAGCAGAAAAATTCTTCAAAGAATCCATGAAGAACCTGAATGAGAGCGGTAACCGCAAGGAGGCTTCGATGGCGCTCAATAACCTCGGCAACCTGCTTTTTATCAACAACAAATACAGCGATGCCATATCGTATTATGAACGTTCGTTATCTTCCAAAAAAGAATCAAATTACGATTACGGGCAGGCAGTTACGCTTTTCAACCTGGGGAATGCCTACCGCAGATCCGGCAACCAGGAAATGGCTATCAAGAGTTATGAAAAAAGCCGGAGAATCGCAGACAGTCTGAAGGTGCCATCACTTACCGCCAAAAACATCAAGGCTCTTGTAGTTTCCTATGAGGCTTTTAAGAACTTTGACAAAGCGTTAGCCCTGGAACAGGAACTGAATTCCCTGAATCAATCCTCCATAAGCATCGAGATCCCGGTTTCTGAAAATGAAATGGACCTCGAACTTGAAAAAACCCAGGAGATCATGTCCAAGCTGAATGAAGAAGCACTCAGGAGAAAGGATCTGCAGGAGGCGGAGGCGGGCAATAAAATGACGGATATGTATATCAACAACCTCAACAGTCAGTTTATAAAAGAACAGGGTAAAAGCAAACTGCTGCTTATACTCTCTGTCGCACTGGGCGTAATATCACTGGGATTGTTAATCATTTACAGCCGCAAGAAAAAGAAATAACCTTCTCTTCCCTATTCATACTCACACCCACACCCTGATTGTGGAGAATAGGGGAGTCGAACCCCTGACCTATTGCATGCCATGCAATCGCTCTAGCCAACTGAGCTAATTCCCCTACTTGGGTGCGGGTGTGGGTGTGGGAAAGCGGTTGTGATACTATAAAAGTGAGGGCAAAAGTATTAAAATAAAACAAATCCTGCAAAAAAACGTATTTGAATTCATAACAAAAACAACTCGCATATGAAAGCGCTTACTACATTATTGCTGGCCATTATAGTTCTGGTCAGTTGCTCATCACCTGAGAAGCTGTTGACTAAGGGAAACTACGACGCGCTCATTGAAAAATCAGTAAAAAACCTCATCAAGAATCCAAACAGCGAAGAGGATGCTGTCATGCTTGATAAAGCCTATAACCTGGCAAATGACAGGGACCTTGAACGAATAAAATACCTGAAAACAGAGGGTAATCCCGATACATGGGATGAGATGCTCGGTTTGTACAGTAACCTGAAAAACCGTCAGGCCTCGGTAAGGAGGGTTATGCCTCTGCATGTCGACGGCAGGACCATTCAATATGAGATGGTGGATTATGACGCTGAAATAGTTGCAGCAAAACGAAAGGCCGCGGAATACTATTACAACCATGGCCTTCAGCTAATGGAAAGTAAAACAAAGGAATCATACAGGCAGGCTTATTATGAACTTAACAAAGCCCGAAGCTATTCCGGTGATTCATACCGGAATCTTGACCAGGTGATTGGTGAGGCAAAATACCAGGGAATGAGCCGTGCTCTCATAGGCGTTGTTAACCGGACCATCATTAACCTCCCCCCTGAATTTACTGACGGGTTGATCGCTGTGAATGCCAATCAGATTAACAGTGAATGGGTTGAGTTTTATACCCGTAAACCAACCAGTGACATAAAATTCGATTATTATATTGATATCATTCTTCAAGCCATCAATGTATCCCCGGATGTGGTCCAGGATAAGGATGTGATCGAAAAGAAAACGGTGGACAACGGATTTGAATATGTGCTGGATGCCAAGGGAAATGTAATGAAGGATACTGCAGGAAATGACATAAAGGTTAAAAAATACAAAGAGATCCAATGCACTGTCATTGAAACTCATCAGCTCAAGGATTGTAACATTACCGGTGAAATTGAATTTCACGCTGTGAATCCCGAGTCCCTGCTCAAGAAACAACCCATCGCGGCAGGCACTCACTTTGAACATGTTTCTGCACGCGCCATAGGGGATCTGAACGCACTGTCCCCTGAAAAGAAAAAGCTGGTGGAAATTGAACCTATGCCCTTCCCTGATGACATACGCATGATCCTGGATTGTACCGAAGCATTAAAAAATTCCATCCACGAAGCTATCAACTACAACCGGGGAATTATAAAATAGAATGTTTTTACTTACTTTGCTCCCGTTTAAGCATGATGTAACCTGTTAAATGGGCGGATTTATCAATTCTGTTGAGCCTGAAAAAGCTGTTCTGGTAGGCGTTTCTAGCCAGGATCAAACCCTATTGCAAGTAGAGGAATACCTGGAGGAGCTTGCCTTTCTTCTTGAAACTGCAGGAGCCATCCCTGTAAAGAGGTTCATTCAAAAGCTTGATTCCCCTAATTCACGAACCTTTATCGGTAGCGGGAAACTGGAGGAAATTAAGCAATTTGTTAAAGCTCATGAAATTGACATTGCTGTTTTTGATGACGAACTCTCTCCCAGCCAGGTCAGAAATATTGAAAAGGAACTGGAAATCAGGGCACTCGATCGGACCAACCTGATCCTGGATATTTTTGCTCACAGGGCAAAGACTGCCTATGCCAAAACCCAGGTTGAACTCGCACAGTATGAGTATCTTCTGCCCAGGCTTGCCGGTATGTGGACACACCTGGAGCGCCAGCGGGGAGGTATTGGGCTCAGGGGACCCGGAGAGACTGAAATCGAAACCGACCGCAGGATCATCCGGATGAAAATAGCCCTCCTGAAGGATCAGCTTGAGAAAATCGACAAACAGATGATCACCCAGCGGAAAAACAGGGGTAAAATGGTAAGGGTGGCACTGGTTGGGTATACAAATGTCGGGAAATCGACTCTGATGAACCTGCTCAGTAAATCGGAAGTATTTGCAGAGAATAAGCTATTCGCCACGCTCGATGCTACAGTCCGGAAAGTTGTCATCGGGAACCTGCCATTCCTGCTCTCGGATACCGTAGGATTCATCAGGAAACTGCCGCATCACCTGGTTGAATCATTCAAATCAACACTTGATGAGGTCCGTGAGGCTGATCTTCTTCTGCATGTTGTGGATATCTCTCACACCGGGTTTGAGGAACAGATCAGCGTCGTTAACCAGACCCTCCAGGAAATTAAAGCCGGGGATAAGCCTACAGTGGTTGTCTTTAACAAGACGGATGCCTATAACTACATCAAAAAGGATGAGGATGATTTAAGTCCGGTACTGCGCGAAAACCTGAGCCTCGAAGAATTGGAAAACAGCTGGATGGCTAAGAACAATTCCCCTTCTCTTTTCATCTCAGCGCTGAAAAAGCAGAATATTGAAGAACTGCGACGTCTCTTGTATGAAAAGGTCCGGGAGATCCATATCACCCGGTACCCCTATGATGATTTTCTTTTTTAAACCAGCTTCTTCTGAACCAGGTATTCTGCGATCTGAATTGCGTTGGTAGCAGCACCTTTTCGCAGATTATCCGAAACCACCCACATATTCAAGGTTTTAGGCTGTGTTTCGTCGCGACGTAACCTGCCTACGAACACTTCATCCCGGTTGTGCGAAAGGATGGGCATCGGATATACATTGTTCTTTGGGTCATCCATTACAACAACGCCTGGTGTGCTTGCGAGAATTCTGCGCACATCGGTCAATTCAAATTCTTTCTCGAATTCAACATTAATCGATTCTGAATGTCCGCCGATTACAGGGATCCTCACCGTAGTAGCGGTTACCCTTATTGAATCATCCTCCATGATCTTTCTGGTTTCATTGACCATTTTCATTTCCTCCTTGGTATACCCGTTGTCAAGGAAAACATCAATATGGGGAAGTGCATTCAGGTCAATCTTATGCGGATAGGCCATTTCGCCGGGTGTACCCTTGCGCTCGTTCATCAGCTGGTCAACTGCCTTCTTGCCCGTCCCTGTGACCGACTGGTAGGTTGAAACGACTATTCTACTGACTTTGTAAGCTTTATGCATACCAACAAGGGCAACTACCATCTGAATGGTGGAACAGTTGGGGTTGGCAATAATTTTGTCGGTTTTTTCCAACACATGTGCATTGACCTCAGGCACCACTAATTTAATATTGGGTTCCATTCTCCACGCAGATGAGTTGTCGACCACGGTTGTACCCACTTCAGCAAACCTGGGAGCCCATGTTTTTGAGGTGCCTCCTCCTGCCGAGAAAATGGCAATCCGGGGTTTCATATCAATGGCATCCTGCATCCCTACGATGGCATAGTCTTTACCTTTAAAACTGACTTTCTTGCCAATGGATTTTTCAGATGCAACAGGTATGAATTCAGTAACCGGGAAATTGCGCTCCTCCAGAACGCGGATCATCTGTGTGCCCACCAAACCGGTTGCACCAACAACTGCAACTTTCATTTTGATTAGTGATTAATTTTGACTATTTTCCACTTGCGTTAATGGCAAAATTCGCAAAAAAAATGATTTATGAAAACGTTAGAGGTTATTTTTTCGGGTATCCCGTTGTTGTGGTCCGGCCAGTTCATGGCTGCTTCCCCGGCAGATAGGCAAGCTGTTTATCAGATTATCATCAGCGAGATCATGGCTGATCCGAATCCGATTGTGAAGCTCCCGGATACGGAATACATTGAATTATTCAACCGGGGTGATTGTTCTGTAAAACTCGACGGTTGGAAACTGGCTTTTGGCAGCCGTGAAAAGACACTCCCGGCTTTTACCCTGGCACCGGGTGATTTCCTCATCGTCTGCGACAGTGACAGGGAAAAGGATCTTGAGCCATATGGCCAAACGCTACCGGTACCCAATATGCCTGCGATTGTCAATACAGGACAGACCTTGGTACTGAAGTCCGATTCCGGTCAGATAATCCATGCTGTTGCCTTTTCAGCAGACTGGTATGACTCCCGAACCAAAGCCGAAGGCGGTTGGTCCCTCGAAATGATTGACCCCGGGAATCCCTGCGGTTATGCTGATAACTGGCGTGGATCCATTGATCCGCGAGGGGGAACGCCGGGGATGATAAACTCTGTCAGAGCCTGCAATCCGGATATGGTACCACCGCAAATACTGCGGGCGACGCTTCCCAATGACTCCAGTGTTATGCTATTGTTCAGTGAAAGCATGGACAGTGCCTCTGTTTATTCATGCGGATTGTACTCGGCCAACGGCGGCCTCCTGCATCCCTCGCTTGTTGATCCGCGAGGGCCTGATTACGCGCAAGTACTGCTGCATTATCGCAACAGATTTCAGACCGACAAGCGTTACACCCTGACCATCCGCAACACCTTAAAAGATTGTACCGGAAATACAATTTCGGGTAAAATGTATACTGATTTTGCAGTTCCGGAAACCCCTTCCCGATGTGACCTGATCATTAACGAAGTATTATTTAATCCGGAATCCGGCAAATCAGAATTCATTGAACTTTTCAACAGATCAGCCAAGGTCCTGAATCTTGCTGATTTTTCAATTGCCCGGGCAGACATTTCCACGGGAGAGTCCCTGTATGTTACCTCACTGCTTAACAATCCATTTCTGATATTCCCCGGTTGTTATGTCGTCCTTACTTCCGATGCTGTAAACCTTCCGGGTAACTGTTATCTTTACGATCCTTCCGTTATTGCAGAGCAGGTCAATCTCTTCATGCTTCCAAACGACGAAGGCATTATTGTTCTTTCTGATTATCTGGATCAGACCATTGATGAGTTTCATTACAGCAACTCCATGCATGCCGGATTGCTGACAACCACAGCCGGAATTTCCCTGGAACGAGTCGATAGTGAACTGCCAGCCAGTTCATGGGTGAACTGGTGTTCTGCGTCCGCGGCCTCAGGTTATTCCACGCCGGGCAGGCAAAACTCGCAGGCACTAACCTTAGGACAGCCCGGTGAGGAGGTTATCCTCCAACCCGAAGTATTTTCGCCGGATAACGACGGCATGGATGATTACGTGACCCTCCGATTGAAACTCCCAGAACCAGGCTGGATGGCGACCATCCGCATATTTGACCGAAATGGGAAAAAGATCAGGGATCTGGCCTCCAACTGCCTGCTGGGTACCGAGGAAAGCTTCACCTGGGATGGCACATCGAATGATCAGCAACCTGCAGCGATTGGCCTATTTGTAATTTGCGCCGAACTTTTCAATCAGCACGGAGGAGTTAAAAATTTTATGAAAGTTGTTACCCTGGCCAGACGATTTTAATCTATATTTCACTAATTTCAAATCTTGAATTAACTTAGCTAAAAATAATTGAATGTTTATCCCCAAAGAGTACCAGGAAAGGTCCCTGCTCATTTACCAGGGAATATTTACCGTTAATCTTTTATCTGTACTGGGTAACCACATACGTTTACTACCCGGGCACGATACCTTGATGCTCCAACGTATCTTCAAGATATTCATCGAGCTGTCGCAAAACGTATCCTATTATTCCAACGACACAGTTGAGATCAAGGAGGGGATATTGTGCGGAACAGGTTGGGTTTCTATCCAGGAATCCGATCTTTATTATAAAGTAACCACTGAAAATCCCATAAAAACTGAGCATGGCCCGAAACTAAAGGACTATTGCCAGGAGATCAATTCCCTGGATGAGGAGGCGCTTAAGACATTAAAGCGTAAAACCCGTGCACAGGCGATGATCAGAGATACGAACGCACAGATTGGATTAATACAAACCGGATTGATCAGCGGCTGTAAACTGGATTTTGATATTTTCGAGGAATCCGGAAACGGAATGTTTTTTCGGATCTCCGCGACCGTCGATAAGGAACAAGACATGGAATAACCAGGTTTCAGAGTACCCTGGCAGAAAGATATTCTCTGTTCAGCCGGGCTATGTGCGACAGTGAAATCTGCTTAGGGCATTCGGCTTCACAGGCTCCTGTATTGGTGCAATTACCAAATCCAAGTTCATCCATTTTCGCCACCATTCTCATTACACGTTCTTTAGCTTCCACTCTCCCCTGCGGTAACATGGCAAACTGAGATACCTTGGCTGCAACAAAGAGCATGGCTGAGGCGTTCTTGCAGGCTGCCACACAAGCCCCGCAGCCTATACAGGCAGCGGCATCCATTGCTGTTTCTGCATTGGCGCGAGGTATTGGTATAGTATTTGCATCGGGAACACCGCCCGTATTAATGGATACATATCCCCCTGCCTCGATGATCCTGTCAAATGATGACCTGTCCACCACCAGGTCCTTAATGACAGGGAAGGGCCTTGCCCGCCAGGGTTCCACAATAATGGTATCCCCATCCTTAAATTTACGCATGTGCAACTGGCATGCAGTAACGGCAGAATCGGGACCGTGAGGCCGGCCGTTAATATAAAGGCTGCATGCTCCGCAAATACCTTCCCGGCAATCATGGTCAAAACAGACCGGAATTTCAAATTTATCGATCAATTGCTGGTTAAGGATATCCAACATCTCCAGGAAAGAGCAATCAGATGAAATACCCGTTACTTTGTAGGTTTCAAACCGGCCTTTTGCCGATGCATTTTCCTGTCGCCAGATTTTCAATGTAAAATCCATAATGCTAAATTTTGTAATTGCGGGTTTGTACCTTGATGCTTTCGTAATGCAGGGCTTCTTTATGCAGAACAGGCTCTTTACCCGTTCCGGTATACTCCCAGGCGGCAACAAACATAAAATCATCGTCATTCCGGCTGGCTTCCCCTTCAGGGGTCTGGTATTCTTCCCTGAAGTGGCCTCCGCATGATTCTTCGCGCTGAAGGGCATCCCGGGCCATCAATTCTCCTGTTTCAATAAAATCAGCTACCCGTGCAGCCTTTTCGAGCTCTGGATTCATTTCCTCTGCTCCTCCCGGAATTCTAACGTCCTTCCAGAATTCTTCACGGAGCATGGCGAATTCTTTCACCGCCTTGTTGAGCCCTTCTTTGTTCCTGGCCATACCTACAAGTTCCCACAACAGCAAACCGAATTTCCGGTGAATCTGATCAACTGACTGGCTGCCTTTTATCTGCATTAGTTTGTCAAGCCGCTCACGGATGTGACTTTCGGCTTCTCCGAACTCTGGGAGAGTTGTTGGCATCCGGGGTGTAAGGATTTCTGAAGCAAGGTAATTCTGGATCGTATAGGGCAAGATGAAATATCCGTCAGCCAATCCCTGCATCAAGGCTGAAGCTCCCAGGCGGTTGGCACCGTGGTCAGAGAAGTTGCACTCCCCAAGGGAAAACAATCCCGGAATGGTGGTCATCAGTTCATAATCGACCCAAACTCCTCCCATGCAATAATGAATGGCAGGATAGATCATCATCGGCGTCTCATATGGGTTTTCATCCACTATTTTCTCGTACATCTGGAAAAGATTTCCATAACGCTCCTCAATTACATGTTTTCCCAATCGCTGAATGGATTCCTGAAAGTCGAGATATACAGCTAATCCGCTTCCCACACCGAACCCGGCATCGCATCTTTCTTTGGCTGCGCGTGAAGCCACGTCACGGGGAACCAGGTTGCCGAATGCCGGGTATCTTCTCTCGAGGTAATAATCGCGGTCGTCTTCTGCA
>WSSedA1B3DRAFT_1000282_pt1 | contig 14979 bp, 9 predicted proteins | sample WetSurSiteA1Bulk_FD_9468 | JGI IMG/M metagenome (IMG submission 9468)
CAATTTCGCCCATAAAACCTACATAATGCTCCACCCATCCTGTTTGCCGCAGGGGCTTGTAACGGTGCCACACGTTGGGCCTGAGAAGGATCACGGATCCCTCACGGATTGGAAAGGAACCCTCCCGTGTTTCCATTATACCCTCCCCTTCAGTAATGTAATTGATCTGATATTCCTGCAGGATCCGGCCATTGTTCCAGTTGAAATGATAGCCCGTAGGATGGCCTGTCGGCGGGTAAGCCGCTTCAGGTTCGACCCTGGCTGTCCCTGTCACCGTGAGGTACATTCCCCAATTTGAATCATCGGGATTGTGGGTAAGGTATTTGAAGCTATAGTGCATTATCCGATATCATTTTGTACAAATATTTATTCAGTTTATGTATTGAAATCACACCAGATGAATAATATATTTGATTTTTTATTTTGCCAAATTACAAAATTATACGCACGCGCACAACAATCACAACAATCACAACAATCACAACAATCACAACAATCACAACAATCACAACAATCACAACAATCACAACAATCACAACAGTCACAACAATCACAACAATCACAACAGTCACAACAGTCACAACAGTCACAACAATCACAACTTTATAAAATATTCTACATTATGGACAAAGACAAAGTAATACTGGCCTACAACGATGCAAAAGAACAGTACGCGACATTTGGTGTGGATACTGAGGCAGCCCTGAAGAAACTCGACCAGGTGAAAATCAGCCTGCACTGCTGGCAAACCGATGATGTAGGCGGTTTTGAAACACCCGATGCCATACTCGGCGGGGGTGGTATCCAGGCAACCGGGAATTATCCCGGGAAGGCCCGTACCATTGATCACCTCCGCCAGGACATCGACAAAGTAATGTCACTTCTGCCCGGCAAGCAGCGCCTCAACCTGCATGCCATATACGGTGATTTCAAAGGGGAGAAGGTGGACCGCGATCAGATCGAGGTGAAGCACTTTCAGAGCTGGATCGACTGGGCTAAAAAACATGAAACCGGCCTGGATTTTAACCCGACCTGCTTCTCTCATCCCTATGCTGATGACGGGTTTACGCTTTCGAGCAAGAATGAGAAATACCGTAAGTTCTGGATTGAGCATACCAAACGCACACGGAGGATTGCAGCTGAAATGGGCAAACAATTGGGTACACCTTCAGTGAACAACATCTGGGTACCCGACGGATCAAAGGACATTCCGGTCGACAGAAATGCTCACCGTGCGTTGCTGAAACAATCACTTGATGAAATATTTGCAACGGAATACCCGAAAGCATACCTGAAGGATGCCATTGAAAGCAAACTGTTTGGTATCGGTTCGGAATCCATGGTGGTGGGATCGGCCGAGTTCTACCTGGGCTATGCCATCAAGAACAACAAGCTGATCTGTCTGGACAACGGTCATTTTCATCCCACAGAGCAGGTAGGGGACAAGATTTCTTCGGTTCTGCAATATGTGGATGAATTATTGCTGCATGTTACCCGCGGTGTAAGGTGGGACAGCGACCATGTGGTGATATTCAACGACGAGATCCAGTTGATCGCACAGGAAATTGTTCGTTGCAATGCGTTGCACCGGGTGAATGTAGGACTGGATTATTTCGACGCCAGCCTGAATCGCATCGGCGCTTATGTAATCGGAACACGTGCTGCCCAGCTGGCTTTCCTTTATGCTTTGCTGGAACCAACTGAAACATTGAGAAAATACGAGGAGGCCGGACAAAACTTCGAACGCCTTGCCCTGATGGAGGTAATGAAAACCAAGCCGCTGGGTGCGGTTTACAACTATTACTGCCTCACGAGCAATGTACCGGTGGCTGAGGATTATATACCAGTGATACAGCAGTATGAGAAGGATGTATTGAGCAAACGTATATGAAAAGGGACAAGGGACGAGGAACGAGGGACAGGGAAGAAGAGCACTTCGACTTCGCTCAGTGTGACCCGACTTTCAGGCTGAGCGGAGTCGAAGCCCGTTAAAAATTACATGTCACTTATCACGGGTCATAATCATATCCTATAAAACATGCACAGGGAAGTAATTGCCATATTTGATATCGGGAAGACCAACAAGAAGTTTCTGCTTTTCGATGAGGATCTCAAGCTTGTCTACCAGGAAGAGGAGAAATTTGTAGAGATAACCGATGAGGATGGTTTTCCCTGCGATGATATTGATAAACTGGAAGACTGGATGCAAAGTTGTCTGGAGGGCATCGCGCAAAATGAGGCTTTTGTTATCAAAGCGCTTAATTTTGCTACGTATGGGGCCACGCTGATGTATCTCGATAATCAGGGGAAAAGGCTGACGCCGGTATATAATTATCTGAAACCCATGCCGGATGATGTAATGGATGGATTCTATGAATCATACGGTGGCGTGGAAGAGTTCAGCAGGAATACAGCCTCTCCGGCTTTGGGGATGCTGAATTCAGGATTACAGATCCTTTGGCTGAAACGGAAGAAAAGCGACGTTTTTGGTAAGGTTAAGGACATTCTTCACTTACCCCAGTATGTAAGCTATTGTTTCTCGGGAAAAGTTACCTCCGAATACACCTCGATCGGATGTCATACCGCATTGTGGGACTTCGATAACAACCGGTACCACCCGTGGCTTGAAGCGGAAGGTATAATACTTCCGCAGCCGGTCCCGAATTCAACAATTTTCGATGTCTTGATCGAGAATCATCCGGTAAAGACCGGTATTGGCATACACGACAGTTCTGCATCACTGGTGCCCTATTTTAAAGGCTCCGGGGAGGAGTTTATCCTCATTTCAACAGGTACCTGGTGCATCTTCATGAATCCTTTCAACAAGGAACCTTTGACAGCGGGGCAATTGCGCAGGGATTCACTTTGTTATATGAGTATACAGCAGCAACAGGTGAAATCATCGAGGCTGTTTCTGGGACATATCCATGATGTGAATGTAGGAAGACTAAGCGCGTATTTTGGGGTCGTTGCAGGGCACTACAAAACGATTAAAACAACCAGCGAGAAGATCGACAGGTTGCTAATGAGCAGCAAGGGACGGGTCTTTTTCCGGCAGGGTGTTCCGGCAGATTATGTTGATTCGTCTGTCGACCCGGCTCATTTCCTGACATTTGCCGATGCTTATCACCAGCTCATGCTTGACCTGGTAGATTTGTGCATGGAATCGCTGAATCTCATTATACCAACGGAGGATCATGCCAAAACGGTATATATTTCCGGTGGTTTTGCAGGTAATGAGCTGTTTGTCCGCTTACTGGCCGCCCGTTTACCCGGTAAAAAGGTTTATACCTCGGAGATTGACAATGCCACCGCGCTGGGTGCTGCCATGGTGGTTTGGGAGGCGGCGTTCGGCAGTGAAATGCCGTCAATTGATCTGGGTTTGAAACCGATAATAGGTAATAAGTGATCGGAAAATGCTTCGACTCCACTCAGTGTGACCGGCACGTCATGCTGAGCGGAGTCGAAGCATGAGCGAAGTCGAAGGGCGAATCATGAAAACATGAACCGAACGCCGTTTATCAATTACCTACAACCTGATACCTGGATATTGCATGTTTCAAAAAAGGCTAAAGCAAATTATGAATGATATACTGGATCCCCAACTCATGCACCCCCGTGACCAGATCGCGCTGATCATCAGTCGGATCTATAAACGGGGCATGACAACCACATCGGGTGGAAACATTTCGGTGATTGATGAAAATGGTGACATCTGGGTAACACCTTCGGCAATTGACAAAGGTTCTCTCAGGCCCTCGGATATCGTGTGCGTAAAGCGTGACGGCACCATCCAGGGCAGGCACAAGCCATCTTCTGAATTTCCGTTCCATAAGGCAATTTATGAGATACGATCCGACGTCAAGGCCATTATTCATGCCCACCCTCCGGCGCTGGTCTCTTTCAGCATCGTACACGAGATACCTGATACGAATATCATCAGCCAGGCCAAGTACATCTGCGGACCAATTGGTTACGCATCCTATGAATTACCCGGAAGTCAGGTGCTTGGCGAAAGAATAGCAGCGGAGTTTAAAAAGGGATTTAAAGCCATCATCATGGAAAACCATGGAACAGTCCTGGGTGGTTCCGATCTTGTGGATGCCTTTCAGCGTTTTGAAACCCTTGAGTTCTGTGCGAGGACAATCTTGTTCGGCAAAACCATTGGTGACCCAAAGTACCTTACTGATGAGCAGATCGAGGATTTTGAGGCCCAGATACCGGGATTGCTGCCCGAAATGAAAACAGTTAGTCACCCTTCGGATGAGCGGGAAAAACGCACCGAGATCTGTAGAATTGTTCACAGAGCCTGCGACCAGGGACTGATGATCAGTACTTACGGAACGGTCTCGGTAAGGTGGCATGATAACGATTTCCTGATCACCCCGACAAATGTTCCGCGGTGGGATCTGCAGATCGGCGACGTTGTGCAGATCAGGGGAGGATTGCGTGAGCCCGGAAAGATCCCTAGTCGTGCCACCTGGCTGCACCAGGAAATCTACCGGAGAAATCCCGGCATCAATTCCATCATCCTAACCCAATCACCTTACCTGATGGCTTTCGGTGTAACCCGGTCATTGCTCGATGTCAGGACGATCCCTGAAAGCTGGATTTTCCTGCAGGATATACCTTCACTTCCTTTTGGTTCTCATTTCATCGGAAGTAAAAACATTCCGGAGTTGCTGTCATTCAATACCCCGGCGATTCTGATTCAGAATGATTCCGTGCTGATCACGGGCGATAAATTGCTGCAGACATTCGACCGGCTCGAGGTGGCGGAATTCAGTGCCAAATCGCTGGTGCTGGCTAAACCGATTGGTAACCTGGTGCCGATCAATGATCAGCAGGTGGAGGAACTCAGAAAAGTATTCTTAAAAAAATAACCCCGCCATCGGCGGGGTCGCATTTAACCCTAACTAACTAATTAAAAACTACTCCAAATAAAAACCCCATGATCAAAATGCCCTTATCATTTATCACATTCTGTTATAAAGACACATTTTAAATTAAAAAGGATTACACGACAAGTAAAATTTTTTTGGTAATTTATATGCTGACTGGCATGCTGAGTGAAACGGACATATACCTGGTGAATGCAATTCAAAAAGGAGACTATCAGGCCTTTAAAATGCTCTTTGATAGCTATTATACCGGTTTATGCAGATTTGCCAGGGGATATGTAGGTTCCGTTGAAACTGCCGAGGACCTGGTATCAGACCTTTTTGTTAAGATATGGGAACAACCCCAGATCATGGCAGCCACCATCTCCCTGAAAGGTTATCTGTACCGCAGCGTATATAACAGCTGCATCAATTATCTTACGCGGACAAGGAGGAGGTTTGAGAACCTGGATACTGAAACCATGAACAATCTTAATGCGCTAATGCCGCAGTCATTCGATGATGTGCCGTCAATGGTCCTGCAATTGGCAGAACTGGATGATGAAATTGAAAAGGCAATCGGACAACTGCCTGCGGAATGCGGTAAAATATTCATCATGAGCCGGAAGGAAGAATTGTCGCACCGTGAGATCGCGCAAAAGCTCAATATTTCGGAAAACACGGTAAAAGTTCAGATTTACAGGGCCCTCTCGAAGCTGAGGGAGGCGTTGAAGGAATATCTTTAATGTGCAAACCTGCCGTCGGGCAGGTTGGCATATTGGCAAATTTTCTTCTTCATCCTGTAATACCTCATGCTAGTTTTTGTGTCATTACATCCGGTACCAAAAATCAGTCGCATACAGTGGAAATTTCAGATTCGTTACAAGAAGTTATTGTCAGTTATTTCGAGGGAAAACTGACACAGGCACAGGCAGATGAGTTACTTGACTGGGTTAGACAAGATGACAACAATTTGCTATATTTCAGGCAGATGGGTGAGTTATGGCACGCCTCAGGTTATTTGCAACAGCCGGAGCTTGATGAAACCCGTGCATTGGAGGCCATTAAGGGAAGAATCACGGAAAGAGGCATTCGCAACTTGCCCGGCAGGGAAATACGCTTTCGGCTTTCCTCGCTGTTCAAGGTAGCTGCTGCCATGCTGGCTATCGTTGCGCTTGGAATAACAGGTATGTTGATATTCCATAAGTCTCAGTCAGCCGTGACCACCTCCTTGTTTGTGGAAACTTCAGCACCCAGAGGATCCAGGTCAATGATCACCCTGCCCGATGGCACAACGGTGTGGCTGAATGCTGACACGAAGTTCCGCTACCCTGTTGATTACGGAACAACCAACCGAACTGTATTCCTTGAAGGAGAAGCCTATTTTAAAGTAAGCAGGAATAAAAAACTTCCTTTTAAGGTGCATACCTCGGATATCACGGTTACCGCACTGGGAACAGCTTTTAATGTAAAGGCATACAAGGAGGAGGGTACAATCGAGACCACACTTGAAGAAGGCCGTGTTCGTATTGAAGGCATGAAGGCAACGGGACAGGCAGGACAAGTAAAACCGGTCGTTTTAAAGCCCAGGCAAAGCGCTGTATTTCAGAAAAGTGCCGGAGATATCGCGGTAAATGATCAGGACAGGCCAGCCAGCCATGTTGAACCTTCTGCAACAAAGGAATTGAAAATATTACCCATTCAGGTAAATGATGTTACGGATACACGCCTTTATACTTCCTGGAAAGATACGCGATGGATCTTTAAGAACGAGAGGCTGGCTTCGCTGGTGCCCAAGCTGGAAAGACGCTATGATGTCAAAATTGAATTCATCGACAAGGAACTGGAGGATTATGCCTTTAACGGCATCCTGCTGGAAGAGTCGCTGGAGCAGGTGCTGGCCGTTATACGGCTCACTGCACCCATCCGGTACGAGGTCAACGCCAAGGAGGTTAAACTCTATGTAGACAAGAATCTGCTGGAACAATACAGGAATATTCTTAATCCTTGAAAAATAAGATTTAAACCCTTAACCCCAATATTAACCTAACCATACAGCATGACGAAAGACAACTAATTAAACAAAAAGTCACGCCTTGCGGGAGCTCAGCGTGACTGTCGTAAGATTTTAAACACTGCCATATGGTTTCGCGGCCACCCGGCAGCATTATTAACCTTTTAACGTTACGAATTTATGAAAAATCCTCAAAGAATTTGCATTTGGGAGCGATTTCCCAATTTAAAAAAAATCATCCTGACTATGAAACTAGCACTGGTTCTGATCTTCGCAGGGATTCTTCAGGTTTCGGCCTCTGTGTATTCCCAGCAAACCAGAATGACCTTCAGCATGAAAGATAAGACGGTGAAGGAAGTTCTGGATCAGATTGAACAAAGCACAGATTTCCGCTTTTTTTATAATGAGAATTTCACCGACCTCAAACGTGAGGTATCTATCGAAGCCCATGGTAACCGGGTGGAAGAAGTTCTGGATGAGTTGCTGGCCTCTTCGGAGGTAACCTACAGGGTTCTCGAGAACAACCTCATTGTCATAACCCCGAAATCAATGCTGCAGCAGCATAAGGTCACAGGAAAGGTAACTGACGCCGCTACTGGTGATCCATTACCCGGAGTTTACGTGAGAATTGCAGGTACCAATACCGGTTCCATAACCGATGCCGAGGGTAACTATTCGGTAGATGTCCCGGTTGAAAACGCAGAATTGCAGTTTTCTTTTGTCGGATATATGACAGAACTAGTCTCCAGTGAAGGAAGATCTGTAATTGATATAAAATTAAGTCCCGAAATATCTGAATTGGAAGAAGTGGTTGTTATTGGTTATGGTACGCAGAAAAAGAGTAATGTAACAGGGGCTATTGCCTCCGTGAAAGCAGATGATCTGGAAAACCGATCAACAAGTTCTCTTGCTACAGCTCTTCAGGGAAAAGTTTCCGGTGTTCAAGTGCTTACCAGGTCAGGAGCCCCAGGCGCATCTGCGGAATTCCGCGTCAGAGGCTACTCGAATAACGCCGGTTCTGATCCACTCTATATTGTTGACGGCTTGAAAGTACCAAATATCAATTATCTCGATCCGAACGCTATTAACTCAGTAGAAGTTTTAAAAGATGCCGCTTCAGCAGCCATCTATGGAGCTGAGGCTGGTAATGGGGTCGTTCTTGTTACTACCAAAAAAGGTTCCTCAGGTACAAGCCGTTTGTTCTTCAACTCGCTTTTCACAATTCAGAGTCAAAGTAATAAGTTCAACATGCAGAATGCCGAGGAGTTCAAGGAATACTGGATGGGAGATGGAATTCCGGAATCCTCATTTCAGAACGGCGATACTGATTGGAATGATATAGTTTTCGATAATGGAAATATGCAAACCTATACGTTAGGTGCTGAAGGCGGAAATGAAAAAGGTTCCTTCTATGTTTCATTAACCTATAATAATGATGATGGAATGGTAACAGGCAAGAACGATATCAATAAACGTTTAGCAGCACAGATCAATGCAGATTATAATATTAAGCCATGGTTGAAAATCGGGTCAAATAATTCAATCGAAAGGGGTAAAACCGTTACTGTATCAGCGAATAACTTTACAGGAACCGGAAGTGTTATTGGCGGTGGATTTTTTTATGATCCTACCGTCCCACTGTATTATGAAGATGATGCAGCATACCAGGCAATTGACCCTACCAACAACCTGGGTTTACTTACTGCTGAAGCAGATGGTTATAATGTTCTTCGTAATAGTCAGGGTCAACTTTATGGTTCTTCTTTTTTAATGCAGTCAAATTTATGGCATCCGCTCGGAATGATCGAGAATTTCACAAATGAAGCCTGGAGAACCAATATTAACGGGTCTGCCTACGCCGAGTTTAAACCTATAAAGGGATTGATATATACCACCCGACTTGGTTACAGATTCGGAAATAGCTTTACATCAAACTATACCGATGGTTATTGGTGGAATAATAACCAGCACACAACTTCCGGAGCTTTATCAGGAAATCTTCTTCATTCGGTATTCCTCTCGTGGGAGAACTTTTTAAATTATTCCTACACTATTGGCAAGAATAATTTTGCTGCACTGGCGGGAATGAGTTATCAAAATTTTAATAATACAAATCTCTCTGCTTCTACCACTTTACTGGATAGCGATGATCCAAACTATCGTTACTTCGAATACTCAGCAGCAGATGCAAATGATGAAATTAACGGCCGGAATTATGATCAGCGAAACATTTCCTATTTTGGTCGTCTTGAATGGAATTATGCCAATAAATATATGTTGCAGGGAAGCATACGTGCAGATGCTTACGATGCTTCAAAACTGTCAAAGGAAAACCGTTGGGGTTACTTTCCCTCAGTATCAGGCGGCTGGGTTCTTACTGAAGAAAATTTCATCAAGAATTTAGGATTTACTCCTCTTTCTTACTTCAAGATAAGAGCTTCCTGGGGTATAAACGGTAACGTAAACGTATTAAATGATTATCCGTATACATCCACCCTTACTCTTGGTGATAGCTACTACAGTTTTTATAACACAACTGGACTTTCACCTGAAATTATTACTGGTGCAGCGCCAACTGACAGGCTTCCCAATCCTGATGTAACATGGGAAAAATCCATTCAAACCGATTTGGGTTTTGAATCCAGGTTTTTCAATAACCGATTAGCTTTTAGTATGGACTACTTCAATAAAATCACGGATGGACTTTTAATTAACGATGCTGCTGCCCCTGTTGTTTCAGGAAACTCTGTTGTAAGAAAAAATGTTGGAAAAATAGTAAACAGAGGATTTGAGTTTGACTTGGGCTGGAGGGACCAGATAGGAGACTTCACCTATTCTGTCAATGGAAACCTTTCAACATTATTTAACGAAGTTCTAGAAAGTCCTTACGGTGAAGGTCGTTTCGGCGGTGGTGGCGGGTTCATTAATCAAGGTACCTATTTTGAGAAAGGTTATCCTATCTGGTATCTCAGGGGATATGTACTTGACCATATTGATGAAGCAAATGGCCAGCCAATCTGGAAAACTGCCGAAGAATTGGGAACTGATGATGGCATGGCTCCTTTAGGTTCAGCTATCCCTGATTTCACATACGGTATTACGATGAATGCAGCTTACAAGGGCTTTGATATTAGAATATTCGGTAATGGGCAGCAGGGTAGTGAACTATTATTAGGAATAGTCCGGTTTGACCTTGCCAGAATGAATATGCCTGATTTCCTGGTGGAAGATTACTGGACCCCTGAAAATACAGTTGCAAAAACTCCAAGTGCAAACGGATATAGAACAGAAGCCCGTAGGATTGCTCAATCCGATATGGTGGTATTTAGTTCTTCCTATTTTAGAATCAAAGAGATACAGCTGGGTTATACAATACCGTCTAAAATATCTCAAAAGGCCAGAATATCCAATCTACGGGTTTATGCTTCTTTGGAAAATTTCTTCACTTTTACCAAATATAAAGGCCTTGATCCTGAATCGATGGCTAGTGTGGAAGGTGGCGGAGTAGAACTCTTCCCGGGTTTTAACTTGTCAGGAGGTATGGGCGTTGACTTAATTCAATACCCGGCCATGAAGCAGGTTGTATTTGGCCTTAATTTATCTTTCTAAAAAATGGAGGTATCAATTATGAAAAAGATAATAATTTTTATATCATTTTTGATTGGCGGAATTGCTTTCAATTCGTGTGATCAAGATTTATTGGATATCAAGCAACAAGGAGCACTTAATCCGGATGAATACTATGCAAATGCAACAGATGACCAGGCGCTTCAATTAATTTCTCCTATATATTCTGCAGTGTATACCGGTTTATTCTGGAACGGTACCTTTAACGGAATGAGTGATGATGGGAATACCTTTGATAATTTAAATGTTAATGCTCAGAATCATCCCGGGAATGGCATGTTTACTAACCTTTACAGAATCAATTACCTGTGTAATATGATCATTGAAAGATTACCTGAAAACTCGGATGTTAAGAAACAGGTAATTGGTGAAGCTTATTTCTGGAGAGCCTATGTTAATCTTTATCTAATCAGGTTATGGGGTACTCCTCCTCTTGTTGATCATGTTTTATCTGAGAGCGAACTTACACCTGCCAATGGCGAACCCGCAGCATTGTGGGATTATGTTGAAACCAGTCTGGATGAAGCCATCAATAGGCTCCCTGAAAAAGCCGGACTGAATCAGCAAGCTATAATTGGCGGTCGTGTTACAAAGCATTCAGCCTATGCATTGCTTGGCAAAACTCAGGTGATTAAAGGTGATTATGCAGGTGCAATAAACACCCTCGATGAAGTAATTGGTTCAGGTAAGTATGAACTGCTGGATGATTACAGAGATTTGTATCATTTACCTGGCGACTTTTGCGATGAATATATATGGGAATATAACCTGGATGATGCTGACCAGGCTAATTACCTGAATGAAGGCGACAACAGACCGGTTACCCTTACCTGGAGAACAGAAAATGTAACGGTTCCAGGCGGATTTACAGAGCAGGGATATGGGGGGGCTGATTTTAGAAAGGAATTATATGATTTTTATGTTGCACGCGGTGAGCAGGGGAAACCCCGTCAGTTGGGTACCGTCTGGTCCTATGAAGACATACTCAACAGGTTTGTTGAGTTAGCTATTTCAGCCGATACTGCAGAGGCAAAAGAGGACTTCTGGGGTGGGGAACCTGTTATGTCAAGTTGTGAAGGTTATTTCAGATGCAAAATGCTTCCCTGGAATGATGAAATCTTTACATATGCTACTTTGCAGAATGTTCGCTATAAAGTTAACTGGCCAGGCATGAGATATGCAGAAGTACTTCTTCTTTATGCAGAAGCATGTGTACAGTCAGGAACAAACCTGACCGAAGGGCTGAACGCATTAAATCTGGTAAGACAACGAGCTGGACTTACTGATTTATCATCGTATACATTTGACGATCTTAAAGATGAAAAAAGAGCGGAAATGGCCTACGAAAGTGAACGTTATTTTGATCTTGTAAGATGGGGCGACGCTCCGTCAATTCTTGCAAACAGAGGAACATACACTTACCAGTTCAGGGGCTATTTACCCGGTACACAATCCTATGATGTAACAACAATACCTGTTGTTGGAGCAGAAGGTTTCCAGGTCGGTAGAGATGAGTTGTTCCCGTTTCCGTATACTGAATGTACATTAAATCCGAATCTTATCCAAAACCCAAATTGGTAGGAATATTAGTTTTTATTTGCACATAAGGTGACTAATCATACGGTAACCATCCTAAAAAGTGGTTACCGTATTATTTCAGATCTTGCCCGAATAACAATTAGATTATCACTTACTTCAAGTCAAATTCACGCTGAGAGATTTTATTTATGCTCACCGGACAATGACAACCTTTAATTTCTGAATTTAAATCTATGAATAAACTTATTTTTCTGCTAGCTGTGATACTTGCATCGGCAGGTGTGCATGCACAAGAGGTTTATAAAATTTATGACGGGCCGGTTCCTGGCAGCGAAGGATGGACAGACACCGAGATGTCAGTTCCAGCCCCATGGAGCGGCAATCCGCTTGTTTTCAACGTCACCGAACCCACCATTACGGTTTACCGTCCCGACAAAGCCATTGATACCGGTGCATCGATGATCATAGCACCGGGCGGCGCCTACATTTTTCTCACCTGGAAGGAGGAGGGCACCAACGTAGCAGAATGGTTCCAACGCCACGGAGTGACCGGCATAGTTCTGAAGTATCGCACCGTGCAATCCGGTACGCGGGAAAAAATTGAAGAGACATTCAAAGCCATTATGCAGCCTGCCCCTCGGCCAAGCAATGATTCTGCAAAACAAAATGCAGCGGGTGTACCCCAAAGTGTGGTTCCGGCTGCCCCTGTGGTAGAACCGACGCTTTATGGCGACGACGGTCGCCAGGCGATCAGATATGTCCGCCAGCATGCTGCCGAACTCGGCGTCAACCCTGATAAGATTGGTCTAATGGGCTTCTCGGCCGGTGCCCTGGTAACATCCAATGTTGTCTTCATACACGACGAAAAGTGCCGTCCCAACCTTGCTGCATTCATATATGGCAGAGGTGCTGCGAATACAATACCCGACCCTATGCCGCTGTTTATGTGCTCACCGGTGAACGATGGCAATCCGCCGGAGGGTTTATTCACCACCTATCAGAACTGGAAAGCAGCCGGAGCTCCCTCCGAGCTTCAATTCATCTACGACGCCCGTCATGGCGAGGGCTTGCAGTACAACGGCAAAGAATGGAACGAGTGGATCGACAATCTTTACAACTTTATGAAAGCAGTTCAATTTATTGATAAATAAATCAAGCAATGAAAAGTTATTTATTCGGACTTCACGAAAGACAGTATTCAATACTTCTTATTTCATTGATTGTAGGTGGTATATTGCTGACCTCATGTGAAAACCGTGAAAAAAATCATGGCATTCAGCTCGAAGCAGGCTTCGTAACACCTCCCGACAGCGCCAAGCCACGTGTATGGTGGCACTGGATGAATGGGAATGTTACCAAGGAAGGTATCCGGGCCGATTTAGAATGGATGCACCGGGCGGGTATTGGCGGATTTCAAAACTTTGATGCTGGTATGACAACACCTTCGGTTGTGGAGAAAAGGCTGATTTATATGACCCCGGAATGGAAAGATGCCTTCAGGTTTACTGCAGAGTTGGCCGATTCATTGGGACTGGAAATGGCTATTGCTGGCTCTCCCGGATGGAGTGAGAGCGGCGGCCCATGGGTAAAACCGGAAGAAGCTATGAAAAAATTTGTATGGACTGAAACCAGAATTGAAGGAGGGAGATCCTTTTCCGGTATCCTTCCAAAACCACCTGCAGTAGCTGGCCCTTTTCAAAATCTCGGGCTGATAAACGAATTCACAGGCAGTGGAAATTCAACCCCTTTGCCTGAGTATTATGCTGATGCAGCCGTAGTTGCCTATCGTCTGCCGGATAGTGATCTTTCAATGGTGACCTTACAACCTAAAATTACCTCAAGTGGCGGAAAATTTAACCTTGCAGAACTTACCGACGGTGATTTGGCTAAATCATCTTTTTTACCGGCTGCCAAAGTCGGTGAAAGTTCATGGATACAATATGAATTTGCTGAACCTGTTGCTATGCAGGCAATTACCATAGTCGGAGGCGGCAATGAAAGTATGTTTAGACCGGCAGCTGAAAAACGTGCCCTGGAAGCCAGTGGTGACGGAAAGGAGTTTCGTAAGATAATGGAAATACCCGGAGGCTCTCTTCGACAAAGAACACTCTCCTTTGATCCCGTCCAGGCAAAATATTTCCGGGTTACCTGGGAAAAGCTACCCTCACAGGACGAATCAATACCTGGTTTGTCAGGTATGGGATTTGGAAGATCACCCCAGGGACCTGCAGGTACGCAGGTTGCTGAACTTGTTTTGTATTCCTCAGGACATGTTAACCGTTTTGAAGATAAAGCAGCCTTCATCGCTGCTACGGATCTGTATAAAGCATTCACACCGGAAGTAAGTCCGGAAGAGGTGGTCAAAAAGACCGATGTGGTCGATCTGACTTCTAAAATGGGATCAGACGGTAAGCTCGAATGGACAGCTCCTTCAGGGAACTGGATGGTACTGAGATTGGGATATTCTCTGACCGGACATAGAAATGGTCCGGCTTCACCCGAGGCAACCGGTCTCGAAGTAGATAAGCTAAGCAGTGAACATGTAAAAGCCTATTTTACAAATTACCTCGATCAGTATAAGGATGCCACAGGAGGATTAATGGGCAAAAGGGGCCTGCAGTACGTCATCACCGACAGCTGGGAAGCCGGCACCCAGAATTGGACCGACAACATGATTCAGGAATTTAAGAAGCGCAGAGGCTATGATATGTTGCCCTGGCTTCCTGTGCTTACCGGCCATATCGTTGAAAGTGCTGAAGCCAGTGATAAATTCCTCTGGGATTTTCGCAAAACCTTAGGTGACCTGGTCACAGAAAACCATTACGACCAGTTGACCAACCTTCTCAGGGAACGTGGAATGGCACGCTATTCCGAATCTCATGAGGCTCGACGCGCCTTTATTGGTGACGGCATGGAAGC
>WSSedA1B3DRAFT_1000283_pt1 | contig 14974 bp, 13 predicted proteins | sample WetSurSiteA1Bulk_FD_9468 | JGI IMG/M metagenome (IMG submission 9468)
TCAGCAGAGATACTTCCGTGAACAGAAAACTGATGGACCACCTGCAGGAATATCTGACAAGCGAAAGTAATTTCATGGATGTCAAGACGCTCATCTCCTTTATCGAGAAGGATGACATACAGGTTTTTGCAAAAGACGGCAAGACTACTGTCGAACTCAAGAAAGGGGCTACGGTTTTGGACTTTGCGTTCAAGATACATTCAGATCTCGGATTACGGGCCGAGTATGGGATTGTCGATGGGGTGCGGGTATCGCTGGGGCATGAGTTGACAAACGGAAACATCGTTCACGTGCATACGAAAAATACGGTTACCGCAACCGAGGAATTTCTCACAAAATGTGTAACTCCCAAGGCTCAGCGCGTTCTGAAGAAGTTCTTCGAAATTTCTCGTATTGAGTCGATTTTCAAGATCGCCGAAGAGTATCTCGAGAAAAATCTCTTCACTTTCCATATCAATGTACAGGAGTTTTGGAGAAAACTTAAGGAACTATATCCTGTGGAAAAAGAAAGACGGGAAAAGGTTATAGGGATACTGCATTCCGTAAACGCAGTGGAGAATCTGCTGGTCGGTCTGGAACTCATAGACAGCAAGACACTTTCCGGTCTCCGTGCGAAAGAAGAGACTTTCCTGAAACTGTGGAATGTCTTTTCACATCGCCAAAAAGTGCTCCCTATAGAACTCGATTTCCTGGATACCGATTATCAGTCCTGTCCTGTGTGTGTCCCTACACTGCATAATTCGTCTCACAAAGGAGTTCTTGAAGATACCCTGTTTACCATTCACTCGGGTGATTGCAGGAAAATCCGGCAATTCCCGGAAGAAAGGGTCTTCACAGTCAAGTTCAGGAAGACAAAACCTATAGATGACCTGATTTATATGAAAATAGAAACGGATGACGTGTCGGGCATTACCCACGCGGTGTCGTCTGTTTTCAAAAACGTGAACCTTGAGATATTCAATGTCGAAAACGACCACATAAAAGCCCTTTACCGGCTTGCATTCTACCAGGCTTCCCCGCAAACAGTCTCATCATATCTCGAACATCTTCGCAAAATACAGGAAGTCAGAAGCATTGCGATCAGCACAAAAAACATCTTCTGAAAGCGCTCTCAAACCGTGATATAATAGTATCCAGGGGAAAGAAATATGGATATTCTCATTGCTCTCACCGACATAGAAAAACTCGAAACCAAACTGTCAGAATTGTATGAGTATTTCAGCAGACTATTGTCAGATAATCCCGCTCTTGCCTCTCTCTTTAAGACCCTATCCGAGGAAGAAAAATCTCATTATGATTTAATTCAATATCAAAAAAGACTGATCAGGAAAAACAAAGAGTTATTCAAGGGCATAACAATCGATGTTGCAGAAATCAGGCAAATACTTATTAAAGCCGATTCCCTTCTGAATGCAGCCTTACCGCTTTCTGCAGAAGAAGCGATTCAAGCAGCAATAGAATTTGAAAAGAGTGCAGCTGAATATCATTACCGCACTGCCATGCAACAGGCAAATCCCGAGGTTGCTGCGTTTCTCAATAGTCTCGGGGGGTACGACGATGGACATGCACATTCTTTGACTGAATTCCTGAGAAAAACATAACCGCTTGCGATAAAACAAAGGAAAATCTATCTTGCATTGCGTGCAAGTATGATCTGTAAAACTGTCAAATCAGTTCTATCCCAGCCTTATGATAAGAATCCTCAAGTTTTTGAGTCCAGCGTACCACTGCTCTCTGAATTTTTGTGATACCGCTCTGCTTGACATTTATTATCTGGTCCTTAACAAGATTATTTGTCGTGAAGACACACAAACCGGCTACGCTGCAGTTATTTATAATGGCATCAGAGATTTTTGTGTTTGTAGATGGGTCCGAAATATTAACGTTAGAGGATGTTATACGATACCGTTCATGTTTTCTCCGATTCATCCGATGATAAAATACCATTTTCTTCTCCTTTCCTGGCTAAGAACCAGCGTTGAATACTTGCTATCCCTTGCCCCAAAATTAAAACCACTACAGATAGTTCCCGTCACTGTACAAAAGATACAAATAATCTTTTCTATTATATTTTTGCCACAGATCAACTTACATATCAATTACAAAGAAATCTTAATGGTCAATAGTTCTTATTGATTTTTTGTATTCATTGGTAGAAAAAACAAATAAAAATTTCGCATTGAGAGCTTGCATCCAGAAAAGTGTACAAGGGTCACCATAAGGTCAATTACTGAAAGATACCCTTGCCAGAATATATTATTAAATAATCTTCTCTCCCGGCCTCTCAGGCCGATTCGAAATTCTTGATGAATTGCCCTATCTGCACACCGAGATAGACACATTTGACGTTATCCATACAATCATCAGCATCCTTTTTTTCAAGGTGTGTTGTAAGCTCATGAGTTCCTTTTTTTAATTTAATGATATAGGCGTTCTTGTTTTTGTCAAAATTGAGACTGACCGAAATTCCATGCTTCGTAACTTCAGGATACATTTCCAGGATCTTGTCTTCCAGCGCTACCTGTGTATAACCCATCTTAACCTCCTTTTACTCTCTGACTAAATTTTGTTTGTTTTGCATGCAAGGATATACAGCAAAACAGGTGCCATTTTGTAACTTATTGATTTTAATGGGTGTTCTTAGGGCGGCAGTCTTTTTTATGAGGCATTTTTCCTTTTCCACAGGGCAATATTTACCCTGGATGTACGATCGGGCTTGACATGTGAGGCATCCTCGGATACATTCATCATTAATATCTTTTTCAGGTTCAGAAAAGGTGGAAAGGGCAAGATGAGAAAGAAAAAACAAATCAGCTTCAGAAGATTCGAACTCGTACGGTATGAAGATGAGACCGGCATATCAGGTATCGGGAAAATAGCAGAGGGAGTACAGTTCTCCTCAGGGAAATGCGTGATCGCCTGGATCAGAGAGATACCGTCTGTTACCGTTTATGACACAGTCGACCAGGTTCTCTCTATTCACGGCCATGACGGAAAAACAGAACTCAGATGGATCGATGCTCCCTCTCTATCGTAATTTGCCTGAGCAGAGGAAGATATTATTTTCTGTCGACGAGGATCGGCATGACGGCAAATATTCCAAGGCTTATGTAGTAGACTGTTCCTGACACAGGGTCAAGGGTTGCAAAATATTCGTTTACGGATATGCCCCGAAGCCGGAGCACAAGCGTAAATTCTACAGCCAGCAGGAATATAAGGGCAATGCACCCCATGCCGAGACGGATTGAAACCCTGTTCGGCATTGCCAGTCGCCGAACTATCAAGCGGGCCGAGATACTGATAACCACTAACATGACGGGCGTTTCGATGAGTTCGGCCGTTCTCGTACCAAGTCGCGGGACGACCCATAGTGTCCGGATTGTACCAAGCAGAAACCCTGCGGCAAACACAAAAACAAAATAAAGCATACCGGCTTTCAGTATCTGCATCATAGGCTTATACTCACGGAATCTTCCCATTCCTGGACAGAACTGTCTTCAGGGGGATTCATTGAATTGGTATGCCGGAAGTTAGCCTTGCGGAGCACAGAGATTGAAGCGTTTTCATGCATATTTCCGTCGACTCCGATTTCAAGAACGCGCCGATTCATCATTGTATGATATTTTACAACACCATACTGCACCTTCAAGCTTATAATGATTGAAAGCGGCAATAATTGAGAAATACTGTTCGAAACTAGTAAAATCTGTTTTTCGCATACTCACAGAAACTAAGAGTCTTAACCATCCTAAACGTGCTGGAGGTTATAAGCGGAAATTGTTACACAGGCAAGAGCTAACCTCATTTTTCGCAGTTATTTTTAGTGTAAATGGTGCTAACCCCAATGGTGATCCCTTAGATGGAAATCGCTCGAGGAGGAAGTACGATGATATGGGCGAGGTGTCCGATGGATGTATCAAGCGAAAAATTAGGAATCGTCTGATGGAAGCAGGGCATAATATTTTTCAGATTGACGATGTACCTCTGAGGTCGCTACCCGCGAACCTTCCACTCATACCGAACTTACAATCTTTAGATCGCGGAAATTGTTTTTATATACTCCAAGATCCCTCGAAAGCAGGCAGTCGGCATGTACAAGCGCATGCGCCCCTATCAGAAAATCGCTCAGGACGATTTGTCGCTTGGTGACAGTAGCCTTGCAATGAGGGCAGCTAACGGTAAAACTCTTGCCACACTCTGGACAGGAAAAATCATTCCGCCTACTCCGTCTGGCGTATTCGGCCCAGCGCATCCCGGCTATATGGAGCGACTTTTCATTTGACGGGATGAGCCTCATGCCTGTGTCTGCGAGGAATAGCTTCAATTCCTGCTCTGAAGGAAATCTGGCCGCGAGTTCAGCAAAGACCACCTCGCAAAGGATCAACTTGCCGCTTGCAAGATGTTTGTCAAGAAGCCTTTTGGAGGATTTTCCGTGGGGTTCGCCGGGGATGAGAATGTCAAAAAGAATATTGGTATCGACCGCAGAGATCAATGGCCCCTAAGCTCCTTCACAAGATTGTCGCTTTGCTGTCCTTCAAGTTGCTTGAGCCTGCCGATCCATTTGTCGAAAGGGGATTCCTTGACAGTCTTTTTAATATAAAAGATGCCATTTCTCTCTTCAAAAGCCACATCCTCCCCTGGACGTACGCCAAGCTTTTCCCTGACTTTCTTGGGTAACGTTATCTGTCCTTTGGATGTAACTTTTGCATGTATCATCGCCAACCCTCCAGTAAGGCTATAATTTCCTTACTTTTATTGTAAGGATATTTCTCTGGGTTGTCAACCTTACGGGCCAAGAACGAATCGAGAAGGAGGACGAACCCTCCCGCGTAACTGTTATCTTGGGAAACCAACGCCGATGGCGAGTCATCCACAGTATTTGTTTTCAGGTGAAGTTATTTTCTGATGGCAAGATTTATGAAATGTAATATGCTATCTTGAGTGTGGAGGCCGCTGCGCGGACTACTGTGAGGAAGTGAGAACTCCAGGAAACAAGCAATGTGATAACAATGGACAACTACTATTATTTGCTATGAAAATGGGAAGAAAATGATTTTATTGTTATCGGTCCCCGAAGACAACAGGTGAACATTGAGCAAAGAAGCCGGGAAAGGTATGCATTGCGTTTGTGCTAAATCTTCCCCTCAGTTTTCCATCCTTTTGGGCTTTTCAGTTCCCTCAGTCTTTTTCCAGGTCTTGTCGGGATTAAATATCTTCATCGCCTCCGCTGTTCGCTTTGTATTTTTGCCGAGATTCTTCTGGTAAATGATCCCTTCCTGATTCACTATAAAAGTCATGACGCCCGAATTCCCGTATTCGGCAGGATAGGCTACGATCGCAAATCCGAGGATCATCTTCCCCTTTACTACGTAATTATATGCTCCTCCGTTGGCATGCTTCCCCTGGCCCTTCAGGATCTTGAAATAATACCCATGGAACGGCTGGAGATTTGGATTCACATACCCCTCTTTTGCAGCCAGAGCGACAAGAGGCCCAAGAGGACTCTCTTCTTCGCCTTCTTTTGCCTCCCAGTAGAGCCCGTCATGTTTCCCTTCACTGCTTATTATTCTCTGGGAGAATTCAACCTTGCCGCCCCCTCCGCAATCCTTCGTTGCATATTCATGCTGGGCATCGACGTAGGCATGAAGCACATCCATAACCTGTAATTCATTCCTGCCTATTCTCCGGTTCAGAATTTCCTGCTTTCCCTTTTGTGTATCGAAGAGCCATGTTGACCTCTTCTTTACGATCGGGATTGGCATGGGCCAGTTGTCAGAGCCTACAGAAAGAACCATTGTATCCGCAGATTCCCGCTGAAGAGTGTTCATTTCTTGATACGCCTTAAGGAATTTTTCACGCCCGGTCCTGTCTGACGCTTCATCACCGGAAGAAATCAGTTCTTTGCTCCCGGGCCCCATGATCGCAAGTATTTCGTTCAGGTCATGCGCTCTGACTGCAGTGACAAGAGATTCCACCGCCTCCTCAGGCGAGCCAAATTTCTTCTGCTTTACGCTCTCTGCCTGCGAAACCGGAACAACTGTAAACATGAATACGGCAATGATGACAAGACAAGACACAGACAACCAGTGCACCTTGCCCTTTTCATGGAGTTTGACACTATTCATTTTTTCCCTCCCTCGTCCATATGTATCATTCCTGAAGAAGTTCATGACAGATTTCGGGTTCCCCTATCTGCGGGAACCTCCTCCTCTCCCGCTGCCCTGGAATCCGCCACCTTGCTGTCTTATACTACTTCCCGGACGTGTGGGTTCCACGCTGAGGCGGCTTTCGCCTCCGCGTTCGCTTGCCCTCCGCTCAAAGCTTCCATTGCCGATCCCTCTGAAGGGTGTATCACGCATCGGGGTCTGCTGCATTCTTTGCGGTTCTGTTCTGACCCGGGGAACTGCTACCCCTTCTTTACGTTCAACAGACCGCCGTGATGATTCCGATGTCCCTCTTTTATAGTCACCCGAGGGGTATCCTCGTATTTCCGGGCTCGCCGGCGAAATCCTCCCGGGTCTGGGTCCCGCTCCGAAGCGTTCACTTGTTCTCCTGTCCCTGTAGGCAACCCCTCTCCTGTGGTCGGGGTCATGATGCCAGGAATGCCGGCCGGAGTCCCGTTCATCATGATGGTGCCTATGGAATCGGTTCGTTCTATAGACATCTAAATAGATATAATGGGCAGGCCAGTCGAACCATCCCCATGAGTAGAAGCCGAGCCCTATAAAAATCGGGAGGCCATAGCTGATATATCCGCCGGTGAACACATATCCGGGCGGATAATACCAGTAATAGGGTGGATAGGCAGGGTACCACCATGGGCCATATACATAAAGAGGGTCGTAGACAGGCACGTAGATTACCTGCGGGTCAGACGGCTCAATGCTGATACTATTGCTGTCAACAATTACTTGCTGTTCCGCGTTCGTCGTGAGATTGCCCTGGTCTCTGGCTTTTTCGCGCAGTTCCTGAATTACGTTCATGACTTCATCTTCCTGGATCAGGAATGCATCTCCAAGTTTCCTCGTCTGGTCGAGGTTTTCACTCATGGCGAAAAGGATATCAGGGAAAAGACAGAGCGATTTTACGCTCTGGTCCCAGGATTTCATCTGCAGGGCGTTATTTAGTGCATCGCCCTTCAACTCCTTGTGTTGGTGCAGCCAGCGTTCGGCCTCAACCACCTCAAGCGGATAAGTCGATGCCATCAGTATCTGGGCAACCAGCGAATCGGCATAGAGGGCAATCGGAGCAAGCATCTGTGTGAGCTCCTCCTTTTTAAACCTTTCGTTTTGCTCCGGCACTCCGGAATCCTGCGCCGGTATTCCATGCGGTATCATGAGCATGGCAATGAAGATCCATGCCAGACCCCCAATAATAATTCGTTCAGTTCTCATGATGTCTCCTTTTTTTCCGCTCCTGAAAAATTCCAGGCTACCCCGGAAACCTCAATAAATCTCCCTTAGTGGTTTCTCTGAAGGGGCGGAGTCATTATGCGTTCTTACGTTCTTAATATTTATTGTAACAACAGCCGGGGTGACATACAAGTTGAACAGGGGAAATTACCCTTGTAATCTTCGTCCACCGGATATATCAAATCGCATTCAGAAAAACCTTTGCAGGCAAGATGTCCGGCTTGATGAAAAAATCCTGATCAAAGCAAAATGCATAAAGAATCGCTACTGTGTGTGCACATTTTTTGGGTTCAACTTGTTGATAAGGAATTACAGAGGGTTAAGGCGGTTAAATAAAAAAGTGGTGCTTGCTTCCCCTTTCGCTCAGCTCATTGTACATCTTGAGACATACAGCTAAAGACTTTTACGTCTGCAACTTTACGTCCTGCGACCTTACAACTTTTACGCTGAGTTTGAGAGGAGCAAGTCCACCACTTTTGGTAAGCCCGCTCTTCTTGATTTAAGCATATCGCTATTCAGAGTGGTTGTCAAGCTTTTTTTATATATTTTTTTTGTATGCAAAATTTTTCTCACTCCCTGTTATTCTTAGGCCTTTTGTTTGCTTCGAGCACTTTTTTTCGCAACCGTATGGACTGTGGCGTTACCTCAACAAGTTCGTCTTGCCTGATGAACTCAATCGCCTGCTCAAGGCTCATGAGCCTGGGTGGAACAAGCTGCAGTGCCTCGTCGGCATTCGCCGCCCGCATGTTCGTGAGTTTCTTTTCCTTGATCACATTCACATCGAGGTCGTTGTCACGCGAGTTCTCGCCGATGATCATTCCCTCATATACGGTCGTGTTCTCCCTGATAAAAAGTACCCCTCGCGGCTGGAGATGGTGGAGGGCGTAGATTGTAGATTTCCCCGGCCTGTCTGCTACGAGCGCACCGGTCTGTCTCTTGGTAATCATTCCCTGCCATGGCTCATAGCCGTCGAAGATATGATTGAGCAGCCCTGTCCCTCTTGTATCTGTGAGGAACTGGGACCTGAAGCCTATAAGTCCGCGTGACGGTATCCTGAAATCAAGCCTCNCCCTGCCGTATCCGTTATTCTGCATCTTCTGGAGTTTTCCCCGTCTTATGCCCACCTGCTGGCTCACGACGCCGACATATTCTTCAGGCACATCTATGACGAGGGTTTCGATCGGCTCATGGACTACTCCGTCAATGGTTCTTGTAATGATCTCCGGCATCGAGACCGCCAATTCATATCCCTCTCTTCTCATCATTTCAATAAGGATGGCGAGTTGGAGTTCTCCCCTCCCCTGAATGGTGAAGGAATCTGTACCGGAGAAATCTGCTCTTATTGCAACATTGTAGAGAAGCTCCTTTTCGAGGCGTTCCCTCAGATGTCTCGACGTCACATAGGTCCCTTCCCTNCCGGCTAACGGAGAGGTATTTACCTGAAAGACCATAGAAATTGTAGGCTCATCAACAGTTATCCGGGGAAGAGGCATAGGCGTTTCAGCGCTTGTGACCGTATCACCAATGGTTATCCCTTCAATCCCCGAAAGGGCAACGATATCTCCTGCAAGAGCATCTTTGACCGGATTCCGGTCAAGACCCTGAAAGGTGTACAGAGAGGTGACCTTTGTCTTGATCGTCCCGCCATCAGCCTTTATCACGGCCACGATATCCCCGACCGCTACCATCCCAGAGAAGATACGTCCGATGGCCAGCCTCCCCACATAATCGTCATAGTCGATATTCGTAACAAGAAGCTGCAACACAGCATCTCTCTGGTCCGCAGGCGGGGGGATAGTATTCAGGATCGTTTCAAAGAGGGGCTGAAGATCGGTTGCTTCATCAGACAGGTCCGTTTTTGCAACACCAGCCTTTGCATTAGTATAGAGCACCGGAAATTCAAGCTGCTCTTCCGTTGCATCAAGATCGATAAAGAGATCATAGACCTCGTTCAGTACGTCCTGGATCCTTGCGTCGGATCTGTCTATTTTATTGATCACAAGGACCGGCGGGAGCCCCAGTTCAAGCGCCTTTTTCAGGACAAACCGTGTCTGCGGAAGAGGACCTTCAGATGCATCGACAAGGAGGAGCACGCCGTCGACCATCTTGAGTGTCCGTTCGACCTCTCCGCCGAAATCGGCATGACCGGGGGTATCGACGATATTTATCTTTACGCCGTCATACTCGACAGCGGTATTCTTGGCCATGATTGTAATGCCGCGTTCACGCTCAAGGTCTATCGAGTCCATGATCCGCTCCTGCATCTTTTCAGGCGAGCGGAAAATACCAGCCTGTTTCAGCATTCCGTCCAGGAGGGTTGTCTTCCCGTGGTCGACATGAGCGATAATCGCAATATTCCTGAAATCTTCACATTTTACTGTCATTTGATTCTCCAGTACTGATTATTTGGTTGCTGCCGGGGATAGTTTCCGGAATGGCTGCCCCTGTCAGGAACAGCCGTTTGTCTATACATTAAACCTGAAATTGATGATATCTCCGTCCTTTACTTCATATGTCTTCCCTTCAAGCCTCAGGAGACCTTTTTCTCTCGCAGCGTGCATAGTGCCGGATGAAATGAAGTCGTCATAGGCAATCACCTCTGCCCTGATAAACCCTCTCTCGATGTCGGAATGAATCTTTCCCGCAGCAGCGAGTGCATTGGTAGTGCTTTTGATGGTCCAGGCCCGCACTTCGTCTTCTCCAACCGTAAGAAATGATATGAGGCCGAGCATCTGATAGCATGTGCGTATGAGTCTGTTTGCAACAGGTTCTTCAATCCCGAGTTCACTGAAGAAAGATTCTTTCTCGTTTTCAGGGAGCTGGGAAATTTCCATTTCTATCTGACCGCAGAGTGTGAGAACATTCGCTGAAGGAAAACGGTTCAACAGTGACGATTCAAGCGTCTTTGCATATTCGGAATCGTCATCCCTTTCTCCGGTATTCAGGACAATAACTTTTGGAATGGTTGACAGGAACTGAAGCGCTTTCATAGCTTTCATCTCCTCACCGGTAAATTCCACGTTCCTCAGGGCTGTTTCTTTCATGAGGAAATCCCTGCATTTCTGAAGCAGTTTCTGCTCTGCTTCGTCAGGTTTCTTCCCCCGTTTCTTCCCCTCCTCCATGCGTTCAAGCCGCTTTTCTACCAATTCAAGATCCCCGAAGATGAGTTCCAGTTCAACCGTCTCGATATCTCTCACAGGGTTTATACTTGCCATAGGGTGCAGAACAGATTCATCGTAAAAAGCCCTTACCACGTGCACTATGGCATCAACGTCTTTTATCAGATCGAAAACCTTCCTGTTCTGTTTCAGGTCGCCTTTGGTAAGGCCGATATAGTCGATATATTCGATCGAGGCATATGTTGTCTTTTTGGGCCGGTAGATCTCGGACAACCGGTCAACTTCCGGGTCGGGGACCTTTACCACACCGATGTTGGGTTCTCCGGATAATGTAGGATATGTTGTCGTTTCAATGTTCAGCCCCGTCAGAGCATTGAAAACGGTAGTTTTCCCCGAATTGGATAAACCGATTATCGCAATTTTCATTCTTCCTCCATCACATGTACATGGTTGCTTCCGGACGTAGTCTCAGGCAACAAAGCCTTTTATTATAATCGAAATACCCGAATAAAAGCGAGTTGCCGGATAATGCCGGCAGATTGCGGTGTTTGGAAGGATTGCTTTTCTTTTAAAGAAGGAAGTTATTCCGGGGTCACGAACTTATTGCGAGACCTTCCCTTCATATTTCATCCGGGTTGATCTTCAGCGGCGCTGCATGCCATATTTTTTCGTTGTATTCCCGTATCGCCCGGTCCGATGAAAACTTCCCCATCCTCGCAATAGTAAGGATCGACATCCCGGCCCACTTTTCCTGATTCCTGAACGCTGTGCCGATACGGTTCTGGCTTTCAATATAGGATTGATAATCGGCAAGGACCATGTTTTCATCACGGCAGAGCAGTGAATCAACGAGGGGCTTAAACAGGTTTATGTCCTTTTTAGAAAAGAATCCGGAACTAATAAGATCAATTGCTTCTTTCAGGTCCGGGTTCTCGTCATAGAACTTCATGGGATTATACCCCTCGGATTTCTTAATGGATACCTCTTCAGCAGTCATGCCGAAAAGGAACATGTTTTCAGCGCCTATTTCTGCGAGGATTTCCGTATTGAGTCCGTTCAATGTCCCTATCGTCAGTGCACCGTTCATCGAAAATTTCATGCTCCCTGTCCCTGATGCCCCTTTCCCTACAATGGAAATCTGTTCTGAGAGATCGGCGGCAGGATAAATTCTCTGTCCATTCTTTACATTCAGGTCAGGGGAAAAAACAATTTTCAGACGTCCTGCCACATCCGGGTCATTGTTCACCACCTCGGCAACAGAATGAATAAGTTTGATGATAAGGTTCGCGATGAAATAGCCGGGAGACGCCTTGCCTCCAAAGATGCAGGTGCGGGGCGTACTGTCTGCCTGCGGATTTCTCTTGATCCTGTTATAGAGCGTGATGATATGGAGAACGCTCAGGTGCTGGCGGTTGTATTCATGGAAACGCTTCATCTGGATGTCGAAGAGGGTATCAGGATCAACGGCAATCCCGGTCTGTTGACGAAGAATCTCTGCAAAGTCAGATTTATTTTCGCGCTTTACGCGAAGCCATCTTTTCCTAAGATTAGGGTCATTGGCAAAGGCTTCAAGATGTCGTATTTCCTCCAGGTGACTGATCCATCGGTCTCCGATTGTTTTCGTGATAAGTTCCGCGAGTCCCGGATTGCTGAGCACCAGCCAGCGCCTTTGCGTCACTCCGGTGGTTACATTGAAAAATCTTTCGGGATAGAGTTCATACAGGTCGGGAAGTATCGTCTTTCTCAGCAGTTCGGAATGGTTTTCTGAAACACCGTTGATTGCATGACTTCCCAGGCCCCCAAGGTGTGCCATCCTGATATATTTCTGATCGCTTTCATCAATAAGAGAGAATCCGGAAAGTTTTTCGGTATTATCAGGGAACTTCAACCATATTTCATCAAGGAATCGCCGGTTTATCTCATAAATAATTTCAAGGTGCCTCGGGAGGATGCTTGCGAAGGTGCTCAGAGGCCACTTCTCAAGGGCCTCAGGCACAATCGTAAGGTTTGTATAAGAAAAGGTATTCTGAGTAATGTACCATGCCTTGTCCCAGCTTACCAGGTGCTCATCCACAAGGAGCCTCATCAGTTCTGCAACTGCAATTGCAGAGTGGGTATCATTCAATTGTACTGCAAAAGAACTTGAAAAGGTATGGATGTCTTTCCAGCGCAGCAGATGGAGACGGATCATGTCCTGGAGAGCGCAGGACACAAAAAAATACTGCTGCGCAAGCCGCAATTGTTTCCCGATATACGGTTCGTCATGGGGATACAGGATCTTGCTAATCGATTCCGAGGCGATCTTCTCATTGACTGCTCCGAAATAATCACCACTGTTGAAGGATTCAAAATCAAAAGATTCTATAGCCTCGGCTTTCCAGAGACGGAGCAGGTTTACGGTAGGGACTCTGTATCCGGACACAGGGGTATCATATGCAGCCCCCTTTATAGCGAATTTGGGAATCCAGCGCACGCGGAAACAGTCCTGTGCGTCATAATATGATTCGGTATGGCCGCCGATATTTACTGTATAGGTAATCTCGTGGCGTGGGATCTCCCAGGGGTTGCCGTTGCGCAGCCATTTATCCGTCATTTCAGTCTGCCAGCCATCCCGTATCTCCTGATGAAAGGAGCCAAATTCATAACGGATGCCATAACCGATTGCAGGTATTTCAAGCGCTGCGAGTGAATCCATGGAACCGGCTGCCAGCATCCCGAGTCCACTGTTCCCAAGACCCGGCTCCGGCTCCTGCCCAGCGAGTTCCTTTACGCTGAGACCCAACCCTTGTAATGCCTGCAAAACTTCATGATAGATACCGAGGTTGATGAGGTGTATCCCAAGTTGTGGCCCTGTAAGAAACTCATCAGACAAATAGGCAACGACTGTCAGATCTTCTGTATAATGCTGGAGTGTTTTGATCCATCGTTGCATCAGTCTGTCCCGGATTGTATACGCGAGTGCCATATACCAGTCGTTATTCGTTGCGGTATCCGGAATTTTTCCAAGATGGAAGTAGAGATTATCAAGCACGGATTGCCTGATTGCTTCAACACTCAGCCCGGTTCGGTATTCCTGCGGCATTCTCCATTATACCTTTTTTGAGTCTTCGACAAAAGATCACTTCACTGCATGAAATCTTATCAACCCGGGAATCTCATTGCTCAGCGCCTTGCAGATATTTTCTATTGAGGGGAATAACTCTGCAGAATGGTCATATTTGATTATAATAAACCCATGGTGAATGGACAAACACTAATACTCCATCCTGCCGGCACAATACAGAAAACACGCTCAGCTTTCTACCGGAGAACCCTGCACATGCTTCCCTGCAAGGGAAGAATACGGTGAGCATGGTCTGTCCCTCGTGGTTTTCGTTTATCCTCTATAACCCGATAAGGAAGCTTTTTACTGACAGGGAAAAGATTCTGACTGAATCCGGTATCAGCAAAGAATCTATAGTGCTTGAAGTCGGTGCAGGCAACGGTTTTCTTACGGAAATGCTCGTAAAGCATGCGAAGAAAATTTATGCAATAGAATTGCAGGAAGGCATGATCAGAAAACTGAGAAAGCGGATCGCCGGGTTCGGACAAAACGTTACTGTCATAAGAGGTGATATTGCTTCAATAGTTTTGGAAGAAGAATTTGTCGACGTCTGTATGCTGTATTACAGTTTTCACGAATTCTCCGAACAAGAGAAAGCTGCAGAGAACATAAGCAAAACAGTAAAACCGGGTGGCATTGTGTCGATATATGAACCGACGATAGAGGTCGGGAAGTATACCATGCTGCATACGGTATCGCTGTTTGAGCAGAGAGGTTTTGTAAAACTGAGGGAAGAAACCCGGATGTTAACCCGATTTGTAAGTTTGAGGAAATCACCTCAGTGAGAAAACAATAAGGGTGGGGATTGCTCTCTCAATGCCTTGTGTCCCATACCCTGGCCTTGCTGTATTCCCTGAACATCCTTTCGCGTCTTCTGAATTCTGAAGAATGCATCACTCTCCTGCCGTTCCTGCTGTACTCGCCAAGCGCACTGTGGAGCATTTCATGGTAGATGACATATTTAATGTAATAGAGCGGAATATTCTTCCTGTCCAGTACAGGGTGGATCCGTATGATATCGTTTTCTCTGCAGTAACTACCCAGGGTCCGTTTTCTGACAACCCGTCGCATATTCCTCCTCCCCCATTCAATCGAAGCGGTTATCCTCCCATCGAAATATTCCTGATTGAGTACATCAAAAAGCTCTTTCAGATTGAAATACTTTCCCTGAATATTTCCTCTGTAGGGTCTTCCATTCCCCCGCCTGATACAGTCCCGGTTTTCCCGTATGAATTTGTTGATAAGGGGTGTCCTTCGTCTTCTGTTTTTCACAAAAGATGCAACTTCGCTGATCACCTCTTCACCGGCGTGCAGGAACATCCAATGCAAACGCACTGAAA
>WSSedA1B3DRAFT_1000286_pt1 | contig 14939 bp, 12 predicted proteins | sample WetSurSiteA1Bulk_FD_9468 | JGI IMG/M metagenome (IMG submission 9468)
GAATCAGATTAGCTAGGAAAGGCCGTAAGAGGACGGCCTACTACCACATAGTGGTAGCAGATAGCAGGTCGCCACGGGATGGCAGATATATTGAAAAGATCGGAATGTATAATCCAATCACTAACCCGGCTACAATTGAACTGGATTTCGATAAAGCTCTGGGTTGGCTGCAAAATGGCGCAATACCTACAGAAACATGTAGAGCTATCCTCTCTTATAAAGGAGTCCTGATCAAAAAGCATCTTCTTGAAGGAGTTAAAAAAGGTGCCTTTGATGATGCTGAAGCCCTGAAAAGATTTGAAGAATGGATGAAACAGAATGAGGCCAAAATTGAAGCCAAAAAATCAGGTCTGGAGAAATCTCAGGACGATGAAACAGATAAACGTCTGGCAGCTGAGAAAAAGGTAAATGAAGCAAGGGCAGCCAGGCTTGCAAAAAGACAGGCTGAACTTGCAGCAAAGGCTGAAGCTGAAAGCAATCCTGCTCCTGCAGCTGAAGAACTGACTCCTGCAACTGAAGAACAGGAACCTGCCGAAAACATCCAGGAAAAACCTGCAGCCGGAGAAGCCGCACCAGAAGCTGTTGCTGAGTAAGCACAACAGTAAGCCGGTTAACAGGTCATAAGGATCATAAATCCGATGGCTTACAGATATCAGATATTGCTTGGAAGAATATCCAAAGTAAGCGGGTATAACGGTACTGTTTCAGTCAAACTGGAAAAATCTTTTTTTGACAATATTCCTGAAATGGAATCGGTATTTCTTGAAATTGATGGAAAACCGGTTCCATTTTTTATTTCTTTTTCTGAATATTCTGGAGGCGACCTTCTAAAGCTGAAATTTAAAGGATATGATTCTTTTGAAAAAGTCAGTGAATATACAGGATGCAGGATATTCCTTACCACCTTCAGTGAAGAAAAGTCGGCAGCCGCTTCTCCTGAAAGCATTTCAGGATTCAAAGTCATTCTGAAGAACAAAGAACTGATCGGCACGGTTAAAGAAACCATTCAGAATCCGGGACAGGATTTACTAAATATTATCTCACCTGAAGGGAAGGAGATTCTGATACCTTTCCATGAGGCATTTATATTGAAAATTAGCACTAAGAACAAGAGTATCCTGGTTGAACTGCCGGAAGGATTGACAGATATCAACTGAAATAAACCTCTTCAATTTCTTTTTACTGGATATTGTGCAACTAATCCGGAAATAGTCCGTCTTTAGGTGAAATTGCATATAACAATTAAAATATATTAAAATGAAGAAAGTACTATTTTCAGCAGTGTCCTTGTTTGTAATGATTCTTATATCCGGCCCTGCTTCCGGCCAGTCAAAAGAAACCCGAAATGTTAGCGGTTTTACGAAAGTCAGCTTTGGCGTGTCAGGAGATCTGTTTATTAAAATAGGTTCTGAATTTAAACTGGTTATCGAAGGAGATAAAGATGTTCTGGATGAGATCGAAACATCCGTATCAGGCAACAGATTAAACATCAAAAGGGAGAACTGGCATTTTAATTTTGATAATGAAAAGGTGACAATAAATCTTACAATGCCGGAGCTAGAAGGGTTGGGAGTCTCAGGATCTGGGAAGGCTCAGATAATGGATCCGGTTAAATCTGACGACCTCAGCCTGAGCGTAAGCGGCAGTGGGAAGCTGATCACTTCGGAATTGAATGCCGACAATCTGAATTGCGGAATTTCGGGATCGGGTGATATAATTCTTGGATCCGGGGGTAGCGTTGACAATGGAGATATCTCGATAAGCGGTTCCGGAAGTTTTTCAGGTGAGGGTGTAGAGATAGATCATCTGGAAGTCAGCATTTCAGGTAGCGGGAACTGTCATTGCAGAGCAGGGGATTCACTTGAGGCACATGTCTCAGGTAGCGGCAATATCACTTATTCAGGAAATCCAAAGGTAGATGCCAGAGTTTCAGGATCAGGCCATGTAAGATCTAAATAACAAAATTATTCTCTTATAATTTTGATCACGCCATTGTTGTCAGTTTTTATGATTGACGATGGCGTTTTCTTATTTATGTCTGTTTGCCTGTACTTTACAACATAATCTGCCGACAGTATTATTTCTTTCGCAATTTCAGTAAATACCGACGGGGCGGGTAATTCACTCCTGTTGGCTGATGTAGAGATAATGGGCTTCCTGAATCTGGTAATCAATTCATTGCAAAAATCATCGGAGCAGATTCTAATGCCAACTGAACCATCTTCGTTGCATACTCCAGGGGCAAGATTTTTACCACCAGGATAAATTATGGTGATTGGCTTATCGGTGACTTCTAAAATCTCAGCAGCAACATCCGGGATATTTTTGACGTGCCGCTCAAGCATCGTAAATCCATTCACAAGGATTATCAGACTTTTGCTTTCCCTTCTTCTTTTGATCTTAAAGATTTTCTCTACTGCGTCCTGATTTGTGGCATCACACCCCAGACCCCAGACGGTATCGGTCGGATATAATATGATTCCACCCTTGATAAGGACATCCAATGCTTGCTTGAGATCTTCCGAATAATTAGTTGCTTTCATTAAAGCTTTTTTTACCATTAAATAGAGCAGATTAAAAAGTCAAAATCCATTAACCTCAAAGATCGCAATCCCGAATTCTCGAGATACACAAAGATCGCAAAACGATATATATCAGAATTATAGCTTTGAGTACTTAGCGATTTCTTAGTGCTTTGTGGTTAAAAAGACTTATTCAACAGCCCCCATCCCTATGGTTTAATTTTCTATATGACCCTCGCTAAAACTTCAATTTCAACAATTTCATCCTTTCTTTCATCTCGTTCACAACCTCTTTCTCCTTCTGGAGGGAATCTGCCTCAAATGTTACTGAAAAACGGATATATTTACCTGCATCATCCCATGGAACGGTTGATATTAACGATTCTCTGATGAGAAATTCAGAAAATTCAGATGCTGAATTAAACACTAAGCCATTTTCAGTTCCGGCAGGAGCTTTTACATAACAATAAAATGTTCCTCCGGGTTTTTTCGCATCAAAACCTAAACTATTCAAGGCATTTACCAGCAGATCGAATCTTCTTGAGTATTTTGCAATAGTATTTTGTGTTATTTCTGTATGCTTTAATGCCTGAATACCTGCTTTTTGGATAGCTCTGAATTGTCCGGAATCAGAATTGTCTTTAACCGTTCCGTATGCTTTTACTGCTTTGGCATTTCCACATATAAAACCTATCCTCCAGCCGGTCATATTAAAAGCCTTTGAAAGAGAATGGACTTCCAATCCAATATTCATTGCACCTTCGACAGAAAGAAAGCTAAGCGGTTTATGCCCGTCAAATGTCAATGCACCATAAGCTGAATCATTAATGACGATAATATTATTTTTTACTGCAAATTCAACGACCTGTTTATAGAATTCGACACTTGCCGCTGCACCGGTTGGATTATTCGGATAATTCAGATACAGCAGCTTTGCTTTTTTCAGTACAGGTTTAGGAATTGATTTTAAATCAGGCAGAAATGAGTTAGATTCCAGTAAAGGCAGGTTATACACTTCCCCACCAAGGTATTTGGTATATGTTGCAGTTACCGGATATCCAGGGACTGTAGTAAGGAGGATATCACCCGGATTGATAAAACAAATTGGAAGCATTGCCAGTATTGGTTTTGATCCGATACCATGGATGATATTTTCCGAGGGTATTAAGCCGGAAAGTCCGTATATGTTTTCAAGATAATAAGCTGCGGCTTCCTGGAATTCCGGAATTCCATTATCGGCATACCATCTGTTCACGGGTTTTCCGGCTTCATCTGACAATGCTTTTACTACCAGTTCATCGGCAGGCCAGTCAGGTTCCCCTACACCCATATCTATAAGCTCCAACCCGGGATGTGATGTTTTTGCAGCAGCTTTTGCCCGTTTAATGAGTTCAAATTTGTAAATAGCTGTTGATTTCCCGAAGTTTATACCGCCAAGTCTGTCCGAGATCTTATCATCAAAAAAATTGTTCATGAGTTTCTAGTTGTTTTTCCGGTAGTTAATTTTAATTTACAGGCAAATATACTAAAGGAAACAGGTATTTCTGACAAAAAATCCAGAGTCATGAATACTTTTATTCCAATGTAAGTGAAAGAAAAAATAACAGCAATTGATTTCTTTTCCCGCTTTTTTTTGTTGGAAAAGAAGATTAAATTTGATAGAGATTTTAGTTCAGGGTTTTTGCAATGGATTATAACCAGGATAAAAGTGTTCCTTAATAATATATAATTATGAGCAAATATGTCTACTTAACCTGTAACCCTGAAGCGCTTGTCGCTTCGATGCTTCCTCCCGAAGGATTTGGAATGTATCTTTCAACAGGAACTAAAAAGCGCAACAAAGGGCAGACAATTTTTTTTGAGGTTGACCTTAATCAGATTGAGAACCTGATTGATATGGATAGCTTTAACAAGCGATGTGTGGCAAAGGAGGACGGCAGTCCGAAAAGCTCTGTTTATCTCTCAGTCTACAGAGTCCTGGAAACAATTCCTTTAACTGCTCTTAAAAGTCTTTATCTTACTACCGACCACGGGAATATTCTTGAATTGAAAAAGACCGACTACGATAAAAGCAAAGAACCTAAAAATGATCTCCATCTTTACCAGGAATTATGTCCGGTTACTCCTCTTGTGGCAAGCGAACTCCCGCCTTCCATATTTCTAAAAAGACTGACTGATGGATCAATTCCTATTGTCCTTCCCAAGCTTTTCTTTGTCGAATTAAAGCTCGGTGAACTTGCGACGAATCCGCTGTATGGATCTGCAGAACAATTGCCTTATCCCAATGTTGGTCATCTAAGGGATTGTCTGGAGATACTGAGAGGGGAATATGAAAAACATATGAAAACAGTCCAGCGTATTTATTCTGGTCTGATTCTTTACAGGACCATTGAAACAGGATTTTATGTCGGGGCGAAAGACGAAATGGTCTTTTATCGTTATCCGACTATGGCTGAACTTGAAAACATAAATTACGAATTCTTCAGAGCTATATAATATTATAACTAAGCCTTGAATACCGGGTCAGGTGCCGGATTAAATTCACCTTCCCAACGGGCTATAACTGCAGTTGCCAGGCAATTGCCAAGAACATTCACAGAAGTTCGGGCCATATCCATTAATTCATCAATGCCAAGTATAATATAGATTGGCCATGTCGGAAGCCCGAAACTTGCAGCGGTTCCAAGCAGGATTACCAATGAAGCCCTTGGCACACCTGCAACTCCCTTGCTTGTGAGCATTAGTGTAAATACGATGAGGAGTTGTTTTTCCAGGGGCAGATGGATTCCGCTTATCTGTGCTACAAAAATAGTAGCAAGTGAAAGGTACAGTGTTGTACCATCAAGATTAAAACTATAACCTGTAGGCATTACAAAAGCGACTATTTTGCGTGGAACGCCAAACTCTTCCATACGCTCCATGGCAACAGGCAGAGCCGATTCGGAACTGGTTGTGGCGAATGCAATCACAACAGGTTCAGAAACTGCTTTTATAAACCTTCGCAAAGGAATTCTGAATAAAAGTGCAACAGGGAGTAATACTACGAGCAGGAAGATGATCAATGAAACGTAAAGTGTGGCAAGAAGTTTAAACAGATTGAAGAGTATTTCCAGGCCCATATGTCCTATACTGTAAGCAATTGCTGCAAACACAGCAAAAGGGGCAAAGTACATAACCAGCTGGGTAAATTTAAACATTGTCTCCGCAAGTGCTTCAGTAAACCTGAGCATCGGTATTTTGTACTTGTCTTTAATCATAGCGACTGCAATACCGAAAATGATACTGAATACAACTATTTGCAAAACCTGCCCTTCATAAATTGATTTTGCAATATTTTCCGGGAAAATATGGAGGATTATATCAGTCCCGGTTTGTACAGGTACAGAAGAAACATTGGCCTGATTTACAGCTTCAGGGACATTTACTCCGACGCCAGCCTTGCTGATATTGATAGCCAATAATCCGATGAATAGGGCAATAGTCGAAACTATTTCGAAATAAAGTAATGATTTCCAACCCATACGGCCAACTTGTTTCAGGTTTGAATGACCTGCTATCCCGACAACCAGAGTTGCAAAAATGAGAGGAGCAATTATAGTCTTTATCAGGCGCAGGAATATCATACTAACCACCTGCATTTTAACGGCTATGTGTGGCAAGTCATAACCAAATTCAGCGCCCAGGATCATACTGATCAGGATCCATGTTGTAAGGGATCTTTTATAAAGAGCATAGCCAACAAAAACCGCAATGGTAACCCACCTGAAGACCATTAAAACATTTTGGCTGATTGAGAAAATGTTATAATGGTTAATTACGGTTAGAAATGAGACAATGAAAAGGGTTAAAAGCAAAAAGAACAAGTAGCGTCGGGGAACTTTACTGACTTTTGTCTTGTTTTTATCGGCAACTGGAGAGGGGGTGGGCGTTATTGGCATATAGTTATTTTAATAATACCAGTTCTGTAAACATAATTAAATAAATTGAATGATTGAATCAGGATTAATTAACAATTGACATTTACATAATCTATCCAAAGAATTTCTTTTTTCATTTGCATTAATAAAAAACTAAATTAGTTTTGTATCGGCAAAATTTTTGCTGATCTAAACCAATACATTTTTAATTTAATAACACATATCATGATTAGTAGTTTATTCTGGATTGTTCCAATTTCAGCGCTCATCGCATTGCTGTTTGCCTGGATCTTTTACAAGGGTATGATTGTTCAGGAGCAGGGCACAGATAAGATGAAAGAAATTGCTGCGTATGTAAGTGAAGGCGCTATGGCCTATCTAAAACGTCAGTACACTGTTGTAACCAAGGTGTTTCTTATCCTTGTTGCATTATTGTTGATACTGGCATACATGGGAATACAGAACCCGTTTGTCCCTGTCGCTTTCCTTACAGGTGGATTCTTCTCAGGATTGTGCGGTTATCTTGGTATGAAATCAGCCACAGCTGCTTCCAACAGAACAGCATGGGCCGCTTCAAAATCACTTGACAAGGGGTTGAAAGTAGCATTGCGAAGTGGCGCTGTTATGGGCCTTGTCGTTGTAGGTTTTGGGCTTCTTGATATTGCCATCTGGTTCCTTATACTTAACAAGCTGGTTTTTACACCTGAACATATGGTAAATGGTCTCCATTGGCTCGGACTTACTTTTGTCAATGCCGGTACCGATGAACATCAGAAGCTTATTGAAATAACCGCTACCATGCTTACATTCGGTATGGGTGCATCAACACAGGCTCTTTTTGCACGTGTCGGCGGCGGTATATTTACAAAAGCTGCCGACGTAGGCGCTGACCTGGTTGGAAAAGTAGAAGCAGGAATTCCTGAAGACGATCCGCGTAACCCGGCAACAATAGCTGATAACGTAGGTGACAATGTTGGTGATGTTGCAGGTATGGGTGCGGACCTTTATGAATCTTATGCAGGATCTATCCTTTCTACTGCTGCTCTGGGAGCTGCCCTGCCATCTGTTCTTCCTGGTGATCAGATGACTGCAATTATTGCTCCTATGATGGTTTCAGCGATTGGAATATTGCTTTCAATAGCAGGTGTCTATATGGTAAGAACAAAAGAGGACGCATCTCCAAAGACTCTTCTTCGTGCGCTTCTACTTGGCACCGGAGGCAGTTCAGCCCTTATCCTTGTTGTGCTTGCAGTTATGGCCTGGGCAAACTGGATAACATGGGGTGTATTCGGCGCTGCAGTTTCAGGTCTTGTTGCAGGTGTTATTATTGGCCAGTCAACAGAATATTTCACTTCCGATGGGAATAAGCCTACCCAGGGTATTGCCAGACAGTCACAGCAGGGACCTGCTACTGTCATAATAGAAGGTATGGCTGTAGGTATGTTCTCAACATGGGTTCCCGTCATTACGATTGGTGCCGGTATTATTGCAGCTTATGGTTTTGCAGGTGGTTTCCACAATTTTGCCATGGGTGTATACGGTATCGGCTTTGCTGCAGTAGGTATGCTCTCAACTCTTGGTATCACACTTGCTACTGATGCTTTCGGTCCGATTGCCGACAATGCCGGCGGTAATGCTGAAATGGCAGGTCTTCCAAAAGAAGTAAGAGAAAGGACCGATGCTCTCGACGGACTTGGTAATACAACAGCTGCAACAGGTAAAGGATTTGCAATAGGTTCGGCTGCTCTAACAGCTCTTGCTCTAGTAGCTGCTTACATGGAAGAAATTAAAATGTGGCTGGGCAGACTAGCTGACAAAACCCCTGAAGGATTTAAACAGATCGGTGATACATTGTTTTATAATAATACTGTTCCCACATCAGTTCCTGATGGGTTGACAGCTGTTAGTATAAAAACTTCAACTATCACTGATTTTGTTGCTGCTTATGATCTTTCTCTTTTCAATCCGATCCTGATCGCAGGTCTTTTTATCGGTGCTATGATGGCTTTCCTTTTCAGCGCAATGAGCATGAAAGCCGTTGGCCGTGCGGCAGGTAAAATGGTTGATGAGGTACGCCGTCAATTCCGTGAGATTCCGGGGATTATGGAAGGCACTGGAAAACCTGAATATGCAAAATGTGTTGAAATATCAACTGCAGGTGCGCAAAGTGAAATGCTGGTTCCTTCGTTACTGGCTATAGCTGTTCCTTTAGTTGTTGGTATTGTATTAGGAGTTCCAGGTGTTGTAGGCCTTCTCATGGGAGGCATGTCAGCTGGTTTCGTACTTGCCAGCATGCTTAATAATGCAGGCGGCGCATGGGATAATGCAAAGAAATTTGTTGAAAGAGGCAATTATGGCGGAAAGAAAAGCGAATGTCATAAAGCCACAGTTGTTGGCGACACAGTAGGTGATCCTTTCAAGGATACATCAGGTCCGGCTCTTAATATCCTTATTAAGCTTATGTCGATGGTATCTGTTGTTCTTGCCGGACTGACAGTTGCCTTCAGTATATTCTAGAATCAGATACTTTTTAAACCAAAAAAAAGCTGCCCGCGAGGTATATTAAAGATTTATCCTGAATATCGTCTGAAAATTATGTCAAAGCGAGTTCCTTCATTCACTTTGCTTTGTATATCTATAACTGCTCTATGGAGTTCCATTATTCTGGAAACAAGCGAAAGCCCTATGCCAAACCCACCAATGAATTTTACATTAGACGCTCTGGAAAAGGGTCTGTAAATAGTTTCCACTTCATTTGGGGGTATTCCAATGCCGGTATCAGAAATAATGACATTTATATAATTCTCAGTGATTACGAACTCAACAATAATATCATCATTCGAAAACTTGCATGCATTGTCAAGAAGATTCTTAAATGCAATTGTCAGTAATCCTCCATTCCCATTTATAAGCAGGTCATTCTCACTTTCTGGGTAAAGTATTTTTGGTACAATTTTACGTCCCTGATATTTGGTTTTTACCTGATAGATAGAATTAAATATAATTTCGTCAATTCGTACCTTAGAAAGAACAATGGAATTGTTTCTGTTAATTTGTGCTAATTCCAATAAATTGTTAAGGAGTGCATTTATTTTTTTAAGGTCAGTGATTATTCCGGAGATATGGTTGACATAATCTTCTTTGGTTCTTTCATGGCGTAAAATATAATCGCTTTCACCAATCATTACTGTCAGAGGTGTCCGTAATTCATGGGAGGCATTTGAAACAAAATCTTCCTGATTCTTAAATGCAATTTCCAAATCGGAGAGCATCTCATTGAACGTTATTGCCAACTGGGCAATTTCATCTTTTCTATTTCCTTCGTCAAGCCTGTTGCTCAGTTTTAATGAATTAATTTCTTTGACATTTTTTACAATACGTGAAATCGGCTTTATCGCTCTCTTGGAGAATATATATGAAAGTAGTACCGATAGCCAAACGCTGAAAATGATGCTCCAAAATAAGATTTTTTGAAGTCCAGTTAAATTTTCAATACGTGATCTATCGAATGCCATAATATATACATGATATATGCGATTGCCATAGATGTGTTTGTAGTAAACGCCATCTTTACCATCAACTGAAAAGTAATTTACATCACCTTTGGTATAATTTACCAGCGTCCTTTTATTTGAGAGATATTGAATATTGTTACTATAAACCAGATTAAATGCCGAATCAGTTAATACCAGTTCTTCATTTTCTAAAGAAATTGTTGATTGCTGAATTTTCTTTAATAATGATGAATCAACTTCGACAACATTAATTAACAGGATAGCATTATTTTTTGCACTAGCAAGAAGGTTTTGTCTGAATTTGGCAAGTTGGCTTGAAAATGAAAAATAATATACAAGCAGAGAGAAAAACATTAATATTCCAGCAACAATTAGAGTGAACTGATATGCTAATCTTATTTTGATGTTCATCGTCTATATTTCTTTATCACTGCAATAAAATCCAAAACCAAATTTTGTATGGATTAGTTTCGGTTCAAAATCCTTATCAATCTTCTTCCTTAAATAATTAACATATACATCAATAATATTCGTACTTGGGTCAAATTCGATGCCCCAGACTTTTTCAATTATGAATTCCCGTGTGAGCAATATATCCTTATTTTTCAGGAAGGTCTCCAGCAATAGAGATTCTTTGGCTGTCAAATCAATCTTTTTATTTGCTCGAATAACTGTTTTAGTGTTCAAGTCCATTTCAAGATCGGCAACTCCAATTTTTTTAGAAGGCAGGATATTTGAATCTGAACGTCTTAGAAAAACATTCACTCTAGCCAATAATTCTCTGAAATCAAATGGTTTTACAATGTAATCATCTGCGCCTGCATCGAATCCTGCTATTTTATTATCAGGTGTTCCGAAGGCTGTGAGCATTATAATTGGAATTTTATTGTTTGTTTTTCGAATCTCTTTGCATAAATCATAGCCATTAATCAAGGGTAAATTAATGTCTAGAATGATAAGATTATATTTGTTTTTTTCGATCAACTGTTTCCCAACGTACCCGTCAAATGCAATTTCGGCATTGAATCCAAATTCTTCCAATTGTTTTTTTAATATCTCAGCCAGTCGCCGCTCATCTTCAACAATTAATATGTTAATGTCTGCCATTTTTATAGTCAGCTTTGCACAAATTTACGATATGAAAATTAAGTAATCCAAGTCTAAGGAATTTCTAATAATCTTCTAATCATTTTTTAATCAATAATAATGTTGTTCATTCATAGATTTGTGATAAGTACGTAAAACATAAACCCTTTTACTATGAAACTACCAAAACTATCAAATGGAATGAAGATTTTTCTCTTCTGGGCTGCAATATTTGCTGTATTGGCAATTCTCAAGATATTTTTCTTCCCCGGGTAGGCAATGTGCGCAATTAAAAATGCCAAACTTATCTGATTTAGAATAAATGTGAAACATCCTGTTTACTTAATACTTTGTTCTTCAGGAAAGCAGTTGTCATAATAAATTTATAAGACAACTGCTTTTTTTGATTGTCATAGCCTTTTGCTCATAAACGAAACAACAAATTTAATGGCCAATAAAATAATGAATGAAAGAAGTTTTTCATTTTTTGAAGAATTCATAAACGGCAAATAATAACTAAAACAAAGTAATTGATGTGTTAAAATATCTCTCTTATTGGATTTAATTTTAAAATGCACAAATACTTTATATTTTAATAATAGAATACTAAGGATGCGTATCCTCTCTAAAATAGAGATTGGTTTTAGACGACTAATATTAAGATTGCCAAAACAAACATTGCTGATATTAATATGTATCCTAATTGGTATTGTGGCTGGTATTTCAGCGTTTCTTTTAAAAAGTTTATTGCAGACCGTTCATAATTTCATCGGACTTTTTAGCAATCAAAGTATATCAAACATCTTACTTATAGTTCTTCCTATTATCGGATTGTTTCTAACTGTTTTATATTTTAGTATTTTTCATCCAAAAGGATTTAAAAAAGGTATTAGCCAGATACTTGATTCAATAAAGAATAATTCATCTATAATTGAATCTAACCAAACATATGGACACATCATTTCAAGTTCATTTACCATTGGATTTGGAGGTTCAGCAGGATTCGAAGCACCAATTGTAGCAACAGGGTCAGCAATCGGGTCAAATATAGCACGGTTCTTCAAAATTGGTAAAAATGAACGCACAGTTTTATTAGCAAGTGGTGCTGCTGCAGGCATATCAGCAATCTATAACGCTCCGATTGCAGGTGTTCTTTTTGCGATTGAGGTATTATTAGTAGATATGTCCGTTACCGCATTTATTCCATTACTGCTTGCAAGTGCAACTGCAGCGATAGTATCTCGTATATTATTCCAAGGTCAACTATTTGTATTAATAACGAAACAATGGAATTTACATGCTATTCCAATTTATATTTTATTAGGAATTATTGCCGGGTTATATTCAGTTTTAATTATTCGCCAATCAATTAAGATTAATGTAATATTTAATCGAATCGACAACAGATGGATTCGTGTTGGTATCGGGAGTGTAATTTTATCATTATTAATATTGATATTCCCTTCTCTCTTTGGTGAAGGATACTTCTCATTGCAGTCTATTCTTAATCATCAATCCATATCAATTCTTAACGATAGTTTTATTCACATAAATAATAACTTCATTTTTATTCCAATTTTAGTTTTGTTGTTTGTAAAGATTTATGCAACAGGTATTACCATTTCATCAGGCGGGAATGGTGGTATCTTCGCCCCTTCTCTGTTTATGGGAGGATTTCTTGGATATTTATTATCAAGCACAATAAATCTTACAGGCTTGATGGAATTGAATACTGTCAATTTTACAGTAGTAGGAATGGCTGGCGTTTTATCAGGTGTAATTAAAATTCCATTGACAGCCGTGTTCTTAATTGCTGAAATTACAGGGGGATATGTTTTACTAATTCCGTTAATGATTGTCTCTGCTATTTCATATTTTATATCTTCTTATTTTGAAAGTAAATCAATTTATACCAAAGAAATTGAAATGAAGGCTTAATAATAATATTCACATGGGACATCATAATATCTGTTTTATAACATGACAATAGAAAATGACTATATCACAATAGCAATGAACCGAGTTTCTAATAGTAAAAACATTTAATAATGAGAGCAATAGCAGGTATTCTTGCTTTTGCGGCAATAGTATTGATTGCTGTAATAATGATAATTCAAGAACAGATTAAACAACGCAAAAACAAACCGAAATGAGTGTTGGGGGAAAAGCTTATCAAACTATTGATTTTTCTATAGCCATAGCCGCTTTACAATCGACAGGCATTTTAATGAACCTTATTTGGAATCCAGTAGTTTTAGTCAAGCAGATCTCTGATCCGGGTTAGATTTATAAAATGAAACTTACAAGACTTTATAAAGAGTTCTTTAACAGTGAAAAGACAGGAGGATTGATTTTGGTTTCTTTGACAATACTATCACTGGGACTGGCTAATTCACCTTGGCAATTTACATACACAAATTTTTGGAACCTGGAATTTGGTGGACATAGTATCGTACATTGGATTAATGACGGACTAATGACCATTTTCTTCTTATTAATTGGTCTGGAGTTAGAGCGAGAAATTTATAAAGGGGAACTTTCAGACTTTAAGAATGCAGTATTGCCAATATTTGGTGCAATTGGCGGTATGGTCATTCCTGCTGGAATATTTCTAATATTTAATTTAAGGACAAACGCTCAATCTGGAACAGGTATTCCTACGGCAACGGACATTGCTTTTGCAATTGGAATTTTATCTCTTTTAGGTAATCGTGTCCCTGCATCATTGAAAATATTTTTGACTGCTTTAGCAGTAATTGACGATTTGGGTGCAATTATAATTATTGCTGTTTTTTATACAGCTACGTTATCATTCGTAAATGTCATCATCGCTCTTGCTATATTTTGTTTTTTACTGTTAATCAACAGATTAAAAGTTTATAACTTAATTCCATATTTAATTGGTGGTGTCGCTATGTGGTATTTTATGTCCGCTTCAGGAGTTCATCCAACAATAACTGGTGTTTTATTGGCTTTCGCAGTACCGTTTGGAGATGGAAGTGAAGAATCACCATCTTACGTCCTTCAACATTTCCTAGACAAACCCGTTGCTTTCCTTATTCTGCCCTTATTTGCATTAGCCAACACTGGTATTTCAATAGATAATAATTTGATTTATGGTTTGGGGCAAAATTATAGTTTAGGCATTATGGCTGGGTTGGTAATTGGAAAACCATTGGGAATTTGGCTCTTTTCTTTACTCGGAGTAAGTCTGGGTCTTTGCTCGTTGCCTTCAGACTTGAAATGGACAAATATAATTGGAGTAGGTTTTTTGGGTGGCATTGGATTTACTATGTCAATTTTTATCGTACTTCTTGCATTTAACATTCCAGAAATGATTAATACCTCAAAAATTGCAATTTTTATCGGTTCATTTATTGCGGGGACAATTGGCTTACTGTTTTTAAAATTGACGCTTAAAACACCGATTATAGACGAGGGAAACGCCGCATTGAACAAAAAATACTAACAAAAGCTAACAGGCTGCTGGCATTACTCAGGAAGTCTTTTTTTCTTAATATTCGTCAGGCAGCTCATTAAGCTGGGCAGCTGTAAACACCGGGCCATCCTTGCAGACATAATACTTGCCGATATTACACCGTCCGCACTTTCCGAAGCCGCATTTCATACGGTTTTCCAGGGTTGTAAAAATATTTTCATCAGTAAAACCGAGTTTTGCCAGAACAGGGAAAGTATATTTTATCATCACAGGCGGACCACAAACAATTGCAATAGTATTAACAGATGAAGGAGCAATTTTTTCAACTATAGTAGGAACAAAGCCGATCTCACCCTTCCAGTCGGGTGATTCTCCTCCCGGATCAACTGTAGTAATGAGTTTTACATCTTTACGACCCTGCCAGTCCTGAAGTTCGTGTTTGTAAACCAGATCTTTAACA
>WSSedA1B3DRAFT_1000287_pt1 | contig 14910 bp, 19 predicted proteins | sample WetSurSiteA1Bulk_FD_9468 | JGI IMG/M metagenome (IMG submission 9468)
CATCAAAAATCAGGAGTACATTGTGGGCCCGGGTGATCTCCCGGATATCCTGTAAATAATTGTCCTCAGGTAGTATTGGTCCGATGTTGCCGAGAACTGGTTCAATGATAAGTGCGGCAACATCAGTATGTGCCAAAAGAAGTGATTCCAGCGCTTCGGAATCATTGTACGGCACCTGCCGTGTATGGGCTACCAGATCTGCAAGCACACCGGCAGAATCCGGAACCCCCATGGTTGTTGCACCTGATCCGGCTTTGACCAGCACTGCATCATGAGCCCCATGGAATCCCCCCTCGATCTTTACAATATCTTTTTTTCCGGTAAAACCGCGGGCAAGGCGGATTGCTGCCATTGTTGCTTCAGAACCGCTCGATACAAACCGCACCATGTCCATGCCTGTATGATCACTGGTGATCATTTTTGCAAAAGCCGGTTCATGCGGTGCAGGTGTGCCGTACAGCCAGCCGCTCTTCAGCTGCGCTTCGATCGCTTTTCTGATGTGAGGATGGGCGTGCCCGAGGATAAGCGGGCCATATGCCATGCAACAGTCAATAAGCTCGGGACCGTCAACTGTTGTAATATGCGACCCGTTCGCATGCGCAGTGTAAAAAGGGTAGGGCTTGATTGCCCGTACAGGACTGCTGACACCGCCGGGCATCAGGTTTTTTGCCGTCGAAAACAAGTCACTGCTTTTCATCCAGCCACCCGGCGACATCGCCTGCAAAATAGGTAATGATCAGTGAAGCCCCTGCACGTTTTATGGATGTCAGGCTCTCAAGCACAGTTTCCTTTTCCCTGATCCAGCCGCGTTCTGCTGCACATTTTATCATTGCATATTCACCACTTACCTGATAGGCGGCGACTGGCAGACCAAGCGTTGCGATCTCTGCAAGAATATCGAGGTAGAACCCTGCAGGTTTCACCATCAGGATGTCGGCTCCTTCATCAGCATCCATCTGCGATTCTAAAATTGCCTCCCTGCTGTTGCCGGGATGGATCTGGTAGGTAGTGCGGTCACCGAACGAGAACCCTGAGTCTGCCGCTTCACGGAAAGGGCCGTAGAGGGCAGAGGCGAACTTTGTTGAGTAGGACATGATCAGGACATTCTCAAAGCCGGCATCATCCAGCGCAGCACGGATAGAACCGACCATACCATCGAGCATGCATGACGGTGCAACGATATCAGCGCCATTCTCAGCATGGCTAATCGCAATTTTATTCATCAGTTCAAGTGATGGATCATTGAGAAGATCCGGACCGCACCGCGTGTCCCCTACAATCCCGCAATGACCATGGTCGGTATATTCACAGGCGCAGACATCGGTAATAACCACCATCCCTTTAACTTCCGCTTTGACCCGGGAGACTGCCTGCTGTACAACCCCTTCCGGATGATAGGCCGAACAGCCAAAAGGATCTTTATCTCTCGGGATACCGAAGATCAGGATTGCCCGCACCCCCCGTTCCCACAACTTCGCTGCCACTTCTGCGATATTGCCGACCGGGTAACGGAACTGACCGGGCATCGATTGTATTGGACGTGGTGTAGTAATTGTCTCATCGACAAAGAGCGGGGCGATGAGATCATTTTTCGATAACGTAAATTCACAGAGGAGCGGCTGGATAGTACGTGATCTCGACCGCCTCATCCGTCGCTGGGGAAACATGTTCTGATTCCTTCTCCTGGGTGTATGATTGTGTACTTTTTTTTATCCATCGTATTTATGGGTATTTTCTCACCTGAACAACAGTGTTATACATGGATTTCAATCTCTTCAAAACCCGATAGAATATCAACCAATATCTTTTTTGGAAGTATTAAAAGCACGTGTTTTTTGTATCAGGGATACACGCATACCCCCACTCTACTGAAGGCCAGCAGAACACACTATGACGTATCAGGAAATCTGGGGAAAGAAAAGAAGAAAAAGACAGACTCCGGATAAAAGAATAATGAAAATCTACAAGTTCACAGGGGTTTCACCCCCGCCGCTTCGATTCCCCCCGAAGTGAGACCCCCTTAAACAGCTACTATATCCCTAACCTGTATGCTCAATGAGGGTCCGGGGGACCGGCACTGTCCCCACGGTCATCCTGCTCATGCTCTGTATTTCATAGGGTAGGAAAAGGAATTCTCCAGGCTAGAACACCCACTACCTCCCAATATTATCGTGTGTCATACCGTTGGGATGCATCATATCTGATAGATTAACGGAACCCCTTCATACTTCAGCCATGATCGGATAATCCAGCATGCAAAACGAATTTCCGACAACTTAATTTGTTACAACGGTTTTAATCTGTTAATCCAATAAAAAAACCGGGTAGTTTGGAGGGATACCCAGTGTTTACCAACATACTTGTCGCACTCGATGGAACAGAAATAAGTCAGCTCGCTCTTGTCCAGGCCGTAGATCAGGCCAGAATTTGGAATGCAAAGATTCAGGCCATATATACTGCCGAGACTCCCCAGTTTAATTCACTTCCCATCGACCAGACCTATGGCATGGATACTACGTTTGAAATGAATCGGGTGATAGAAAAAGCGGAAGAGTCGGAGGGAGCAGAGGTCCTAAAAAAAGCAAAAAATTTCTGTGCCGACAAGGGAATCCCCCTTATCACGCACATGAAATATGGAGATACCGGAAGTGAGATTATTTCTCTTGCTGAACAGGAAAAATCAGATCTTATCGTTATCGGGTCTCATGGCAAGAGTAGCATCGATCGCCTGCTAAGTGGGAGTGTCAGCGTATTTGTGGTTACCCATAGCAAAGTAACGACCATGGTGGTGAGATGACACCACTCTGTGAGTGGTGAGCAAAAATGGTGTAACCGGACGAACCACCATACCCGTGATCATATCAAGACAAACTCAAACCCAGTATTTAAGTAGTCATGAGGGATTTGATAACCCCGATAAATAAACGCCTTTGTAATGCAAATATGACCTTTGGTGTTTTCCGGTATCTGATTTTTATGCGTGGAACCCGGTGTGATAAAGCGGTATTGGTTGCCAGGTGCGCATACATAAAACCGGATTTTTTCTGCAGGTTTCAACAACGCGCCACTAAAAACAGGTTTATTGTTTCCCTCGTCGGTTGATTTCGAGAATTCGCTGTTTCATCCCGTTTGCCGTTTTGTGGGTCTCCCGGTACTCATCCATGCACTTTCGAACATGGAACAGACCTGGTTGTTCGCTGTTCTGTGACCGGATACTATATTCAGATTTACTGATGCTGAAGATAACCCCGCAGTTCAGGCATTTTGCGAGTACCCTGCCGGGTTTTGGCACTGATGATACCATTCTTAAAAATCCTCAACCGATAACCTCTTCGGATGAAATAATAAAGTCTGGCAAGGCACCGGCGCAAGGCATTTTTTACCTAGCGAATAGAAATGCCTGAATTTTAAGGCTGCGTTCTGATAATCAAAGAGAATTTACCAATATGACCGGAATAAATACTCATATTTCACAAAGGGGAATTTATTTTTCAAATGCACAACCCGGGGGAACGACCAAACCCGGTGTCCTGGTGGGAAAGAGCCTGCATTGTCTGGGCCGGCTTTTATAAATATTACAGGTATTGTTATCGAGAAGATGCGGGCATACAGAAGGAATCCAGACCAGTTCATTGACAGGATCAAACGTCCACCCTCTAGCCCGGTAATATTCTAAACTTTTCTTTGTGGGGTTGCTGTGCTGGAGTACTATCAACCGACAACACGCCCCGCATTTTTTACATTTCATGATACCTTCTCCGATTAGATCCCTAAGAAAAAATAATGGTGTTTTTGATTTGAATCTAAAAAACAGATTTTCCTTTTGTGAGAAAAACTCTCTGGCACGTAGAAATCGTTGTTTGTGCAATAAAATGAAGAACGAAACCCGGCTCCATTTTTCAGACACTTCCTCCGGTTTCTTCTGCTGTATGGTGCTTGAGCGCATACGCAAGCCTCAGCGCACTTGTGATAAGGTTACTGAGGTCCTCTTTTGTGTACCGGTTACTCTCGATCTGACCCCAGTCTTTGGTGGTATCTTCATCGTTCTCGCCAACCCAGGACGCGATGGCAACTTCCGGGGTATGGAACCCGAGCCACGAAAAAAAATTCATGAGATTGCCTGCTACATGCTGCACACCGTCGACATGCCCGACGATAATCATGGCGGCGACTTTGTTGTTGATCATCCGGTTCCCGAACCATGAGTACTGGTTCTCAATGGCATTCATCCGCTCCACAAATTTCTGGACTATGGCGGAGTGGTTATTCCAGCGGATCGGGGTTGCGAGGATCAGGATATCGCATGCGAGGACTGCATCATACACCAGTTGCATCTGGTCATCTTCGTACTTCAGCGAGCTCTGGCATGGATAGGTACAGTACGCAGGATTTTCAGAATAGTTGCCCTCACAATCGTGGATATTGAGATCTTTCAACCTGAGAAAGGAGGTCTTGCAACCATATTCCTTGTATACATCAAGCGCACGGAGGAGAAGACGCTCGGATTTACTCATCCCGGGTTGCTGTCGGCTCGAACCCGAGAGCCCGAGCACACGAATTCCCTTTCGTTTTTCAGGGTCCAGCGGTGGAATGACCGTGACACCAAATTTTCGTCCAACCAGTGGTGCAGGCATGATTTAATTATCAAGGAGCCCGCGATAATCTACTTATTGATCTGACTCTCCGGAACAGTGCATCCTTCACCCTTATGGCATGGATACCGGAGCATGGAGCGGAATTGTATGCAAAACGATGTCGACAATAACAGGGAGAACCGGGCGAGGTGCATCTGTGAACCGTGCCCGACGTATAATGAGTGCATGCGGGCCGGAGAGGAACTCTTATTCTGTATAACGGGAAAAAGCCCGACCTGCACCTTTGATAAAAAAGGATGTGTCTGTCCGACCTGTCCGCTCAAGCCGGTCCTCGGACTCACAAAATCATACTATTGCATCCGGGGTTCAGAGAAGGAACAGAAATAATGCGATCCACATGGGAGAAGACAGGGGCAACAAACTGCAGGTAACGGAGGGACATATTTTTGTATTACCCGGGATGATCATAAAGAATGAGCAGTTCCCGGTATTTGATCATCGCAATTCTTCTCTGTTTACTCGTTCTTGCAACAGGATGCACCGGGCGTACCGGGACGGCGGTTCCTGCCCCAACCACCATCTGAACACATAACCCTCGAATCGCTGGTCCTGACCCCTTCAGAGCTCCCACAAAACTTAACCCTTCGCGAGAGCAGGGTGAAAAACTCCACTGAAGTAAGTAAGCTTGCACGGGATCTCGGGTGGGAGGCGGGGTATGAGGTAATCTATACTTATCCTGCTGCGGGCGCTGAACCGACTGTTCTTGTCCATTCCCTTGCGGTCTATCCTGCAAATAACGTTCCGGGGATTGCAGCCATGGTGGACCGGCAGGACCGGCCGGCCGGCTTCCTGTACGAGAACATNTCCGATCCGGACCTGCGCTTTTATATCAGCGGTTTTTCCGCGAAGGTCAGCAGTACAGACACATCCGGAGTCTCTCCGGGTTCGTTCGTGATAGCCGGTGGAAAGAATGTGTCCGCGGCCGCTTCCGGCACCACGGGCGATTTTGCAGAGTTCATCGTCTTCCGCGGGAAGGTTTTCGAAGTGCTGAAGATGACCGGGCCCCAGGAAAATGCAACGCTCCTCCATGACCTTGCCCGGAAGGCAGCAGAAAAGATTCCCTGACCAGATTTGCAGTATACGTATTCACTGCGTGGTTTGGTGGGGTTTGGTCCGATTTTTTTAAAAGGATCCTCCCCTTCCCTCCGTCAGAAATAGCGCCTCATCATAACGCATTCTGTATGAGGAGCAGAGCTTTTTAATGAAAGGATGATCCCCTATCAAACCGGATTATCAGATGAGAAAACGCGAATCTGATTATTCCTTTCGGCATAGTTCGATCCCTATTCTGTCTCCCTGCGTGATTGCTTTTACCAGTGCCTTTGCAGCGGCAAGTTCTCCTTCCTCAGCACTCTCACGAATGGAGAAGGTTGCATCGGTAAGAAGTTTTTTTGCAAGAACCCGGGTCAGGTCATCAACAATCTCTGCCATTTTTGTATCCGGACAATTAAAACGGGCCATTGCCCGATCCCGTTCACGGGTCCGCACACCTTCAGCCCATGTGTGCAGTGCGGCCAGCAGCTCATCAGCAGATTTCCGGTTGAGATGACGCAGGAAAACTTCGAGTTCCACATCCACGAACTCACGCGCCCGCTCTGCCTCTGCTTTCCGCGTGCTCATGGTCTGCTCATTTATCGTCCGCAGGTTGTCAATGGAAAAAAGGCGGACACCATCAATGGTTGATGCCCCATCCTCGACATCGTGAGGCTGGGCGATATCGATCAGTATCAGCGGGCGGGGGTGTCCTTCCACCGGCCAGCACCGGTTTTTCATCGCTAGCTCCAGCTCTTTTGTATGGATGACCGGGTGGGGGGCAGATGTGCAGGAGATCACGACATCTGAGAGCGTGATATAGTGGTAGAGTTCGGACAGGCGCACAGCCTTGCCCCCGATTTTGTCTGCAAGGATGACTGCCCTGCCGTATGTCCGGTTTGCCACATACATTGCTGTCAGATCCTTTGCTGCAAGTGCCTGGGCAACCAGCATCCCCATCTCTCCACTACCAACAACGAGGATATGTTTGCCTTCAAGGCTCCCGATCTGGGATTCGGCAAGAAGCACTGCGGCAGATCCTACCGAGACTGCTCCTCGGTTGATCATAGTGCGTTTACGGACTTCAATCCCCACGTGTACTGCTTTATTGATGCAGAATTCGAGGAAATTGCTTGCGGTTCCGGCTTCCTGTGCTCGGAAAGAGATTTTTTCAACTGCCCTATGATCTGGTCTTCACCTACAATCATTGAGTCAATACCGGATGCAAGGCTGAAGAGATGGCAAAGTGCACCTTTCCCGCTATGTATGAAAAAATCCCGTCTTCCTTGTCGTGTAAGGAAATCCCTGAGATCCTCTGCATCTCCTTCAACGATCAACTCGACACGGTTACACGTCTGGAGCAAGAGAACTCCTTTGAATTGTTGACCGGCTTTTTTGAGAAATTCGGGTTCGTCAGGAAAACGGAATGTTTCGAGAGCAGTAACATTTGCCATGTGATGGCTTACCCCGGCAATCGCGATTGGAACTGCTGCGGGTTCATTCATGCAGGTACCTCTCTTTTGCCAGCTGGTATGCCCCTGCAGGATCGGTTTTCAGGGTTTTCCAGATCTCACGGTCATGTAACACTTCCCAAAGAATCGCATTCCGCCGGGACTGGGAAGATTCAGTCTGTTTCAGCTGTGCCCGCAGGGAACGCTGCAATGCTATCATGTCATCAAGGGCAGGGAACTGAGATTCGAGGTGTTCCCGGATAAACCGGGATACTGCCGGGCTGTTTCCCCTCGTACTGATCGCAAGCTGGTAATTTTCACCCCCGATCACTGAAGGGATAATCACAGTCCCTGGTTCTCCATCCGCGTTATTGAACAGGATCTCACGCGCCATACAGAGGTCTTTAATCCTGTTATTCTGGGCGGGATCAGATAATGCCCCGACAACCAAAAAGGCCCCGTCCAGTATCCCGTTGAGCACTTCATCAGGAACTCTTCCCACGTCCAGCATCCGGCGTTTGACAGGAAGGATGCTCATCTTGTGTGAGAATGAACGGCTTATCACCAGAACATCGGTCTCTCTGGAAAAATACGCAGCTTTTCGGGATGCGACTTCCCCTCCTCCGAAAATAATAATGCGTTTGCCTGAACAATCCACAAAGAGCGGGATCATCAAGGTAATAGATAGGGCGATTGCGTTACTTTAAGATGTTGGAATAGTTGTGTATTTTTCCTGCATTTCCATACGGTAAATGTTTGAATCGTTACAGGGCTAACGGTAATCATGGATGTATTAGACCCTATTTCCCGGCATCAAAGGGGCAAATGAGAAACAAAAAAGCACAGGAAGACTTTCAGACGGAGTCAAAGGAGTTCGATATACTTAAATTGTTTGAATGCTCACACTTTAGAGCACATCTGCGCCGATAGTGTAGTGGTTATCACTAGGCGTTGCCAACGCCTAAACCCGGGTTCGAGTCCCGGTCGGCGCACTCTGCCTTAATGTTCGAGGTGCCAACCTTTTTTATACAACAAGAACCTGCTTATCTGACGTTGTCAAAGGAATGGAAATGGCTAAGTTCAAAGCAACATAAATATCCATATCCTTGAAAGGTTTACCAATAAAACCATCGGCAGGTATTTTCTTTGCGCGTTCAAGATCTTCTTCCTTTGTAGAAGATGTTAGAAAAACTATCGGAATCTGACATATCTTTTTAATTGCAATAGCTGCAACGATCCCATCGGCAGGACCATCAAGGGTGATATCCATAAGGATAGCATCTGGTTTCTTTTGTTTGATGAAATCAATGGCGGCTTCTCCGGTCTCTACTTTACCACAAACTGAAAATCCCAAATATTTAAGGCGCGACTCGATGACTTGCTGGACGATGATATTATCTTCAACAATAAGAATTTCCTTATTCATAAAAAACTCCAAAAAGTCTCCACTTTATTTTAAAATAAAGGCGTATAAATCACTTTTTATTTTATTTTTCGTTCATAAAAAATTCAAAAAAATATCACTTTGGTTTGAATAGTCAGGAATGATTAATCAATAGAATTACACCTTATTTATTTCAATATTTTTATATAATTTAACTAATATTATTTATCAGTTACAACTTCTGTTTACTCTGGAGATGAAAATGACATCAAATCACATTCCACTTGAATCTATAACTCTCTATAGAATGGCATTGAGAGAGTCGATTAATGGAAAACATCATTTATCACTCAAATATCTTAGGACTGCGGTTATGCTCGCACCTACGTTTACTCTTGCACTCTGTGAAATGGGAAGATGCCATGAAAAACTTGGACAATATCCNGAAGCATTANCTAACTATAACAAAGTCCNGGAGATTGATTCATCACATGTCGAAGCTGAGATTAAAAAAAATTGGGTTCTAAACAAAATAGAGATTAGCAAAAAAAATAATTAAAACGTAATACTTTAAAATCCCGGTCGGCGCACGTGGACTTTTCTTGATGCAGATTGTTATTTTTTTGCGATTGAAAAATCTATGTGATGTATTCTCCTCTGACAAAACTCTTATTCATTCCGAGCTGACAATTCTTCGGTCAGGATCGCATATCACCCTCAAAATCTGGTTTATACTGGCCGGTTTTTTTTCAAGAAAAAATCTACTTATCTGCAACTCCATACGATTAAACCCGAGATCGAGAAAATTGTGAAAAAAACAACCTATTCAGGCAGGTCTTTAAAATCCGATTTCATGAAAAATTCTCCCGGATTATGCCCGGACTGGCATTTTTTGTGGAAAGGGGAAAAGCAAGTTCATACGGTCAGATTCAATATTATTAGTCTGGAGAAATAGTTGCTAAAAACTCACTTCAAAAAAAGGCTTAGTGTAGTATGAAGATTATTTCTTCTTCTTTGCTGCCGCCTTCTTGGCTGGCTTTTTCGCTTCCGGCTTCTTTGCCGCTGCTTTCTTTGCTGCTGCCATGTGTATTCCACCTCCTACCGGAAAGGGTTATAAATTTCTTTAATCTACGAATTAATAAATATTTTGGTCGCAACGTCGTTTTGGTGCATAGAATCCCTAGTAACTACCACTTATATCACAGTAAAATGGCAGTATCAGAACAATAACAGTTTTTAAAGTGATATTGCTCAAAATGCGCAATCCTTTAAATTTCCCTCCGATTTCTAAAAAACCTGTTTTTTAACGAATAAAATTTTCTCTCGCCGTTGAATTCAGGTTCAACAGGAGGGATGCGCTGGAAGTTGTAATTATCTCGTTCTTCCAGAAACTTTGAAAAAAATTTCAATTAATTGTCATCAATGTTCCGTTCCGGGGTTGCCTGGCGGGATGTTCCCGATTTTGTCCTGTTGAGAATAGTCTTGTATACCACGGCATTTGCCCCTGCAACGATGAGCAGGAGAACCACGGAGCGGAGGGCCAGAGCGATATACTGATCTCCCCCGCTTGAATTGAATGTGGAGAGTGCATAGATAATTACGGATAAAATAATTGCGCTGATGCTGATCATGGTCGCCCTGAATGCGGTATACATCCTGCTGCGAATATCGGGAAAGAGCAGGAGACCTATCACCCCAATCCCGCCAAAACCGACACCAATGAAAAGGAGAATAAAAATTGCAGCATCTATAACGGGAGCACTCATATTTCTTCCCCTCTCTTTGTCCGGGCAACGGCAATTATTCCTGCGTAACACAGGGCAACGATGACGATTGAAACTTCAAGTACCAACAGGTTTCCGAGGGAGATACTCAGCGCGATTGCTGCTCCGGCGGTGATAGTAATTGTTGTGGTCACTGCTATGAGCCTGTCATCGCGTGTCGGCCCGGGAATGATCATCAGGATAGCGCAGATTGACAGGAATATAAGGCAGAGTGCTGCAAAAAGCCAGGAGTCTATCATGTATTACAGTAATGTGTGGAAGATTCCTGTTTATCAATCCTCCCGCTCCGGGTTGTTATGAGGTCTGGTAGAATGCAATTAAAAAATGAATGAGCAGACGAAAGCACGATCTTTTTGTTCTTACCCGGCATATTCCTTCCCCCCTCCTATTTTTATCCCCGCAGAGTGAATGAATAGAAGAGATGCGTCCGTCCTATCTGGGGAAGATTCTTTTACGCTGGTGTGATCAGTGCCACACACCGGTTCTTGCACACTGCTGTACCTGCGGAGAAAAGACCCGGGAGGTTCCTGTAACCCCCCCGGGTGATGCCCGCCCGGCATTTCCGGCAGATATTGCACTCATCAACCGAATCTATGAAGATCATTTTGGTGCGGTACTGATCCCTGAGGGTCACCTTGCCCTCCTGAATAAAGTGCCGGACCATGACCGGATGGAGGAGATTGTTGTTGGGGGAGGAATCGCCGGGATCATCCGGTATCTTCCCAAACAACGGCGCTGGGAACCGATCCCGCGCCCTGAGGCGTGCAACCTGTTCACTCCAAAAAAACGGTTTGTAATAGTTGATAATGACACAATCCCCTTCATCAGGGATCAGGGAATGAGTGTTCTTGCCCCCGGCCTGGTTTTTATTGACGATGCAGTATGTGCCGGAGACGAGGTATTCATACGTGCAAAAGATGGCTCATCAGTAGGTGTCGGGCGGGCAAAAGTGGACGCAGTAACCGCCCGGCAGATGAAAAAAGGTTCGATCGTCAGGACCCGCAGGAATGTATCTTCATGCGTTGTGCCCGGTGCGGCAAGCTGGGAAGCAGCAGTAACTGCAAACGCTGACGTGCTTGAAAATGCAGAATCCTCATCCCTCGAGTTCGTGCGGGAGGTTGCCCAAAAAAATCCGCATCTTAAGGCAAACATCTCGTACTCCGGTGGAAAGGACAGTCTTGCTACACTGCTGGTAGTGATAAAAGCCATCGGCAAGGTCCCGCTGCTCTTTGCCGATACCGGTATGGAATTTCCTGAAACCTATGCCAATGTGGAAGAAGCTTCGCGGCAGTACGGGCTTGACCTGATCCGGACTGACGGTGAAACACAATTCTGGGAAAATTTTGAGCGGCAGGGTCCTCCTGCAGTGAATGCCCGATGGTGCTGCAGGGTCTGCAAGCTGACTCCGGTAGCGAATCTTATTCATGAACAGTGGGGAGAATGTCTTTCGTTTATCGGTCAGAGAAGATATGAGTCAGCTGCGCGTGCGCAGAGCAATCGTGTCTGGCGAAACTCAAACGTCCGTGCCCAGCTCTCTGCCGCCCCGATCCATAACTGGACAGCGTTGCATGTCTGGCTTTACCTGATGCGTGAGCATGCGCCGTACAACATCCTGTACGAGCATCACCTGGACCGGATCGGATGTTTCATGTGCCCGTCAAGCGATATGGCATTGATCCATAGTATTGAAGCGGTGTATCCAGATCTCTGGGAGAGTTGGCGCAGCCGTCTTGAACAATGGCAACTGACACAGGGGCTTTCAGCTGAATGGGTCACTGAAGGGAAATGGCGGATCAGGGAATGTTGCAAGGATGACGAAGATAGCCATTATTGATTACGGGCTCGGGAACCTGCGGAGTGTTATACGGGGACTTGAAAAAGCCGGAGCGAATGCAATCATTACATCAAAAAAGGAAGAGATCGCAGCTGCAGACGGTCTTGTGCTCCCTGGTGTTGGAGCGTTCCGCGAGGGAATGGACCAGCTGGGTTTCTTAAAGGAAACCGTAATTGAAGCAACCCGTGATGTCCCTCTGCTGGGGATCTGTCTTGGCATGCAGATGCTGATGGATACAAGCGAGGAGCATGGAATCCACCAGGGACTCGGTCTTATTCCTGGGAGTGTGAAGCGATTTCCACGGGGAACAGGATATAAAGTTCCACATATGGGCTGGAATTCTCTTGCGATTGAACATACTGAAAATCCGCTTTTTGCCGGGTTTGGCCCGGATGAATATGTATACTTTGTCCATTCCTTTTATGTCGATACAACTCCTGAATATTCGCTTACGACAACCCGGTATATTTGTCCTTTCGCGTCATCTGTGGGGAAAAATAATACCTACGGTGTCCAGTTCCACCCGGAAAAGAGCGGCGCGATCGGTCTTTGTCTGCTGAACAATTTCATCGGTATGATATAACCATATCGCAACTACCTGATTGTTTCACTATTCTGTTTCCCGGTACTAACGGGAAACCTTTTAATGACGGCCATTCGATGCTGTAGATATGAAAAAGATCATACTCATCGCTCTCTGCATGATGTGTATTATCGGGACAGCATCAGCATACCAGTTCTATCTCAGCTGTCCGGAATCAGTGCAGGTTGGCATTCCGTTAAAATGTTCCATTGACAGTAACTTCCCTGCCGGGACAACCTTTGATGTGGCGATGTACCAATCCGGATATACCGCAACTCCCGTCAAAAGCCAGACTATGACCATTCAGGAGAATCATCCCACCCAGTACTCGATACTGGATACCAAGGGATTACCCGGCGGGCAATACAAGGTGGAGATAGATTTCATCGGTGACGATGAGAGCCGGTTGTCAACCGATTCGGTGACCTTGCAACTCCCGGTACTTATCGACCGTTCAGGTGAGATAACGATTACTTCCCCAATGACACAGATAATCGCTGAAGCTCTCCGCATCGAGGGCTCTATTGCAAAAATTGGAAATGACGGGGTTCAGATTGAGGTCAGGGATCCTGACGGCAGCAGCATCTTTGGGCCGAAGTGGATAGGAACGACAGAACTCATTCAGTCCGGAGCAGGAGAATTTACCCAAAAAGTTACCGTGATAAAGCCCGGGCAGTATGATGTATATTTCAAGGATCAAAAGAGCTATATCGGGGTGAAAACATTCACCGTCACCTCTCCAGCAACGGTAGTGACAACAGTTCGTACGACAACGGCAGTTACAACCCGCCCCCCGACAACAGTACCTACCCCCCTGCCTACAACCACGAAGGCACCTCTTTCCCTCTTGCCGATTATGGCAGCGCTCTCGTTTATCGGTGTAGTATCAGTAATCCTGATGAAAAAGCGATGAAAGAATACCCCTTTTTTTACAAGGTTTATAATGCTTAAAATAGGTGATCGTTTTTTACCGAAGATAGCGGGAAACCTGCAACCTTTAAATCCCGATACTATTACTCAGGGTAAAATAACTCCGTATCGGGCTCCGATTGACCGTTTCCCTCTCCGGAAAACCCCACAAAACGCTCCGATTGAGCCCTCCTCCGGAAAGGGTTATTTGCTGAACTAACTCCATATCACGCCTCAATTCCGACTCTCATAAGCTGCGTGAGTTTTGATCATGAGCCTGCTTTATCCTTTTATGGTCGGGATCTGCCACGCATAGGGCATGGGTGATCTGTTAAACAGGGATCAAAAATGGACAAATATTTCAGGTTATCTTTGCTAAATAGGCGATATTTTAGGGTATCCTGGCACGACGGGTTGCTTTTGAAAGGTCAAAAATAGTATCCCGTCTGTTATTTCATCTTTTTCCAGAGATACACTTCATACACAACCAGCACAAGTATCACCATTAAACCGCCAAGGAAAAATGCCAGAGCCGGGTCCGGTAACACTGCGGCCGCTTGTGCAGCAATTCCCGGTGGGATGGGAGCCGGAGTGACCTTTGGAGCATCTGCAAAGGTGGGCAGGAGAGTTGGGGCAGGGGTGAGGTTTTCGGCAATAAAACCAGATACACCTTTTGCTGCGGCAGCAGTCATTTCAGGAGCTGCTGTCGCATTTTGCAATACTCCGTCGGTTACTGCTTTCGCTGACGTGACTGCGGATTCCTGTGCAGCCATACGTGTTGCCCCATTCATGCTGCTGCCGGCCGTGATGCCCTGCCCGAGGACAGGTGACAGCAAGGCAATAACCAGCGACCCGAACAGGACAATCCCAAAGAGTGAAGCGTATTTCAACAGCAGCGATCGCACATTGGACTGGCGGGGGGCAACGATCAGGAGCTGGTTTGTGACGGCATAGATTTTTATTTCCCGTCCTTTGACACTGTATTTTGTCTCAGCAACCGTGATCAGACCTGCTTCGAGCAGGTTCTCGATATGATATTTTGCTGTTGTCAGGGGGATGTCAAGCCGGTCGGTTATCTCAGTCAGGCTTTTCTGGTTCTCCGCAAGGAGCTGGAGGATATCACTTGCAGTCTGGCTTGCCATCGCTTTTGAAATTTTCTGAGCCCGTTCATCGCCGGGTTCCAGGATTATTACATTATCAGCCATGCAGCGCCGCGATTATCCGTTCGCGTCCTACCTTTAAGGCAAGGTCAAGCTGGTCTGCATCTGGTCCGCCACC
>WSSedA1B3DRAFT_1000288_pt1 | contig 14892 bp, 11 predicted proteins | sample WetSurSiteA1Bulk_FD_9468 | JGI IMG/M metagenome (IMG submission 9468)
TCAACAACGATTGCATTCCGGCAATGGCTATGTCTCGCCCGTCAATTACGAAATGCAGCTAAAAACTGCTTAACTTTTTGTCCTGATAAGTGTTGACACATCAACACATCAAAAACTAATTGTTGGTTATCAAAATTCGCTTGATGTTGCAGTATGTATTGTGTGATTATCCAAAAGCATTTGCCAAAACGGTCAAGCTGAGCTTGTGTTTCGCTCAGTTGTAGGCGTAATCGTTCATAGACTTCTTCATCAAAATTTTCTAGTAGTTTTTTGCGCGTGTCGTTCATACGCGCCTGGATATGTTCATCCATTTCTGCTTGTAAGGCTTTAAATGCCACTTCTATTTGGGTAAGTGTGCGGCATTGCTGGTAAATCATTAAAATCCGTTTTTCAAAATCCACGCCAGACTCAATGCTCCCTAACACTTCATCCGACGCGCGAAAAACGCCATTAAACAAATTAAATTTTTCGATTAAAAGTTCTAAAACGCGGCGGTCTGCATCGTTGCGTTCGTTGAGAAAATTAATGACCACCGCACCGTGCTGTTGTCCATAGCGGTGACAACGCCCGATTCGTTGTTCTACGCGCTGTGGATTCCAAGGCATAACTAATGAACAAAATTGCATATTAACGCCTTCAGCCGCCGCTTCAGTGGCTATTAAAATACTGGCTGAATCGCGGAAGTGTTCAATTAATGCGGTGCGTATGTCTACGTCTCTTGAACCTGCAATACGTCCAGACGCTTGATTAGCAGCAAGCCAATTTTCATAAATGATGGTTGCTTCTGGACTGTTGTTAGTGCCGCTAAATTGTACAATTTGATTGGCATAACCGTTGGCTTCGAGATAGTTTTTTAAGTACGTTTGTGTGCGGCGTGATTCGGTAAAAATAAGGGCTTTACGTTGTGCGCCTGTATTTGCCATGTGTTGAAAGCCAAGGTCTAGCGCGTTTAATAAACTATGGGTTTTGGTATCCGTGCCAATGCTGTTTGCCCAAGTGTATAACTGCTCTAATAAATCAATTTCTTCTTTTAATTGCTTGCGATCTATGGCGCGTGGCGATTTACTATCGTTTTCTTCGAGTGGGTCTAAATCCAGTATTTCATCCAATAAATCTTGCTCGATGTCTTCATCGTTTATCAGTTGTTCGGTAAAGTCTGGATCATCGTTGATTTTTTCATCACGCAAGGCTTCAAGCCGAACTTGCATAGTTTTCAGTGTTCCTGCTATGGCGGAGGATGAGGAAGCCAATAATTTGCGTAAAATCAGCTCTGTTAAATGGCGTTGTTGGTACGGAATAGCATACCTATTTGGTCGCTGTAAAAAAGCACTGACCGCTTCATAAAGTTGGTGTTCGTTATCACTAGGACAAAAAGGCTGGGTAATGGCGCGGCGTTCGGTATAACGGATATATTCAGTGACTTGATTGCGTAAAGTGCGGCGACAAAATGAGGATAATCGTTGTCTTAAGCCGTCTAAATCACCACCTGCCGAAACGTATTGACTGCGAAAGGCATTAACATCACCAAACAGGTGTTCATCAATTAATGTGGATAAGCCGTATAGCTCTAATAATGAATTTTGTAACGGTGTGGCGGTAAGTAATAGTTTACGACAATATTCGGTTGCCCATCGTATGCCTTGCCCAATTTTGTTGCTTTCACGATACGCATTACGCAATTTATGCGCTTCATCAATCACGACTAAATGCCATGAAATGGCTTTGAGGTCATCACGGATTTTATTGGCATAGTTGTAAGACATAATAACTATGGCTTTTTGGTCGAGCGGGAATTTTTCTTTTTTGATGCTATCGCGCCATGTTTTGGCATCCAATACAATAGCAGGTAGATTAAATTTTTCTGCTAATTCCAATGCCCATTGTTTACGCAATGAAGCGGGACATATCACTAATAATCGCCGTCTGCGTTCTGACCAATATTGACAAAGTATGATACCTGCTTCAATAGTTTTACCTAAACCGACCTCATCAGCCAGTAACACGCCTTTGGATAAAGGCGATTTGAGTGCGAATAACGCGGCATCAATTTGATGGGGATTTAAGTCAACACTGGCATCAAATAACGATTGTGATAATCGTCCTACATCATTGGCGTTATGTCGGCGTGTTAATTCATAGGCAAAGTATTTGGCATGGAATGCTGTAATCATCGTTTCGGTATTTGCCTTGTGAAAATGTTTAAAGAATGTAATTTATTTTATTAATCCATACTTTTGCGCAAATCGACAAGCACTTGGTCTGAACTGTCTATACGAATTAACCCAAGACGCGGGAATTCAATGTCGATAATGACATAAACGGTGAATGCCATCACGCCTGCAAAAATTACGGTATGTAGCCAGTCCCGTTCCTTGTTTTCCGATGCACTATAGCCGACTAACATCGCCCCCATGCAGCTTAAACCAATCAATAATACAAAAATAATCATTGGTGGATGGTTTTGGGTGGCTGTCATACGCGTGGTGGTGATGTCTATCATGGCGTTCAGGGCATTGAGCAGTAGCATGGATGCAGAGGCGGGTGCGTCAGGTCTGCGACACGCGGCAACGGCTTTTATCCAGATTTCTCCTTGCAGTGCGGCGGTGTTTTTTACTAGTTTTTCTCTAATAGTGGCAAGATTGTCTTCATTATCAATATGGGCATTTGAGCGTAAGTCAGTATAGCGACGAAATAGTTCACGCAATTCAGGTTGGGCATCACTAGGTAACAGGTCAAGGCGTAAATAAGCAGTACCGATGTCGTTCGCTTCTTCGGTAATTAAATGGCGGCGATCTTCAAATCTTGATGCAGCACCTGAAAAAGCAAAGGCAATCAATAATCCTAACAAGGCAAATACCGCGCCTTCTGCCGCGCTGCCGCCTTTTGCCAAGCCGTCTGGATTGTGTGTAAGTCGGATAACACCAATGCGCAGCCCTATCTCAAGAAAGACTAAGATGCCTAAGAATAAACCGACGGCAGTGAGTAATGCGATTAAGGTAAAATTCATATTAATAACCTGTTAGGTAAGATGGACTGCGTTAGATTCTAGCGGATTATCGACGTGGTGCGTTTGATGAAATATGCAAACTGACTAAACGGGATACCATGATGGCTAAGTACAGTTGACCTACGATGGCTTCGAGAATCGCTAAACCGCGTGCTTTTTCTGAAACGGCGAGTATGTCACCATAACCTACTGAGGTCAGCGTGACAAAGCTGTAATAGATATAATCTGAAGGGTCGTCACTCAAGGGGTTTGCGCCTTTCAATGAGTTAGGATGTACAGTTTCTAGCAAGTAATAAGCAAAAGCCCAGATAAAACCAAGCAATACAAAAGCACACGCGCCGCCTATGACAATATCAGCAGTCACTTCTTGCTCTACAATGATGTGTTTTAAAACCATGAAAAACATCTGTATGATGAACAAGATGATGAGCGTAAGCTGTAAGATGTGTAGATAGGGCATCTTACCTATTGTATGGTATAGCATTTTTAAAATGATAATACCTACCATCAACAAACAAGCGCGGCGAAAGGCGATGGGTTCTCTATCTAACGCATAAAGACCTGAAATTAATACGACGGTGAAAAATATGTCCGTTAATAAAACTCTTTCCACTAAGTCATCTAAAAATGGTTTTAGCCCTATCATTGAACACAACGACACCAGCAAAAAGCCGTAGCGTCCCGTTTTTTCGATGATAGATGTCAATAAAATCATGATTTATCCTTCGCTTACCAATCTGGCACCCGCCATTGTTGGCTTTTGTCTTTTTCGGGCATATCAAGTTTGCCAGATTCCATCAACTTGCCCCAATCAGTCCGTTCCTGCATTTGTTTTTTAACGGCTACAGGTAAAAAGTCTTGTTCAGTGCGGGTTTCCCAACCACCGCCGACGGCTTTGTATAAAGTAATTAAGTTGCTGGCGACTTCGCTGTGACTACGCGTGTAGGCATCTTGAGCAGAGGCTAAGCTACGTTGTGAATCTAATACCCGCTGATAATCGACTAAGCCTTCTTGATATTGATACAAGGAAAGTTCGGTGGAGCGTTTGGCGGCTTCATAGCTTTTTTGCAGTTCTTCGCGTTGCTTTTGTGCATTGACAAAGCCTGACAAGGCATTTTCTGCTTCTTTTGCGGCATTGAGTACAGTATTTTGATAAGTCGCTATTAATGCTTGAAAACGCGCATCTTCAACACGCACTTGGTTTTTAATACGTCCATAATTAAACAAATTCCATGACACGCTAGGACCTATGGAATATTGAAAACTTTTGGCATTAAATAATTGCCCTAAGGTACTGCCACCCATAGAGGCGTAAGTGAGCGCGGCATCACTGGCACTGAGACTAATTGAACCAAGTAGAGAAAAATGCGGGTATAAATCGGCTTCTGCAACACCAATTAATGCACTTTGACTCGCCATGCGGCGTTCGGCGGCACGAATATCAGGTCGTCGCCGTAACATTTCCGCAGGTACACCAATCGCCGCTTGTAAGGGAGCGACAGGAATCGGTTGTTTTTCCGTTAAATAGTGGTCGATAGTGCTAGGTGGTTTACCCAATAATACGTTTAAGGCATTTTTGCCTTGTTGTAATTGATTTTCAAACGGTGGTAGTGTGGCACGAGTGTTGTTTAATAAGGTTTCTGCTTGTAGATAATCCAACTCATTAATTGCACCGCCTTTAAATAACGTTTTGGCGATTTCTACGGTACGTTCTTGAATTTTAATATTGTCCTTGGCGACTTGAATCAGAGCTTCGCTAGTGCGAATCAATGTATAAGTACGCGCCACTTCGGCAGTTAAGGACACCAATACATCATCAAAACTGGCAATCGAGGCATCTAAATTTGCTTGATTGGCTTCTACGCCACGTCTAAATTGCCCCCACACATCCAATTCCCAACCGACATCTAAGCCTATGCCTGTACTGGCAAACACACGATCTATGGCTGGACTGGTATTGGGTGCATAAGCACTAATTTGTTTTTGATTGACGTTGCCATTGGCTTGTTGTAACTGCGGATACTCTAATCCTGTTGCAATACCTAATTGAGCGCGGGCTTCAAAAATACGCGCTCCTGTAGCTTGTAGGGTTAAATTTTGTGAGCGGGCTTCGGTAATCAGCTTATTGAGAACAGGATCATTAAATACTTTCCACCATGTGGCTAACTGGGCATTGCGTTTATCCAATTTGCTGGCAGGTGCGCTAATCCAGTCTTTTTGCAGAGTCTCTTCTGGTTTAATGTAATCAGGACCGACTAATTCACAACCACTGATTAAGGTAACGGTGATGATTGTGGCGAGTTTTTTTTTGTGATTCATAATCATCATCCTTTTGCCAAATTGAGTGGTTTTTCGCTGTTGTCATCGGCTTTGATATTAAAAAAGAGGCTATAAAACACGGGAACAACGATAAGCACCAAAACGGTTGCAAAACCTAAACCAAACACAATAGTCACCGCCATAGCGACAAAAAACGCATCACTAAATAAAGGAATCATGCCTAACATAGTGGTGCCTGATGACATACACACGGGAATTAAACGACTCACACCTGACGTTAGCACGGCTTGATAAGGTGTTTTGCCTTCTGCCATCTGCACATCAATTTCATCGACTAACACGATAGCGGCTTTAATTGTCATACCTGATAAACTCATCAAACCTAGCAATGCCATAAAGCCAAACGGTTGGCTAAAACTGAGTAGTCCGACTGTGACACCAATCAAAGCTAACGGTACAGCTAACCATATCACTAACGTTTTTTTAATCGAGTTAAATAGAGCTAAAACAATAAACACCATGATGCCAAAGAATATCGGTATCGCGCCTGCTAAACTGGCATTGGCACGCGAGGAATCCTCCGCTTCACCGCCCCACGCCATGTAATAACCTGGTTTACCCTTAATCGGCCAAAGATCGTTGTCCTGCACTTTTAACGTTTTATTATTAAAATCGGCAGTGTCAACTTCATGACCAACGATAGCGGCTGTATCGACATTCAACGCCTGTTCAATATTTGCTTTTACCTTGGCAAATAATTCACTCGGCAAGCCTTCACGAGGGTCAGCATGAAGTCGAATCATTTTTCGTCTGTCCAGTCGCCAGATATAAGGGTCTTCAAATTCAGTATCAAATCCAGACACTACTTGACCGATTGGAATCATGGTTCTAGCGGCGGGACTCCAGATTTGAATGCCGCCAAGACTATTTAAATCCAGTCTTTCTGCCTGTGGCGCACGCGCTAGAATTGGCAATAATTCATCTTGCTCACGATAAATACCGACTTTAGTGCCTTGAAAAGCTGATTCCATTGTGTGTGCAATTTCAGGTCTATCTATACCTATTTTTCTGGCTTGGGTTTCTGCTATTTGTGGGCGTACAACTTTGATTTTTTCACGCCATTCATTGCGTACCGCTCTGGCATTGGGTTCGTTCAGTAAAATATTTTCGGCTTTACTCGCCATGCTTCTGAGTTCTTCAGAATCTGCCCCATAAAGACGTAACTGAATTTTACCGCCCGAAGAAGGTCCTAATACGAATAAACGCACATTGGTAATCGCATCAGGAAACGACGTTTCAAACTCCTTTTGTATTTGCGGAGCTAAGTCTTTAATACGCGCATAGTCATCGACATCCACCAAAATTTGTCCAAAAGCGGCATAGTTTTTTTCTGGTGTATAGGTCAATAAAAACCGCGTTTGACTACCACCAATTAAACTACTCAGATGGGTGACACCTTCGTGTTTTTTCAATGCTACTTCAGCGGATTGTAGTTGTTTTTCAGTTTCTCGAATATCCGTGCCTTCAGGAAACCACAAATCCACATAAAACTGAGGGCGCGTGGAGTCTGGAAAGAAACTGTTTTTAACATAACCAAAACCCACGATAGCACTGATAAACAGTCCGACCACAACAGCAACTACCAACCAACGAAACCGAATACAGCCTGCTAAAAATTTGCGATAGCTTAAATAAAAACCTTTGCCGTAGGGGTCTTCATGCGTGCCGTCTGTAGAAGGCGGTGTAACTTTCAAAAAAGTTTTGCATAGCAATGGCGTACACGTTACTGCCGTCAACCAACTTAATAGCAAGGAATATAAAATTACGCTAAACAAGGTGCGGCAATATTCACCCGTAGAATCTTGCGACGTACCAATCGCCGCAAACGCCACAATAGCAACAATCGTACCGCCTAACATGGGTACAGCGGTTTGTCCGACAATCGCACAAGCGGCATCAAAGCCAGATTTACCTTGTGCCATCTGCATACGCATACCGTCTGTGACCACAATGGCACAATCGACTAACATGCCTAAGGCAATAATCAATGCCCCCAAAGAAATACGCTCTAAGGTAACGTGATTTATCTGCATAAAAATAAACGTACCCATGATAGTAACCATGAGAACCACGCCTAAAATCAAACCAGAGCGCAAGCCCATAAACAGTAACAACACGCCGACCACAATGGCAACCGCTTCGGCAAGATTGATGACAAAACCTTTTAACGACACATTTACCGAATTGGCTTGATGGGAGATAATGTTTAGCTCCATGCCAATCGGTCTTAACTCTTCTAATTCTTTTAGACGCTGCTCCAAGGAATCAGACATGGTAATGACATTGCCACCTTGCACCGTAGAAATGGCTAAGCCAATCGCAGGCTTACCATCATAACGGAGTAAGGTACTAGGCGGGTCTTGATAACCACGCTTAATGTCCGCGACATCTCGCAAATAAATCAGACTATTTGATTTAGGGTTAGAGCTGGTAATTAGCAAATCACCAAAATCTTGTTCAGATTGAAATTCACCTGTTGGATTAATCGGAATAAATTCGGTGCCTAACAGCATACTGCCTGCATTGGTGGCAATATTTTTGGCTTTTAGAGTGTTATAAATATCTTGCGGGGAAATGCCCAGTTGCGCCATTTTTTCACGACGCATTTCCACATAAATTGCCTCTTTCTGTACACCGTATAAATTGATACGTTTTACATCTTTGGCTTTTAATAACTCGCGTTGTAACAGCTTGGCATAGTCATAAATTTCTTTATCACTGTAACCTTCGCCCGTAATGGCATAAAACAGACCATACACATCACCAAAATCATCATTAACCAAGGAAGGTCCAGCACCAGGTGGTAAGTTACGCTGTGCATCATTCACTTTACGACGCAACTCATCCCATACTTGTGGCAACGAATTTTTGTCATATTGATCCTGCATCGTTACATTGACTGTCGATAAACCGCGTGATGAGCGCGATTCTACCTTCTTAAGCTGTCCCATTTCTTGCACAGCTTTTTCGATCACGTTAGTGACTTCTTCTTCCACTTCTGCCGCAGACGCGCCTGAGTATGGCGTGATAACAACGGCATCTTTAATCGTGAACTCAGGGTCTTCCAATCGGCTTAATTTTTGATAAGACTGCCAACCTACCACTAAAAACAGAATAGTGATGACCCAAGAAAGAAGACTTTTGCGTATTGTCCATTCTGCTAGATTCATAAACTAACTCCTTATTTAGCCATGTCACGAATGACTTGATTCTCACGCAATTTGCTGACGCCACTGACGGCAATTATGTCACTCGTTTTTAAGCCTGTCGTTACGCGGATACTATCTGAACCACTGAGTTCACCTGTGGTAATGGGGGTTTTATGAACCGTCATGGTTTTAGCATCGACTAGCCAAACCATTTTTTTTCCAGCATCATCTGCCCAAACGGCAATTAATGGAATAATAATATTGCTATCAGGTGCTGAAAGTTCATTGGCTAATTCAATGCTAACCGTTGCTGTCATGCCAGATAGAATACGAATACCTGTCGGGGCAGGTGTAGTCAGTACAACACGATAGGTTTGTGTTTGTGGGTCGGCTTGTAAAGCGGCTTCTTTGATTTTTAGCTCAAAGTGGCGACTGGGATCGGCTGCAAATTCAGCGAATAATAACGGCTTAGTTTTACGGATGGGAGTCATTAATATTTCTGGCACATCAATGGTGATGTCCACGTTACTCATATTTTGTAAGCTAATAACCGCTTGTTTTGCCTGGATTTCTTGGTAATTATCGACATATTTTCTGGCAACCACACCCGCAAAGGCGGCAGGTAACTGGGTATAACTTAATTGATCTGTAGCGGCAGCCAATCCTGCTTGTGCAGACTGCAAATCCGCTTGAGCCACTCTTAAAGACGTTTGTTTTAACGACACCATCGAATCACTGACCGCGCCTGCATCTGTTGCTTTGATATTGCGATAACGTTGATATTCAACAGTCGCATATTCAACGGATGCTTTAGCCTTGGCTACTGTGCCTTTCGCATTATTAACCTGTGTTATAAAATCCCTAGGGTCTAATTTGGCAATTACATCGCCTTTTTTAACACGCTGCCCTTCTTTGATAGGCAAATCAATCAGCGTTCCTGCGACTTGGAAAGATAAATCAACTTGATCAGTCGCCTTTACCGTGCCTGGTAGTTTTCGCATTTGACTGTCATTGATACCACCAATTGTCAGTAATTTGACAGGTCTTACTACTTGAGCATCCTCTTTTTCCTTCGGCTTTTCACTGCAAGCAACTAAAAAAACACATAATAAACAAATAATAAAAGGCTTTGAGATTGAGAAGCTAATTCGCATGTGTCTGTTCTCCTAGGGAGCTTAGAGTAAGGGGCTTTGTCTAATAATAGCTTAAAATCAACCCATTGAGACGAAACCAGCTTAAAAGTGTAAATATGATGGCATCGCTTAGTTGGTGAACATATTTGTTGGGTCAAAACATAGAACATTTCCTTCTAAACAGACTTCAAGTCTCACTTAATTCGCTCGCTACATTGATAGACAGGGCAAATACCTAGCCTAAAACACGGATAAACACTTAATCTTTAGTTTGTTTAGCAGCTTAGTTTTATGGATAATGTACTCATAGATTCAAGATTTTCAATGGTTTCAAGCAGTTCAACACAAGGTTTGGCAATATGACAGAGCTAATGAGTAGCGGAATAGAATTGATGTTTGCTGGAATGACAATCGTCTTTCTGTTTTTGATTATGCTGGTAGGCGCGATTAATTTTATGTCGTTTTTGGTACAGCGTTTTTTCCCTGAACAGCCAGCCACAACCGTTCATGTCACCACAGGTGGCGTTGATAAAAATGTCATTGCAGCAATTAGTGCTGCCGTGCATCAATATCGAAACAAACATAAATAACTTTTAACATAGAACAGTCGAAACGACCCTTTAAGTCGATGATATATACAGGTTTCTGGAGAAATATTAAGAATGGCACGAGATAAAAAAAAGCCCCTAGCAATCACTGAAGTTGTTTTGCGTGATGCCCATCAATCCATCTTAGCCACTCGTTTTCGTATTGAAGACATGCTACCAATTTGTGAAAAACTCGATGCAATCGGCTACTGGTCTATTGAATCATGGGGTGGAGCAACCTTTGATGCCTGTATTCGTTATTTGGGCGAAGACCCATGGGAAAGATTGCGTTTACTGAAAGCGGCAATGCCGAAAACGCCGCAACAAATGTTATTGCGCGGGCAGAATATTTTAGGCTATCGGCATTATGCCGATGATGTGGTGGAAAAATTTGTTGAACGTTGTGCCGTGAATGGTATTGACGTGTTTCGTATTTTTGATGCCATGAACGACATGAGAAACATCGAACACGCCGTTAAATCGGTCTTGATGACCGACGCACACGCACAAGGCACGATTTCTTATACCACTAGCCCTGTTCATACCATAGAAACATGGGTGAACCTTGCTAAACAAATTGAAGACATGGGCGCACATTCTATCTGTATCAAAGATATGGCTGGTTTGCTCAAACCTTACGAAGCCTTTGAATTGGTTAGTCGCTTGAAAAAAGCCACTAAACTGCCACTGCATTTACATTGCCATGCTACGACGGGCTTGAGTGTTGCCACTATTATTAAAGCCGCCGAAGCGGGTTTAGATCATGTGGACACGGCTATCTCTTCCATGAGTATGACTTACGGACACAGTGCAACTGAATCTATCGTAGCTAGCCTTGAAGGCACAGCCCATGCAACAGGACTGGATTTGGTTAAATTGGAAGAAATCGCCCATTATTTCCGTGATGTCCGAAAAAAATACGCCCAATTTGAAGGCAGTATGAAAGGTGTCGATGGACGCATTCTGATTGCGCAAGTACCTGGTGGTATGTTGACCAACATGGAAAGCCAATTGAAAGAGCAGGGCGCGAGCGATAAATATGACGAAGTGATGCACGAAATTCCGCGTGTTCGTGAGGACTTAGGTTTTATTCCCTTAGTCACGCCCACTTCACAAATTGTCGGTACGCAAGCGGTGATTAACGTCATGAATGGTGAGCGTTATAAAACCATCACCAAAGAAACCGCAGGTTTATTAAAAGGCGAATATGGTGCAACTCCTGCTCCCGTCAATGCTGAATTACAAGCACGCGTATTGAACGGTGGAACAGCGATTACTTGCCGTCCAGCCGATTTAATCGCACCTGAAATGGCTAAACTCATTGCCGAAGTGCAAGAAAAAGCCAAAGCAGAAGGCGTGAAACTGGCTGAGCATATTGAAGAAGATGCACTGATTAATGGAATGTTTGCTCAAGTCGGTTGGAAGTTTATTGTCAATCGCGGCAACCCTGCTGCGTTTGAAGCTGCACCTGACGCACAACCTGCCATCGCTACGCCGAATGCCAATAATAACGTAACAAATGCAATATCTGCTCCAACAACTGAAAGCTACATTGTTAATGTGGATGGTAGAAACTTCAATGTTGCAGTGAGCATGGGTAATGCGGCATTAACCATTCAGCCAGTCACAAATCCAATTGAAACAACAACGCCACCGCCTAGTGATGGTGCAGTGATTGAATCACCCATGGCGGGTAACATTCTAAAAGTATTGGTGAATGTCGGCAGTATTATTAATGCAGGTGATGTGGTCGTGATTATGGAAGCTATGAAAATGGAAACGGAAATACGCTCTAAATATGCAGGTATTGTAAGTAGCATCCACGTTAAAGAAGGTGGTGCGGTCGCTGGTGGCGATTTATTGATTTCGCTGTAACACTTTATTAAAGGGAATCTGCATGGAAAATCTAATTTCACTTTGGCACAGTACAGGACTTTATAATTTTACCAGTGGACAAGCATTTATGATGCTAGTCGGCTTTTTATTATTGTTTCTGGCGATTAAAAAAGGCTTTGAACCTTTGCTACTGTTGCCCATCGGATTTGGCGCGATACTCAGTAACATTCCTGTTGCAGGAATTGCCGAAGAAGGTGGGCTGTTGTCGTATCTTTACTTTGGTATCAAAGCAGGCATTTTCCCCTTACTCATTTTCATGGGCGTGGGGGCAATGACTGATTTTGGTCCCATGATTGCCAATCCTAAGACGCTGTTATTAGGTGCCGCGGCGCAATTTGGTATTTTCGCTTCGTTATTAGGAGCGTTAGCACTTAATATCATTCCAGGTTTGGAGTTCACCTTAAAAGATGCCGCCGCTATCGGTATTATCGGTGGAGCGGATGGTCCTACCGCTATTTATGTTGCATCAAAATTATCACCTGATTTACTCGGTGCAATTGCTGTTGCCGCGTATTCTTATATGGCATTAGTTCCGTTGATTCAACCGCCTATTATGCGAGCATTAACCACAGAAGATGAACGCAAAATCGAAATGCAACAATTGCGCGTGGTCAGCAAAACTGAAAAAATTGCTTTCCCGTTGATGTTATTGTTCTTGTCTATTTTGTTGCTACCCTCTGCTACTCCATTAATTGGCATGTTCGCGCTGGGTAACTTAATGAATGCCTGTGGTGTCGTTGAGCGGTTAAGCCAAACCGCACAAAATGAACTCATTAACATCGTCACTATTTTCTTAGGTTTAGCAGTCGGTTCAAAACTCAGTGCCGAAGCGTTTTTGCAAGTTAAAACCTTGGGTATTTTAGCGTTGGGCGCGTGTGCATTTGCTATTGGTACAGCAGCAGGTGTCATCATGGCAAAAATAATGAATCGCTTTAGTAGTACGCTGATTAATCCATTGATCGGTGCAGCAGGCGTTTCCGCCGTCCCAATGGCGGCGCGAGTCGCCAATAAAGTCGGCTTAGAAAGTAACCCGCACAATTTCTTATTGATGCACGCAATGGGTCCTAATGTGGCAGGTGTGATAGGTTCTGCGGTTGCAGCGGGTGTGTTGTTGAGTTTGATTAAATAAGAAACGGCAAGGGCAAACAAGTTTGCCCTTATACCGAGCCAATTTTCTGCTCTGCTTATTTCTTTTTACACATCTTGCCCAATATCTCACCACCGTCTAAGCAACCATCCTTGTCGATAATCATAACTTGCTGTAAACCATCTTCTAATACTAGTTTGACCTTGCCATCTTCAAGCTTATAGTCCTTCTCCACGGAAGTTTCCAAGCCTAGCACTCTCGTGATTATGTCAACTTTACCGTCAGATTTGAACTTGTATATTATCAGACCTGAACCGTTGGAGTATTCACCGTCTAAGCCATTGGAACAACTGATTAGCAACAGTGCGACCACCATAAAATAGTTGCGAAAATCTTTCATATATTGATCCTGTTGACTTGTTTCAATTTAATATCGTTGTTTAATCGCCTGTGCTAATTGATGCACTGCCATCGCGTATTTGTTGCTATTGTTATACTTCTTGATAACCTTGAAGTTAGGGTAAATTCGCCAGTATTCACTACCCCCCGAAGCACCGAGTTCAATCACTTCGGGATCATCTGAAGGTGGTGCAGGTTGCGTAACCACAGAATGTAATTGCCAGCCATGTTCAGAAAAATAATGTGCAACACTACCGACCGCATCATTAGGATGCCACAAATCTCGGTGACCGTTGTTATCAAAATCCACTGCTAATTTGCGAAAACTGCTGGGCATAAACTGCCCATAACCCATCGCACCAGCCCATGAACCTCTAGGTTCACGGGGTTCATAACCTTCTTCTTTTGCCATCAACAAAAAGTTTTCTAGCTCCTGTGTAAAATAGGGAGCGCGACGGTGGGTATCAAATGCTAATGTAGTTAAGGCATCAAAAATACAGGTTTTACCAAAATTTTTACCAAAAAAAGTTTCTACGCCAATAATGCCGACGATGTATTCAGGATCAACACCATAAGTTTGGCTAGCTTTTTCAATAGCGGCGGCATTATTGCGCCAGAAAGCGACACCATTATTGATATGGGCATCAGTTAAAAATTGACTGCGATATTTAGTCCAACTACCTGGTTTGGGTCTAAGCACAGGACCTGTATAAGGTTCGGGGCTTTCTAAACGAATCACATAATCTAAACGTTGCGCTTGTGAAAATAAGCCAATCAAATAGTCTTCTGAAAAACCGTGCGTTTGCACCATGTGTTTAATAAAAGTTTGTACTTCTGGATAATCCGCATAAGCTCCAGTTAAAACGTGCGTCGAATAATTATTATTGATTGTAGGATGTTGAATCAGCGGTTGCATAGGTTTTTTTGGTGGCACAATCACCGTTTGCTGGTAAGTATCATTGGGATAGTTACCCTGATAATCGACAGGATCGCTCGCACATCCCGTCATCAGTGTAACTAAAGAGAGGGGTAATAAATGTGTATAAGCAATGTTAGTCACGGTAATCCTCGTTAACAAAATAAAAAGTCAGTCGGCAAATAACTTAAATAGCTATTTGTTCACCAGTCACTGATAATTATAGCGATAATTACAGAAGATGAGTGTAATTTTGTAGCCTAAACAGATAGTGTTAGAAGTTACGCATTGACGATCGGCTGAAGTTGAGGGTTAAGTGTTTCTTTCCCTTGGATAAAGCCCTTGATAAAAAAAGCAATCACCTCGTTGAACAAGTTT
>WSSedA1B3DRAFT_1000289_pt1 | contig 14879 bp, 12 predicted proteins | sample WetSurSiteA1Bulk_FD_9468 | JGI IMG/M metagenome (IMG submission 9468)
TACAAAACATTAAAGACACAGACGTACCAGATTGATGTCGTGAAAGGTCAGGGTGACACATTAATGGCTGTTATTCCCGGTATAGCCAAGGAAGATGTCAAAATGCTGAATCAGGATATCCGTTTTATCAAGACCAAGACGTTCCACCTGCGCAGAATTGATACATTTATCATGCAATCTCCGATCTATGCCATGCTTTATGTGGTGGCGCTTATAATTTTCATCTTGATTCTCTGGATCAGGAACCGGTTGAAGTTACAGAAGGCTGATATTGCCGGTTTAAGACTTCGTAAAGCTGATAAATATGCCAGAAAAAGGCTTAAAAAAAGTGCCGGATTGATGAAACAAGGAAATGATGCTGCTTTTTATGAAGAGTTATTAGGTGCTATCTGGGGGTATCTGGGAGATAAACTAGGAATACCTGTAGCCCAGTTATCCAAGGAATTTGCAAAATCAACTTTGCACGAAAGGGGTGTGAATGAGGAATTAACGGATCAGCTATTCAGTGTCACCGATGCCTGTGAGATGGCCAGGTATGCTAAAGGTACCGGTGATCTGGTTATGGATGAACTTTACCTGGAAGCCCTTGATGCAATTTCCAGGCTTCAGCAAAAACTGAAATAAAAGCTAAGGATATGCAAGCTTTACTAAGAAATGCTAAATTAATAGGAATAAGACATTTAAGATTGTACCTGTCATTGATTACAATCATAGCCTTCGCGTGGCAATTGTCAGGTACTGCAAGGGCTGCGGGTTCCGAAGGGTTGAAGGTTATACCTGACAGCCTTGTTTCCGAGGGAAACGAACATTATTTAAACCGGGAATACGACCTGGCTGTAAAATATTACACCAGGGTAATCGAGATGGGTTATGAATCAGCCGAACTTTACTATAATCTTGGGAATGCCTTTTATAAGCTTGAAAATCTTTCGAACGCCATACTTAATTATGAAAAGGCATTGCTGTTAAAACCAGGCGATGAGGATATCCGGCAAAACCTTCTTCTTGCCAATGCCCGTATAATTGACAAGATCGACAATATACCTGATTTTTTCATCAGCCGTTGGGCAAATAGTGTGATGGATCTCTTTTCACCGGATCAATGGGCATATCTGGCATTAATCCTTTTCGTCCTTACCCTGGCCCTGTTTCTGGCATATGCCTTGGTCAATCATGACGGAATCAGGAGGATGGTGTTTATCACCGGGGTCCTGGTTGGTGTACTTACAGGTTTAAGCATGCTTGCCATGAAAGGCCGCACAAAAAGATTGCTGCAAAGCGAATCAGCTATTATCATGGTTACTTCTGTGAATGCTAAGAGCTCTCCTGATGAACAAAGTACCAATATCTTCGTACTCCACGAAGGGACAAAAGTAGTGTTGGTTGATAGTGTTTTGAACTGGAAGGAGATCAGGATTGGCGACGGAAACAAGGGTTGGGTGCCGGATGAGGTACTGGGGGAAATATGAGTAGCCGCTGAATTACTGGTAAAAATACGAGGTGCTGAATTCAGAATACTCATGACTTGACTGCGAAGTCAGTAAAACCCACGACTTCGCCATCATAAACATCAATAAACCTTATAATTGCCCGGGACGGACCCTGACGGCACCAGCGGATGTAATCCTCAAGCTGTTCATTATTCCCTTCAGCTTCAATGTACACATCGCCATTTGGCAGATTCCTAATAAAACCTGATATCCCTAAGGACGATGCCATGCTTCTGGCTGTGTAACGAAATCCCACACCCTGAACCCGTCCTGATATTCTGATATTTTTATGCAGTGTATATTCAGTTTTCAAGAACTATCATTTTTTGCAGGACATGATTAACTTTATGCTAAAGTTACCTGATTTTTACCACATAAACCTGAACATTTTATTCAACAATTGTGTTATCTTGATTAAACAAAAACAACCATGAAAAGATTTTTGATATTTTCACTTTTAATAACAGCTATCTTACAGACTTTCCCTGTCAGGGCTCAGCAAGCCAAATCGTTTTACGATTTCACGGTTAAGGATATCGATGGTAATGGTTTTAATTTATCAGCCTTAAAAGGGAAAAAGGTACTCGTTGTGAACACCGCCTCAAAGTGCGGATTTACACCACAATATGCTGATCTTGAGAAACTTTATATAAAATATGGAAACCGGAATTTTGTAATTATCGGATTTCCTGCTAACAACTTCAAGGAACAGGAACCCGGTACCAACGAGGAGATTAAGAATTTCTGTCAGGCAAATTATGGCGTTACCTTTCCCATGATGTCAAAAATCTCGGTAAAGGGAGAAAATATCGATCCGCTTTACCAGTGGCTTACAACCAAAGCGCTAAATGGTGTAATGGATTCCGAAGTGAGCTGGAATTTTCAGAAGTACATGATTGACGAGAGCGGGAAACTGGTGGATATGGTTCCTCCTAAAGAGTCACCTTATTCAAAGAAGATAATAGACTGGATTGAGAAGAATTGAGAAAGATACAACGCTTGTAAATTACGGGAAAGGGTTATTCTGATACATAATTGATGTACCCTTCAATTGGATTATCCTTGACTATGATCTTTGCCGGATTTCCAATAACCAGAGAGTTATCGGGAACATCAAAATTCACAAAAGAGTTTGGCGCTATCAATACGTTTGAGCCGATTGTAATGTTTCCGACGATCACTGAACCTGTTCCAACCCAAACTTGGTTTCCTAGGGTAGGGTATCCTTTTAATTTACCCCTGTTTGCCTGCCCGATTGTAACATTATGTGCCACATTACAGTTCTTTCCTATAACAGCATTGGGATTTACAACAATTGTCCCAAAATGTCCGATATAGAAACCTTCCCCGATTTGTGCAGATACAGGAATCTGATAGCCATATTTAAACCGGTATCTTCTGATAAAAAGCCTGTATATCAACCCTCTGATTGAGTACTTGGGTAACCGGGATGCCTTTCGCAATAAAAACATGTATCTGAAGCCGGGAATTGCAAGTCCGGTGAAAAGACCTTTAATTCCGGCCAATCCATCATAACGATACAAATCAGCTTTAATAATCCTGTTCATCTTGTGGTACCCTGTGCTTCATTACTAAACGCAACCAAGCGGCTACGATTACTCCTCCTTCAAAAACTTATCCGCCTTCTCAAAAAATTCTCTGATTTCTATGGGCTTAGTTATCTGATCATTACAGCCTGCCTCCAGACATTTATTATCCTCATCTTCCAGAACATAGGCAGTCTGTGCAATTACAGGAACTTTGCGGTTGAACTCCCTGATCATCCGGGTAGCCTGTAACCCGTCCATCTCCGGCATTCTGATATCCATGAGTATCAGATCGATTTTACTGATCGATTTACAAAGTTCTACTGCCTGAATGCCATTGCTGGCATGAAGGATAGTCGCAGAAGTGTCCTGCAATACCGCTTCCAGAAATTTATAATTTACTTCATCATCTTCTACTATCAGGATGACTTTATCCTTCCAGGTATAGGAAGGTATCACAAACTCCTCTTCGGGAGCCATCTGGTGATACGATTCTGGAATTTCTTCAAAAGGTACCGTGAAGAAGAAGGTAGAACCCTGACCTAAATCTGATTCAACCCATATCTTGCCGCCAAGTAGTCTTATCAGATTTTTGGAAATGGTAAGTCCCAGACCTGAGTCTTCTGACTTTCCCGGAAAAGATTCCTCTTCGGGTATTCGTCCAAATATTCTTTTCTGCAGATCACGGGAAAGACCAATACCGGTATCTTTGACATAGAACTCGATCCGCTGGTCACTGGAGGGTTTATATCCTATTTCGATATAACCTTTTTCAGTATACTTTATGGAATTGTTGAGTAAATTGGATATCAGCTGTTGCAAGCGTCCTGGGTCGGTATACAGGATAATGCCCCTTTGGGGGGGATAATTCACCCGGATTTCCAGATGCTCTTTGTTCTGGGTTGCCTTGTACTGGTTAAAGACTATAAGTAACTCATTAAGCAGGAGATCTATATTGCAAGGTGATTTTCGGATTGTTATTTTTCCTGACTCCATCTTTGTCAGTTCAACAACATCATCGATCATTCTGAGCAAAGAAATTCCTTGATTCTTGATGATGCCTACGTATTCAAGCCTTTTCTCATACGGAAGATTGCCAATATTCAGAAGTTCACTGAAACCAATGATCGAATTCATTGGGGTTCTGATTTCATGAGAAATATTGGTGAGCAGAATGTTCTTATATCTTTCCGATTCTTCAGCTTTTTCTTTTGCTCTGGTCAGCTCCCTCCGCGTTTTCTCAAGCTTTGTTATGTCCCTGATCGTGCCCATTAAGGTTAGTTCATCAGGACTGCTCTTATCCTCATCACTCATGGATGTGATCAGCATGGTAATTGTTCTGAATTCCCTGACGTCTCCCTCAGACCTGGCAATTTTGAGTTCAAGTTCCACAGGATTGTAGCCCGGACGAGCTTCATGCATGGCTTTTTCATAGACCGGCCTGTCTTCGGGAAGAATTGACATCCTGAGAATTTCTGCAGTGATACTTGTACTATCCTTAAATCCGAGGATTTCACGGGCAACTGCTGACAACCAGATGACGTCATTTTCAGGATGCTTGATCCAGATTCCGGTACCGGTAAGGTCAGTCAGCTTGGCAAGAACTTTCAGGTTGAGAAAAGAGTCAGCCTCTGTGGCGGCAATGCTTAGTGCTGCCGAAAGCCTTTCATTTGAGGCTTCCAGATCGGCAATTCTTTGCATAAGGCTTGAAATCTCTTTTTTTCTTCTTCCTAAGATCATTGCCTGCCAGTATTTATTTGCGCTTTAAAAATAACAGCCTTAATCGTCAAGCTGAATAAATGCTGTATATGCATTCTCATTATCAACTCTAGCTTTGGTCAATAGTATACTTACAATGAGCATGTGACCCTTTTTATCAATAACAGTGCTCTTTCTGCGTTGTCCTGTGAGCTTATGATCACCCGGGCGCGTAAAGCTCCCCAATAATTCGTCTTTATCGGTCAGGCTTTCCGGAAATAACACACTTACATCTTCATGTAACACCTGGGCGCGTTCTGTTTTCCATAGGAGTTCTGCTGCTTTGTTGAAAAAAACAATGCGGTTGTCATGGCTGACTGTGACGATCGCATCAGGAGAATCTTCCAGTATTTTCTCATTGATGTTTTTAATTCTTTCTGTCTCTTTAAACTGATTCAGCAATTCATTCCTGGTATCCCGGATTTTACTGACGAGTTCCTTTTCTGCTTCCCTGAGCTGCTTTTCTTGCTTTCTTAGGGTCTCGGTATGCACCTTCACTTCAGCCTCCAGCACTTTTTCATGTGTAATATCATGGCCAACGAATACAATGGTCTCAATTTCATGCGCCATATTAAATACCGGGTTAAACGCACCGGTTAACCATACTTCCTCTCCGCCGGATGTTTTGCCCCGGATAATTCCTTTATGACCTTCTCCCTTGATTATTGTCTCCCAGCGCTTGTTAAAGGATTCTGATTCAATGGGACTGATAATATCGAAAATCACCATGGACTTGATGTCCTTTTGTGACAATTTGAAAAGCTGAATAAAGTTATGATTACAATCCAGCATATTTCCGATGATATCCAGCTCAAAGCGAATTCCGGCAACATTCAGTGATTCGATAATAAGTTCATTCTTTTGGATCAGGCCTTTCTCATGGGAAGAATCAACTGCCAGGTACATAATTTTCTCAAGACCTGAATCATCGATTCTTGAGGTGCTTAAGGTGGCAAGAGTCCACAGGTCCTTACCTGTTCGGGTAACATGCTTGATATAACCCTTGTATGGTTTGTTCTCCTGAAGGACTGTCTTCCAGATATCTTTGAACCAGTCGCGGTCCTCCTCGCTGACGAGTTCTGAAATGGATTTACCCTCAAGGTTCATTTCGCTGCTGTATTCGAATCTGCTGTAGAACAGGCTGTTTGCATTGATCAGTTTCCCGTCCGTATCGAATTCTGCCCGGATAAGATTTTTGTTAATTGTTTCTTCCAGAAGCAGGAATCTCTGCGATTGCCTCGTTGCTTCTTCCTGTGTTGCCTGCAATTCCTCCATATTTTGCCTCATCTCCTCTTCGTGGGAGGTAAGTGCCTGTGTTTGCGCCTTGGATTCCTCGAGCAATTTAGCCGTGCGAAGGTTGGTTTTAACCGCTGACATGGTTGACGCTACGCTTTCAGCTGTCTTCTCCACCAGTGCAATGTGATTCGATTCAAATTTGCCCAATGAAGCAAACTCCAGCACTCCGTAAACCTGATTTTCATATTGCATGGGAACAATCAGCAGGCTGTCGGGATTGGCCTCGCCCAAACCCGATGTAACGGTAATATACGAATCGGGTATATTTTTCAGGTGAATTATCTTTTGTTCAAGGGCGCAGGTACCAATCAGACCATCTCCCCATTTGATCTGCTGGTCGGTAAATTTCCGCCTGTCATAAGCGAAAAAAGCCGTAAGATTGAAGAATTTATTATTTGGATCAGAATCATCCAAAAGATAGAAACCACCCTGAATCGCATTGATATACTTTGTGAGATCTCTGATCACAGTATAGGCAAGTAATTCCGGATTGTGCATATGATTTCTCAAAACCTCACTGAAATGAGCGGATCCCTCGGCTATCCAATTGCGCTGCTCTTCCTCCTGCCGTAATTTCTGATCCATCTCCCTGTTTGTCTTCAGTGTATCCCTTAGTTTCAGCAGGGATTCCCCCAATGTATCATTTTCTCCCGAGATCTTGAAATCCACAGCCATGTCACCGTGAATGAGCTGTTTTGCAAAAGCATTTACTTGCAGTATGCGGCTTTGTTCCACATCAATAATGTCCTGCTTTTCGCTCAGATGCCTGGTGAATTGCCGTGTCAGCCAGAAAACAACAAAAGGGAAGATTGCGCCAGCAGTAATAATAATCCAAAATACGGGGTTATGTTTTAGCAACCAGGCTATTCCAACCAGAGATATATCTGCTTCCTCAATGCTCACCAGCTCAATGAAAAATGCGAAAACTATAAAAGCCAGTGACACAATTGAAGCCAGAACAGTATTCTGAATAATTTTTTCTTTTCTAAAAAGTACGTCCATAAACCACTTTTTTGGATATATTATACTGTTAAAATTAAAAGTAGTTATTATTTTAATGACTAAAATACCAAAAAAGATCGATATTTTCTGCAGAAATGTAGCGACTAACATTACCCTGCAGTTGGCGAGTTGTAGTTTTAAGGATTAATTATCAACTTAGCGTGCAATGAAAGACAAAAAATTCAACCTGTACTTACTGCTTTCAGCCTTCTTTATTGGAAATGCTTTGCTGGCTGAACTCTCTGGTGTCAAAATATTCAGCTTGGGAAAGGTACTGGAGGGAATCTTTGCCAGGGGATCCGGTCATTCGTATGAATTTCTGCCCCTGAACATGAGCATAGGAGTGGTAATCTGGCCACTGGTTTTTATCACTTCCGATATACTGAATGAGTATTTCGGTCGTGCAGGGGTCAGGAAGGTAAGTTTTATTACGGCTGTGTTAATCGCCTATTCATCTGTCTTTCTGATAACGGCAAACAAGTTGCCTCCGGCTGATTTCTGGCTTGAGAATAACAGGATAGGATCGGCTGGCGGTAGTTTTGATATCAATTATGCGTACACTGCGGTCTTCAGACAGGGAGTCAACATCATATTAGGGTCTCTTACCGCATTCCTGGTGAGCCAGCTTATTGATGCCTATACATTTCAATATTTTAAAAAGCTGACCGGCCACCGGCTTCTTTGGCTGAGAGCTACCGGATCCACCATCATATCGCAGTTGATTGACAGTTTTCTAATTCTTTTTGTGGCGTTTTACTGGTTGGGCAATTGGTCATTAGACCAGGTATTCCAGGTGGGTATGCTCCAGTATATATACAAAGTCTCGCTTGCTGTTTTGCTGACCCCACTGATATACCTCATGCACTGGGTGATTGATAGGTATCTTTCCTGAGCCATTCTTCACGCCAGAAGTGAAAACAGGACCGGTGGCATCCGCCCTGGTGCTCACCATCACAGAAAACGCCATCGAGAAAGATGGTGGGACTTTTTAATTTTCTAAGTTCCCCCGTTGATTCCAGTTTTATAACCTCTACCTTTTTAAAGATCTTGAATTTTTTTCCGCAAAATTTTTCCATTTCAGGCATGAAGTACAATCCTTTGTGCCTTCCCCGTTCATCGAGCGTTGCTGATATCTCACGCATTGACTTGATTTCTACCCATTCTCCCGGTTGCAGGTTCAGTGGCTCACTTTGCGGATCCTGTGATTCAGTCAGTGCGTTTCTTCTTAAGTAGTTATACTTCAACCGGGCATAAATGGTATAAAATATAACCTGTGCTTTGTCCCTTAAACGGGCATAAAGCGATTCTTTTTCGCTGGCATCGCTGAGAGGAGATGCAAGAAAATTGCAGGGATCGTTATTCTTCATTTTTATCATGGTTTACTGGTTAAACTTTTAACAAACACAAGATCTTTACTTTCATGAAGGTCCGATTTCAATATCTTCTGTTGTTTTCTGGTCAATATCTGCCGGTTTGACGATGCCTGGCGCTATATTGTATTTGCTATTGCTGCTGCAAAACTCAGGTACCATTTCTTTGCAGAAATCTACCACCTGCCTTTTTGACAAACTGTATAAATTATACAGCAGGATATCTAAGCTTCTCGACAGGTCATCACGGATATAATTTTCCACACGGGCAATTTTTATCTTCGGGTGATAGGTGGGAAGTGTATTTTCGTTATCTGTCAGCAATTCCTCAAATAACTTTTCACCAGGCCTGAGCCCGGTATAGACTATTCTTATATCCTTATCCGGAACCAGTCCGGAAAGCCTGATCATCTGCCGGGCCAGGTCGACAATCTTGACGGGTTTGCCCATATCGAAAACGAAGATCTCGCCCCCTTTTCCCATGAATCCTGCTTCAAGTACCAATTCACACGCTTCTGGTATTGTCATGAAGTAACGTTCAACATTAGGATGCGTGACGGTTATCGGTCCTCCCTCCTCAATTTGTTTTCCAAACAGGGGTATGACCGAACCATTAGAACCTAGTACATTTCCAAATCTGGTGATGACAAACTGGGTCAGGTTACCTTCTTCCCTGGATTTCATTTGAACAACCATTTCGCAAAGCCGCTTGGAAGCACCCATAACATTTGTCGGATTCACTGCTTTGTCGGTGGAGATCATCACAAATTTCTTCACATGGTATTTGGCCGAAAAATCAGTTATGATCCTGGTTCCCCCCACATTCACCCTGAGCGCCTCGTGCGGATTTTCTTCCATAAGCGGAACGTGCTTATAGGCTGCGGCATGAAATACGATTTCGGGATTGTATTTCTGAAAGATCCTTTCCATTTTAGCTTTGTTGGTAACGTCAGCCAGCACTGTACGTACGCTGAATGCACCTGTCCTGCTCTGCAGTTCATTTTCAAGATGAAACATGGGAGTCTCAGCCTGATCAACCAGCACCAATTCTTTGATATTGAAACGCATTAGCTGACGAACAATTTCTGAACCTATTGAACCTGCTGCACCGGTTACCAGGATGGTCTTTCCCGTCAACCCTATACCGATTCTTTTCAGGTTTAACTTGATCGGATCCCGCCCCAAAAGGTCTTTTATCTTTACTTTTTGGATCTGGCGCATCTGAAGCTTTCCATTTAACCAGGTATCTACCGAAGGCGTTTCCAGTATCTCAATACCCATATCCAGAGCCAGGCGTATGATCCGGCTTTTTTCTCCCGCTGATATTTCCTTAATGGCAATAATCAAAGTCTCTATATTATGCTTGTCGATGAATTCCGGCCCCAGGATATCCGGACTATGCACCGGTATACCATTTATTTTTTTTCCCTGAAGTTTCTTATTGCTGTCCAGAAATCCACATACCTGGTATCCGTTTGCCACATTACTCATTATTACTCTCTTGACGACAATTCCCATTGCACCGGCACCCAGGATCAGAACTTTCTTTTTCTTGGTATAGGAAGCTGAAATAAGATAAAAACTGATTCTGATGCTGAGTCTCATAAAGAAGAATATCACAGTAGTCAATACATAATGGATCATGATGATTGACAATGGCAGAATAAGGATGTTACTAAACCCGATCCACCTGCTGATAAGAGACAAAAAGAAAAGTGTCGTAAAGGAAAAGGTGGTTGCAATAAATACATTCTGCAGATCAATGTCGGTGGTATGACGAAGTAACCCGGAATAGCAATGGAATATCAGGGAGAACAAGGCATATACCAATACAGTGACGGTCGCGTGAAGGAGGGCCAAAGGGATGTAGAAATCTTCTACTACAAAGTTGAAGCGTAGCAGATAAGCAATCAGGAAACAAATGAATACTGCAGTGTTGTCCATGACGAACACCATCCATTTGGGAATTGAATGATGCTGGTAAAACCACCTTGCTTTTCTTCGCAACAATTCCATCAATTCTGGGTGTTTCTCTATCATAGCGTAATGATTTTGGGGTAGGTTGTTTTTAAAGGGGAAAGTGTACCGGCGGCTAAATTCTTTCAAGTGTATTTGACGTCAGCCGGCCCACAAAGAATTTCTTTGATTGTTTGGCAGATATAGGTTAATTCCTGTTGATCCAAACCAGGATAAATAGGGATCGAAACTGTCCCCTTCCAGATTTTTTCGGTATTGGGAAAGGCATGCTCATCCAGGGAATACGTCTCTTTATAATAGGTCATCCTGTGCAGCGGCTTATAATGAACCGAAGTTCCGACGCCCTTGTTCGCCATCTGGCTGATGAAGTCATTTCGGGTTACAGGAGACTCTGGCTTTAGCACCAAGGGAAAAAGATGCCAGGAATGATCTTCCATCGAACCATTGAAGACAGGAAGATCCAAACAGGGTATATCCCCCAGCTCCCTCAGATAAAACTCAGCACATCGTTGTCTTTCAGACCTGAAATAGGAGGCTTTTTCCAACTGGGCAAGGCCTACGGCAGCGTTGATATCCGGCATGTTGTATTTGAAGCCCGGTGCTACCACATCATATTCCCAGGAAGAGCTTTTGTCCGTGAACCTTGACCAGATGTCACGGTTAATACCGTGCAGTCGCATGATTTTAACCCTGTTGTAAATCTCTTCATCATTGGTTACCAGCATTCCGCCTTCACCGGTGGTGATCGTCTTGTTCGCGTAAAAGCTGAAGCAGGTGGCATCTCCGAAGGAACCTATGTATTGATTATCATATTTCGTTGGAAATGCATGAGCCGCATCCTCAATTACACGGATTCCTCTGAATCTGCAAATATCCAGTATCCCTTCTCTTTCAGGTGTTGTCATTACAGGTGCCAGTCCCCCATAATGCACCAGGATGATCGCACGGACATGCGGATTTCTGAATATTGCATTTTTAAGGATCTCCGGCGAGATTAGTCTGGTATCATATTCCACATCTGTAAAAACAGGATGGGCACCAATGTATCGCAATACTTCGGCCGAAGCTGTGAATGTCAATGATGGAACCAGCACCTTGTCATCCTTACTGATCCCGATAGCTTCGACTGCAAGATGCAATGCGGATGTGCATGAATTTACAGCACAGGCAAATCGGGCTCCTACAAATTGTGCAAACTGCTTTTCAAAATTCATTGCTTTAGAGGAGGTGGTGAGCCAGCCGCTGGCCAATACCTCGTTGATATATGCCTGTTCATTACCTGCAAGCGGGACTTTTGAAAAAGGAATATTCATGATTTTAGCGACCCTTTTTTAAAACCAGGATTACTGTCATCAGCATAAGTTTAAGATCGCCCGGGAATGAATGTTGAATAATATATTGCTTATAGAGTTCGAGTTTTCTTGGAAGGATTATCTCCCGATAGGTCTGTTCAGGATTATCTGATCCGGCAAGTATGGATTCCTCATTGCTGAACTCCAATGAAGCATTGTCGGTAATGCCCGGTTTAACAGTCAGAATCTGGTTCCATTCTTCAGGATAAACATCCACCCAGGTTCTGATTTCGGGCCGGGGCCCTACGAATGACATATCGCCTTTTAAAACATTAAACAATTGCGGCAGTTCATCCAGCTTGGTCCTTCTGAGTAATCTTCCAATGGCGGTGACCCGCCCGGTATTGCCTGGTTCGAATGTCGCCTCACTACCGGTATCAACCACCTTCATGGAACGAAATTTATACAGGATAAAGTTCTTACCTCCCTTTCCAACCCTGGTCTGTTTAAAGAAAACCGGGCCATGATCATTGAAAATGATTAGCATACTTAGGATCATGAATAAGGGAAAAAGCAGGATCAGACCAATCAGGGAAACAATAAAATCAAAACTGTTCTTCACCATGGAGTGCCTGTAATTTCAAACTTCGGCAGCCTGTTTTATCAGGGCAATCAACTTATTGAGATTCTTGTCCCTGGCGTAATTTTCCATCGCATAAACAAATCCGTTTTCGCCCAGTGTTTGAAGCTCCTGCTTGGCAACGGAAATGCACTCCGTCATAATCTGGGCCAAAGACTCCTTATCCTCCGGTGGCACAACCCAGCCACAGTTTGCCTGCAGAATTGCCTGAGCAATATCACTCTCTCCTTCTGCACAGGCAATTACAGGCTTCTTTGAGAACATATAGGCTGGAAGTTTAGAGGGCATGGCATAATGGGAGGTATTCTTCCTGAGACTCAGAATCAATACATCAGCCTGGTCCTGAATTTCCGGCACATTGTTGAGCGGGGCTTCCCAGAACTCAATGGATTGATTCTTGCATGTTTTAGCCATAGCAATCAGCCTTTCCTTTTCAGATCCATTTCCTGCTATGACAAGACGGGCTTCTTTCAATCCGCACAAGGTATAAGCTGAAATTATCACTTCTATAGCCGCTGCCGCACTCAGACTGCCCAGAAACATAAATGTAAATGGAGAATTATGGTGACCTGTATGTCCCGACTGGTAATAATCAATAAATCCCTGATCATTTTGCCAGTTGGGAATTATTTCAACGTTTTGATCATTCAGCATACGGCTTTTTACCAGCATAGCCTTCATACCCGAGGATATTGTTATCACCCTGGAGGAATTCTGAAGTATGAATTTATCCAACGGCAGGAGTAAACTGTAACTTATCCGTTTCAGTATGGATAACCTGCTGATAAGTGATTCCGGATAAATGTCCATGATATGAGTCACTGAGGGAATTGCATATTTCCTGGCAGCTCTGACAATTAAGAATTGTGCCAGAAGTGGCCAGGCAAGAACATAAATGCATTTGACCCGGTTGTGGTTTTTACTGATGTATTGAACAACATGTTTGCCAAAACTATAACTTTCCCGCATACGGCCTAACAGAGTTGACTTCGGACAAGTATATGAATCCAGCACCTGATGTTCGAACCTTCCATTGTTTTTCGGGCCGTCCTTGAAGGTAAAACCAAATGGGCGGGATGGTCTGGGTGTAATGACTGTAACCTGCCATTTCGCTGACATGACCGTTGCCAGGTCATGGCACAGGTTAGCCGCAGTTACCGGTTCTGGTGGAAAATGTGCTGAAGCGAATAATATCATACTCTGTAATACAACCGATGCCCCTGATAGATGCGGATCATTTTTCTAATCATCGGACTCCGGATACTTTTCCTTTTCAGGAGGTGGATGTTGTAAAAAATCAGCAATCTCATAAATGGTAACAGGAATGGATTTACCACATATACCCGCGACACCGGTACCTTATCAAAAAGCATATTGTTTTTAAACCTGTTCAGTTCAGGCAATTCCATAATAGAATCCAAGCCATAGGATATATTCACTGAGCCATTTGTTTCGATAAACCGGTTGACCAGGGAATACAGTAAACCGTTCATGGGATCAGTAATTTCCGAATCTACCCTGTCAATAAAGGCGTGATTGATAATACATTTGTCCTCGAGTTCTGTTGCTATGATATAGCCGACCATCCTGTTCGCATAATAAGCGCCTAATATGTGTACATTTTCATGATTATAAAAGGATGTAATGTAGCATTTCCAGCGTTTGCCATCAGTCAGCATGGTGTCTTTTTTATGCTGCCGTTCAAGAGTTTGCTGATTTATGGCAATTCCGAAAGTGAGTAAATCTTCCAGGGAGGGCCTTTTAAAAGTACAATTCTGGAGGCTTTTACGGATACGGTTTCTTATTTTTTTTGCAAACCTTTCAATACTGTAATCGTTGGTTTTAAGAATAAATTCATAGGAGTTCTTTCGTGGCAGTTCGGTAAGTACGACAGAAATCAGGTACTTCCATCTTAATGCATATATCAGGTTATGATCAACAGGGATCCTTTCCAGATTTGGGAAAGAGTAATTTATTAAGCCCTGACGGTTGAAATGGTTTTCTCCGATTCTGTTGATTGTAAGTCCGCCATTGCGGTAAAGTTCAATAAACTCATCAACCTTCATATAATTTACTACTGTTTTGGAGAAGTGCAATGCTTCGCCCTGCTAGTTACAGAATAATTCCAGCGCAAAGCAAATGATTAATCTTTGTAGACCTGAATAAAGATTTACAAGCTTATGCATATTCTGGCAAATGGCAATTTGTACCTGCTTGGTATTTGATAAACAGGACTGCTGAAAGGGCAAAATAACGGATTTAGATGATTAATGGCACCGTGGAAAAAAAAGGATAAACTATGGATATAATTCTCACGATCAACCTGTGGGTACTATTGCTTTTCAAAGGGGCCCATATCAGGAGCAGTACCTAAAAACGGCAGTCCAACGTTAGTCCCTGAATTGATCAGATCGCTTCCGGTAGCTAATCGCAAATAACTGGTAACAGGCAGGCTCCCGTCAGATTGCCTGGGTGCAGATACACCGACTGAATCAGTACTTGCAAAG
>WSSedA1B3DRAFT_1000290_pt1 | contig 14757 bp, 15 predicted proteins | sample WetSurSiteA1Bulk_FD_9468 | JGI IMG/M metagenome (IMG submission 9468)
GCAACAGATTCGGCAATATGAATGAGATCTTCGATTTTTCCCAGGTTCATCAGGGGTTCGTTGCCGCCGTGAAAACCAAGGATAAAGGGCTGCTTCCTTTCCCGGCAATTTTTGGCCACAAACCTGGCAGCTGCATCAACCGCGGCGGAAGCCACAATTGTTTTCGGATACAACTCTTTGTCCGGCACATAACAATACTGACACTGAAGATTGCATTGGTGACTGGTGTATATTGTCAGGCAAACAGGCTTGAATGCTGTTGTCACAGGATCCATGCCTTCCATGAGATCCATCATAATTCCAATCTTTCGTTTGTCAGGCAGTACAATTGTTCCTTTTCCGGTAATGTCAATTATCCTGCCTTCCAGCGGAAGATAAACAATTCTACCTCCTGGGAACGAGATCTCATACCGGTGGGATGTTGAAGAATTATTCATGTGAGCTTTGTGTACTCAATGACTCTGGGGTGGTCATTTACACCCAGTTTTGGCATAATCTTTAACAGATAAGCATCGGATCCGGTTTTCGTAAAGTGATCTGGATGAATGAAATATGACCGATCTGCCCTATGATAGTTACTTAGGTTTTCATCCACCTCATCAGAAATTCTCCCCGGGGAGAATATTGTTTCAAGAAATCCATCCTTCGTAAGCTTTTCATGATCTTCTTTAAACAGCGTACCCATGGTTATTCTTCTTCCATACATCTGATGCTCCTTTTTCATGAGCGAACAGTTGTTTATTTTTATGTTAAAATCATTCTCGGCACAAAAAGAACTTATTTTCTCAGTATTCAGCAAGCTTTTCTGATGATAATCCATAGGCATACTAAGGTTCATAAGGAACCGCCCTGCCGGAGCATTCTTGCTGTTCGGATCACCTGCAACCAGGAGGTATTCATGAAGATTTAAATAGTCTACCCGCATTTTCTCCAGCAGAGGTATAGTCTTAATGAGTTTTTCAAAATCATCGGGTATGGATGGAATTTCAACCGTTACATGCTCAAAGATTTCTGATGCATCTGCAATGGATTCTAAAACCAAGGGATCATTATAACCGGAAGCGGCAATATTAAAACGCAATTCGTTTAGTCCGGCGTTTTTTAAATCAACGAGCTGTTCCTTTTTGATATCGATTCCATTGGTATAGGCCCAATAGTATAACTGTGGCTGATTCTTTTTAAAAAAATCAAGCCAGGAAAGCATTCTGTCATAAACAATAAAACATTCTCCTCCTGAAAAACTAATCCCCTCGAAGGGGTATAATTCCAGATATCCCAGTATGGTGGATGGATCATTGCCCAGGGCAGAATTAATAAGATCCCTGTTTTTAAAGGGAGCAGGACAAAATGTACAGGCAGCATTGCACTGATAAGTAAGGAAAATGCATAACCATTTACCATTCTGACAGGCTTTACAGCCTTTGGAATAATTATCCTTAAATGCCATAATTAAAATCCTTATTACCGGAATAAAAATAAGTTAAGTAAATGGTAATATTTGCCAAAGCACACAATTTTATTTATGTCATGTCATGATGCTTCTTCGTTGATGACAATTCCATACATTATTGGACCGGGGCTGTCTCAAAGAACCTTTGCAGGCATTAAAACAGTGCTTTGTCTATAACAATTTCCTGATGATCCATAAGATTCCAGTAAGAATGATACTGAGGAGAATCATGGTAGTGACCGGGAAATAGAACCTGAAGGTCTCCTTTTCAATCCTGATATCGCCGGGCAAATGACCGATCCAGTTTAATTTGTTGCCGGCAAAATGAAGGATGAGTCCGGCAAGGATAAGGATAACTCCAGATAGTATCAGAATCCTGTTAAGTGTAGACATGGGTATATTTTAAATACAAATTTACGTTGAAAATCATGGGGAGTAAGGGGCTTATTTAGATGAAATTTATAACCAAAAAATTCTCACGACCGGACAATTGCATGTAAATTTGCAACCGAATAGTTGCATTAAATAATCTTGCAATGAAGCGCGATGTTTTTCAAGCCATTGCCGACCCCACACGAAGAGCAATTCTGGTATTAATTGCCACCCAGGCAACGACCCCAACTGCTCTGGCAGGAGAATTCAACATAACCCGTCAGGCAGTTTCCAAACACATAAAAATTCTTACAGAATGCCAGTTATTAAAACAGGATAAAGTCGGCAGGGAGATTTACTATCATTTTGATGCGGTTAAAATGAAGGAAGTAGACAAATGGTTGGACCAGTTTAAAAAGCATTGGGAAGATCGTTTTGATCGGCTTGACAAGTTATTCATGAACTTAAATTCAAACGAAAATGAAAAGTAACCTGTTGTTAATGAATTTTTCCGTTGATAAGGAAAATAATAAAATCAAGGTAAGCCGTGAATTTGCTGCACCGGTCTCAAAAGTATGGGCAGCATGGACGGAGAGCCAATTACTGGACCAATGGTGGGCGCCAAAGCCCTGGCAATCTAAAACCAAAGTTATGGATTTCAGGGAAGGCGGATACTGGTTATATGCCATGGTAGGACCGGATGGAACTGAAATCTGGGGCAGGTCGGATTACAAATCCATTTTACATTTGAAGAAATTTACCGGTCAGGATGCTTTTTGTGATGAAAATGGCAAAATTGATCTGAAGTTACCAAGTCCAACTTGGAACGTGGAGTTTAAGCCAGGATCGGGTACAACATTTGTTGGTGTCGAAATCAGTTTTAATGAATCTTCGGATGTAGAAAAGTACATGGAAATGGGCTTTAAAGAAGGATTTACCGCTGCTCTGGAAAACCTTGACAATCTGTTGAATGCAGACTGAATCAGCACAATGCAGGTTGGCATGGAAAATTCGCCGGGTCGAATTGCATGGGTATTTTCAAATGCCATCGATTTTTGCTGCCAGTATAAAGTCGTTCTCCGACAATCCGTTTATTGCATGGGTCCAAAGTTCCACAACAAGACGTGCATAATAAACGTGCAAAACCGGGTGATGCCCTTCCTGTTCAGCCAGGTCGGCCACCTGGTTCACAAAGTCAATGGTGTGCCTGTAATTCACAAAGGAAAATTCACGGGATATCTTGTTTTCATCCACGATCTTCCAATCGCCGTGCAATTGTTCCATGAATGAACCGATTTCAGATTTTTCCAGTGGCGCAACGCCGCCTTCACAGGGTTTGCACTTGTTCTGTCTCAAATTCATTTTTGCAGACATTGGTTATTCCCTGGTAAACAATTGAGGGGACAAGTTGTTTCAGGCAGAACCGGACAGGCAAATTTCTGAAGTTCACAGGATCCAAAATAAATTTATCTTCAGATAGCATTAAGGCTTAACTTTGGCGGGAATACTTTTCATGTAATTAACTCATCCGATTTAAATTCCGATCCATTGAATCCGAATTCGTTTGGCAAGTCATACAAAAGGTTGCGATTACCAGATGGCGCTAAAGTGGTTATTATTGGCGGCGGACCTGCCGGGTCATTCCTGGCTATTGATCTTTTAAGGTATTCTAAAAAGATCGGTTTATCGGTAGCGGTCATCATCATGGAAAAGAAGAAGAGCATGAATATTGATGAACAAAAAAGATCGGAATGCCATATAGGAGAGTGTAATTATTGTGCAGGAGGATTAAGTCCGAAGATTGGGGATGCCTTAAAGAAGATGGGGCTCCATCTGCCTGTCGGAATCATTATGGACAAGGTGGTTATCATAAATATCTTTGCCGATTGGAAAACAATATCGCTGGAGGTTTTGAAAGAAATGACCTCGGTATACAGAGGATCAAGGCCCGGGGGCAGAAGTGACAGTATTTATAATTTTGATACTTTCTTATTGGAAAGCGCCGCAAAAGAAGGCGCAGTGATTATCAATTCGGAGGTTACTGATCTGCAATATTCCGATGATGGAAGGGTTGTTGTGCGTTATGACGGCAACAGTCAAATAATTGTATCAGACTTTGTTGCATTTGGAGGAGGGGTGAACGGGGTAGTGGGTGATAGATTTGATGTTGGAAAGCAGCCCGTCTCCTACCTTCATAAAATGATTCCGGGATTCAAGCCCCCCAGGTTAAGAAAGGCCATAATATTTGAGCTGCAGGGAGGAGACACCGACCGGTTTATGCATAAAATAAACAGAGAGCTCTATTTCATACTGCACGGATCACGCAACCTGAAATTAGAGATGATCTCCATAGCGCCCAAGGGAAAATACATCACCGTGGTATTAATTGGTAAAACCATCGACAATGCAACCACAAAGGATAACCTGAGGATAATAAATGAATTTATGGGTTTGCCCCACATAAGAAAAATACTCCCGCAGGGGGTAAAACTAAAGAATATTTGCATTTGCACCCCCAATATGGTCACCGGAGTAGCTAAGAATCCTTATGGTGACAGGATTGCGGTTATCGGAGATATGTTTACCTCCAATTTGTACAAAGACGGGATAGGCTCTGCCTATGAAATATCAACCAGACTTTCTGAAACCATCTTAACAAGGGGTATCGATACAGGAAGCCTCAGAGAAGGATACGGTCCGGTGATCAGAAAATACCGGACAAATAACACCCTGGGTAAACTGGTATTTTTGTTCATCAGAGTATGTTTCAGCAGCTCTTTGTTAAGCAGGATAATATACCAGGCGGTTATCACAGAAAGAAAAACGCAGGCACTGGAGCACAGAAGACTTGAGAAAATCTTATGGAATACGGCAAGCGGAGAAGATACTTATAGTAATATCCTTGTTGCGATGTTCCATCCCTTTGTAATATGGTCGATTTTTACCGGGGGACTTTTGGTAACAGTAAGAAACTACATTACTGAATTATTCTTTGGCCTGGTATGGGGTAATTTTGGACGATTTACAACCGGGGTTCAGAAGGAGGTATTTGATGCCAGGACAGAAGCCATTAGGAAAGAGTTTTCCGGGAATCTGGGAAGAGGATCGTTGGATTTTGAAAGAATGTATTCCATCAGAATCAGCGCTCCAAGAGATAAAATTTACGAAGAACTGGGTAATTTCGGGGATAAGGACAGGAAGTATTTCAAACCAAGATTTATAGATATCAGAAGAATATCAGGTGAAGCAAATCAGCCAGACAGTATTATTCGTTATCATATTTATCCGGATCAATTATCATTCAGTCTGCAATTGTTAAAGGCAATTCCCGGGAAACATATTAGTTATGAGATTTTAGACGGCTTTGGCAGGGGCGGGATATTTTTCTTTGAGATAGATCCACTTAAGAAGGGCAGTGAGTTTATTGATGGTGAATTTATGTTATCCATTTATGTTGGTTTCAATTTCCGAAACAAACTCCTTAAAAAGTTATTCCCGGCTTTTATGCACGATGTTTTATGGAATTATTCCCTGTGCCAGCTTAAGGACGTGATCGAGTAAAACACTGGCAAGTATAAAGATTCCGCACAAATTGAAGATTCTGTATTGGTTGAGGAATCTGACAACGGAATGGGAATACCCGGTCATCAGGGATAGATGATTCCCAGGGAATTTTGCATCATGTTTTAACTATCTTTAAGAGGATCTGAGATTATGGTGATTGACTCCGGATGTTCATGAAACCTGAATTCAGCCTTTTGCAGCATTTCCTTTAAAATCTGGCCGTCCTGCAACGCATCAAAATCAACCTCCTCATAATGCCAGTTTATGATAAGCTTTTTAATGCTGTTATTGACATCAAGTGTTTTCAGGAGCTTATGGAGCAAATGCGAGCAGCCGGTGTCAACATATTCAAGATTTATATCGAATGTTACAGTCTCAACCTCCAGGTTACCTGCCCAATCAATCAGGGGTTTGTAGAAGTCAACAATGTGCAGACGCAAGGAACGTCCCTCAATGAAAAGTCTTCCATCCGCTCCAAACCTAATGGCCGGAGTAGAATCCGTTGCTTCAATATTGATAGATTCCATGATAGGTGAGATTAGTTTTCAATTGTTTTTTATACGATAAATGACATAAAACATATTTTTTTTTTGATCGTTGGGCGCTGGTGTTATATGAACAGGCCTTTTTATATTATGAATGAATAATACTCCCGCAATCCGGGGCTTTGTTGTTGATACAGCTTAAACTGAGCATAACTCAGTGTCTTCCATGACCCGACTTAATGCTGTGCCTGACCACGAGGGAATCATCCGACAACAGGAATTCCCTGGTAGAATCAGGCAAAAAATCGAGCACATCCATGAGCCGGTCTTCCTTAATGGCCTGCCGAACCTTTGATGCACTGATGTAATCAGGCAAACCATTGATATCAGTCCCGATTGCCTTGCGTTCCACTTCAATAACATCAACCCCAAAGCCAGGTAAAATAGACTTCATGGCATTGTTATAGGCTTCAGTAGTTTTACAATGCACCTCGGTTCCTACATAGCGCCTTCGAATCTTCAACACAGGAACTATATATTTTGCAAATACGGTCACATCCAGTTCAGCCTGTTTCTGCATCACCTCATCAATCGCTTCACATTTCAAGAAATAGGAAGGGAAAATGGCACCCGATACTACATACATACCGCCCCGTACCATCACTACATTAGCAAGATGTTCAATTCCTTTATGAATCAATTCAAAACGCACAGAAAAAGGAAAGGCCGATCTTTCTTCTTCCACAACAAAAAGATAAACAACTTCATTTTCCAGGGCAGCTTTCTCGATCAGGAATTTATGTCCGTTTGTAAATGGATTGCAGTTGACTACAATTGCAGCAACAGCTGATGTATTCGCAGGTAGAATTAATGTTTTAAGATAATTCTGATAGGTGCGGATGGATTCAAAACCGAGTTCCAGCACCGTAAAGAGTGGTGGGGCAGTGGCAATTTCATTATATCCCAGTCCGCGGAAATGTATTGCATTTTCAGGACGGGTAAAAACGAAAGTATGCTTATAAATTTTTAACAGCTTCTCCGTCAGGTAGGTAACTATCAGAGCGAAGGCAGTGGTGTCGCGAAATTTTGGTGCAACCGCCACATATTTTAAAATTCTGCCCTGATGGGATCCCGTTCCAACCAGTTCTCCCTTCAGATTGTAAACAATCATGGTACATTCCACCTCCGAAGGGTCGAAGTCAAACCCCAAAGGGGAAAGAAAATCTTTTAGTCTTTTAACATCGAACGGACTTTCCAGATCGATCGTTTCCTGCCGAAAATCAGTATCTTCAAAATTCATGGATCATGTTTTATCCACCATGTAAATTTATCTGTGTCACCTGATGTAATCAATGAATATACAAAAATGGTCAAAGCCAGCAGATCAGCAGAACCTCCCGGGGAAATATTTTCTTTTGCACAGTAATCCATTAATTGCCTGTAACTTTCAGGATTAAAATGGGTTAACGCATTACCCGATAGAATTTTAAAGTTCTTCAGTACGTCAAGGTTGCTGCGGTAAATAATATTCGTATCATTGTTGTGTGCGGCTATTGAGAGAAAAGCCTTTTGCAGTGCTTCTTCATTCAGTTCCCTGTATTTGAGCAATTCCGGAAGCCCAAACTCAAAAACCATAGGAAATCCGCTCTCTGCCTCCCCTCTGGCTCCTGAAACAGAATACCTGCAATAGATATCTTCACCATGTGTTTTCTCTCTCGGATCTGGATACTCCAGTTCTTTGTGAATTAAATCCTTACAAATCTGTTTTATTATTTCTCGGAACTTTTCAGTCTCGAACTTTTCCTGCCCGGCGAACAAATAACCAAGGGCAAATAAAGATATGCCCATAAGAAAAATGAGCCCTTTTTGTGTATTTACGTTCTGTGTACTGGAAAACATGGCAGTTTCCATTCGTAGGCCAATATTACGCACAATGGGGAGTGCCTTGACCAGGTCATTTGCATGAAAAGCAAAACCTGCCTGAACCAAATCAGCAAAATAAGCCGAAATAGCAGCCGAGGAGTCGATGAAAGTCCGAAAACTCATATCGGTATGACTACCGTTGCTGAGTTTATCAACCAAACCGGGTTTCGGTGTCAGGGATATTTCATAAAGAATGGCTTTAAGGGCCAGGGAAGAAATCTCTCTGCTCAGCTCCGCTTCGCGATGATGGGTACAAAACATTTCCATCTTCGAAAACATGAATTTTCTTAATTCGTTCAGATCATGTGCTTCTTCGTGCCTGCATATATCAGCAGGCTTCTGACGGCAGAAAAAGCAGAGCTTGGCCTTTCCTGACGAAACCGGATCACCTGTGCCATCAGTCAAATCTACATCCAGAAATCTTCCTAAAGGATGTCTTTCTTCAAATTGTTCACATAGCTGCTTAATTTCAATCGTTGTTATTTGTGTAGCTGAAAATGGTGCGATAAAAAAATCGCCGGCCATATCCGTTTGATAGATTGCGCCTTCGTGGTTGACCGAAATACGGTTGGCTTTTAAAAAGTAATTTAGATCCTCCAGGCAGATATAAAAGAACTTTTGCGTAATGGTATTGCTTTTCGGAAAACCGGGAACGTTCAGGCTTAAACTAACCGATGGGATTCCTGTGAGGGCAATCTTTTTGCGAAGATTGGCCCGCTCATCCCGGGAATCTAATAATGACTGCAGTGGTTCGATGGCTTTCAATACAGTTTATAATCACTTTTCTCCACGATCTGATGAATTACATCGATTACGGTACCATCACGATACTCAACAATTCCCACGATTTTATCAGTATATTCAAGTGGGCTTGGTATTCCTGTAATTTTGTCCACTTCAATTTCGAGATCGTGTATATCCTTAATGTTCAGGCCTGCCTTACGAAGATTTACTTCCAATTCTTTAAAAGCCGGATTCACACAAATCCCCCTTTCCGTGACAAGAACATGAACCGTTTCACCAGGTGTTACGATGGTGTGAACACGCTTTTTTATAATGGGGATCCGTCCACGAAAAGAAGGACAAACAACCACCGTTAGTTTTGCTCCTGAAGCTGTATCTGAATGACCACCGGAAGCACCGCGGACATATCCTTCGGAACCTGTGATCACATTTACATTAAAATTCACATCAATTTCAAAGGCCCCCAGAACCACAACATCAAGCTTATTGGTAATACAGCCGCAATTAAAGGGATTGGCATATAAAGCGGCAGGGATTTCTATGTGCCTGCGGTTGTTAAACAATGAATTACTCACCGCGGCATCAAAGGACTGAACATCGAAAATTGTCTCGAAAAGCCCATCATTGAGCATATCTACGCAATAAGAGGTGATCCCTCCCAGTAAAAAACTGCCTTTAATCCCTTTTTTCTTCATCTTGTCACGGATGAATTTGGCCACAGCGAGCGGGGCCCCTCCGGCACCTACCTGAAAGGAAAAGCCGGGCTCGAAGAATCCAGAATGTTCAATGACCTCGGCTGCAAGTTTGGCAATTCTCAGGTCCATGGGTGAATTTGTGATACGGGTAGTACCGGTAGCAATTTTTGATGCATCACCAATTGAATCGACTACCACCACATGGTCAATAAAATTCTGCGTTATGGAAAGTGGTATGCAGGGATAATCCACCAGGTTGTCGGTAACAACTACCACTTGTTTGGCGTATCTGGCGTCGATTACGGCATAGCCAATCGAACCAAAGGCTGATTTTCCATGAGTGCCTGTGGCATTGCCCTCGCAATCTGCAGCAGAGGCTGCAATAACAGCCAGGTCAATTTGTATTTTGCCTGTGTGAATCCCGCGTACGCGTCCACCGTGAGACTGAATTACGACTGGAATGTTGAGCACGCCCCTGGCAATAGCCCGACCAAGCTGACCGCGTATTCCTGAAGAGAAAATCCTGGTTATTGTTCCATCCTCCAAAAAAGGAAGAATCGGGTCATGACATTCATTCAGCGAGGAAGAAGCCAGCGTGATATCACGGATCCCCATATTATGAAGGATGGTGAGTGTTTTGGCAAGAAGAATATCGCCATTACGCAAATGATGGTGAAAAGAAATCGTCATCCCATTGGTTGGTCCGCTTCGTATGATGGCTTCTTCCAGAGAATTGCAAAGCTTACTCTGATGAGGTAAATAAGCCTTGTTTGGTGGCGGGATAGTAGGTTCATCCATCCATCCTTTGCGTAGTTTTGTTAACGCTCCCTGAAATGGCTCCAATTTTCCTATTCCTTCAACGATCGGAGGGATTTCCCGCCCTAAGCTGTTTAACATGATGAGGACAGTTTTAATACATGCATACTATTCAGATGAAGAATTCTTCAGTGTTTTAATAATCGGGTAAACTATCTGACGCTGGTATCTCAATGTTGGCGAGTTTCAAGATATACTCCGCACGGTGAACCACCGGAGCATCGATCATCTTCCCATCAATGGCAAAAACACCGATGCCGGCAGCTGTATTTGTTCGGAATTCCTTAACGATACGATATGCCTTGCGGATCTCCTCTTCCGTCGGTGCAAAAACTTCATGTATTATATCAATCTGCCGGGGATTAATTACGGCTTTTCCGGTAAATCCTATTTTTTTTGCATACTCGGTTTCTTTTCTCAAGCCTTCCTCGTCGTTCACATCAGGGAAAATCGTATCCAGTATATCGATGTGACTGGCCTTTGCAGCCATCACAATGCGTTTACGGGCAAAATCAATGCCAGCACCGTCCGGTGTATAGATAATATTCATGTCGGAGGTCAGATCCTGTCCGCCCACCGTTATCGCGTCAATACGCTGGAACTTGCTGGCAATTTCGAATACGTTTTGAACACCCATCGCAGTTTCAATCATGGCATGTATGGTCATTTGGTTATGCGGAAGCCCATGCTGGTCCTCAATGGTTTCAATTATTTGCAGAAGCTTGACTATATCTTCTGCAGATTCGGTTTTTGGATACCGGATCGCAGAAGGCTGCAAAGGAACAATTTCCTTAAGATCAGCCATTCCAAAGGGAGTACTCAGGTGATTGATCCTGACACAAACTTCCGTATCGTAAAAATCGATTGCTTTTATCATGTTTCTTACCAGGATACGCGCGGAGTCCTTTTGATTAAGGGCGACGGAATCTTCCAGATCAAGCAGTACACTATCGGCCCCGTAAATTCCACCCTGCTGGATCATAGCCGGATTATTTCCGGGAATATAAAGCATGGTCCTGCGCTTCTTAAAATTCTTCATATACTTCAATCCTTATTAAACCAGTATGCCTTCCTCCATAACCAATGACCGTCTTAGGGCCGTTTCCAGCCGGGCCTTTATGGTCGGTTCCAGGGCACCTTTGTCCCTGGCTATAAGATGAATATCCGTTATTTCATACTGATCTAACATTTCCACTACAATTTTATTGAAGCTCTCACCATACTGATGCAACACGGTGGAAAAGAGTTCAATTTTCCTTCCGGAGTCCTGGGGCAATGGTTCGATCAGGAATATTACATCACTTGATTCGAAGGTGCCAGCCTGAGAAGTTGTTTTTGGTCTCATAACTGTTATTTGGCTATTTCCCTTTTCCTGGAAATTGTTAGGCTAAGTTAAAAATTTCATGTTGAACAATTCATGTATTAAAATCAGGGTTCCTTGCAACAATTCTTGCTACCCACTTCTAAATGATGGAATTGTTGGGGTGACCCAGGCGGGATTACTCGCTTCGCTCGTGATCCGCAATAAGAAGGTCCAACAAAACAAACGATGCCACAGCAAAGCTGCTATCATTTTTTGTTTTCTTCAAGGAGTTTAAGCTTAGCAGCTTACTCCTCTCATCAAACAAAAAATGCTCCTTACGGAGCATCGTTTGTTTTGTGACCCCGGCGGGATTACTCGCTTCGCTCGTGATCCGCACAGAGAGGGTCTGACAAGCCTAATGATGTCGCAGCTGCCGCTGCTTCCATTTTTTATTTGCATCCGCCTTTGCAAGCACAGGAATTGCTTTCACGGCGGCCACAAAAAAAAATGCCCCCGCCAAAGGCGGAGGACATCATTGGTCTTGTGACCCCGGCGGGATTCAAACCCACGACCTTCAGAACCGGAATCTGACGTTCTATTCAGCTGAACTACGGGGCCGGTTAGGGTGTGCGTGTGGGTGTGAGTGGGATTGCAAAGTTAGGGAAAATTGGGGGAAGGACAAATAAATTAGTCAGAATTCTGATGCGGCGGAAAGATTCTGGTCGGGCAGGCCACCATACAAATTGTCCTTGTTTTTATAACGAATCCTATGTTATATTCGTACTATGGTTGAAGAAGTTGCAGGGTAGGGAGGTATGATGTCAAAAAATCCGTAAGGAAATCAAGCATATGAAGAGACACTTTTCACTTTCGGTTCTGTTGTGCATGGCATTTAGGTTAATCTCACAGGAAGTCTTGTTTGAGAAGAATATCGATCTGGAATGGCTTTTACAGGACAAAAGAGAATCATACCCTGTGATTAATCCGGGCAACGGCAACCTGGCCCTTTTTATCTTGGATAACAATTCCATAATGGCTCATTTGTTTGACGCTAATTACAGGGTAATCTCCGAGCTTAGGGTCAATCGCCCCAAAAATACTTTCAGTACTTTGCTGGGAGGCAATTCCGTTGAAAGCAAATACAACCTGTTTTTTACCAATGTTACCAGGAATGCTTTCTGTATAAAAACGCTTGATCTTACCAGTGGTAATTTTTCCGATGTCAATCTTCCTTTAAGTTTAAAGGACGAAACACTCCTGGAAACCGTCTCTTATAAAAATCAGTTCTATTTACTGACGGTTAAAAAAAATTCATCCCTGATCAAGGTTTATGTTTTTGACAGTGATGCCAATTACCGGGTAAAGGAACTGGATTTTTCAGGTTATACAGCTTCAAAATCCGGGTATCCCGTTCTCTTTGATGTCCTCACTGAAAACATCGCACCCTTTAAGATGATTTCCAATGTTAGTAAAATTGATAACAGCAGTCCTGTGACGCTCGACCTGACCTCCAGGGAAAATAAATTGTATGTAATTGATGGTAAAGTATTTCTGACAATTGATAACGATCCTGATGAAACGAAAATCCTGACTTTCAGCCTGGAAGATTTTCAGTCTGCAATGAAAATCAATAAACAAGTGAAAACGAATTGTGATGAATCATTGAACATCAAGGCAAATTCCTATCTGTATAATAACTGTTTCTTCCAGATCAAAGGTTGCAGTGAGGAATTGCATTTTTCAGTTTATGATTTTCTGACAGATTCATTAATCAGGGCCTTTAAGGTGATAAAAGATGAAGAAATTGCATTTAAAAATTCACCGTTATATCAGGAAGGGGGCTCTACGGCTATTGCACAGGGTTCAAAGAAAGAACTGGAAAATTCAAAGCAAATATTGAAAAAGATCGCTGCCAGCCATATCGGAATTGCAGTATACCAAACCTCCGATGCGCTGGAAATTACATTGGGGGGGCAACTGGAGGTACAGGGGATCAGTTCCGGTAGTAACATGGTGTCTGCACCAGGTACAAGTATTTCAACTCCTTACGGAACTTATGATGCTTCGCCAGGTTATTCATATAATCCAACGATGAATGGCTATAGCGGTTATACGAACAAAAGATCCGCTTATTTTATATCGCTGCTGAACGTTACAAGCTTTGATCATATGCCCGGGGAGGTTAAGAAGAATGCATTTGATAGAATCAATGACTTTACCAGGATTTTTGAAAGCAGTATTTCCTCAGAGACGGTTTTTAAGGCGGGGGATTATTATGTGCTTGGTTACTACAATGCGCTTGAGAAAAAGTATTATTTGAGAAAATTTACAGATCAGTAGGAGTGCCTCCAAATGAACATTGTCTGCTGTTCCTTGGTCCCTGGCGCTTATATCCTTCATCCATTGTCACTGCATTCTGATCCCCATTTTCTTCATCAATATGGACGCGTTCAGGCTGGTGCATACGCCAGGGGTCAGCTTAAAATCAAAATACAGTTCCTCTCCGTCAACTTTCACATCAAAGTGATAGTTGTCGAGCGATCCGTACATTTCCTTCTCCATTTCTGCCAGTTTCAGGTCATGGGTCGCAACGAGCGCCACGGCGCCATAACCTGCAAGTTGCCGGATCAGCGCAACCGAACCCGTATAGCGGTCATTTGAATTGGTACCTCGCAGAATCTCATCAAGTAGCAGTAAAACCTGAGGATCCTGCTCAGCCCGTTTGATGATGGTTGCCAGCCGTTTGAGTTCTGCATAGAAAGAAGAAGTATTGTCTTCCAGGGAATCAGTAATTCTCATGCTTGAATGGACCTGCACGTGCGAAACCTTCAGGATAGTCGCACAAACAGGAGCCCCCGCAAGCGCCAGTACCGTATTTACCCCGCAGGTACGCAGAAATGTGCTTTTCCCCGACATGTTGGAACCGGTAATGATCACGATCCTACCGTCCCCGGTGATCTCAAAATCATTATGTATTCTCCGGTTCGCAGGAATAAGCGGATGTCCCATATTCACCGCGCTGAATGTGAAATAGCCGGGCACTATTTCCGGCATGATCCAGTCGGGATTGTTAAAGGCCATATTGGCAATACTGTTCACCACTTCAAATTCAGCCATGGTTTCCAGCCAGCGGTCAATGTCCCCGGCATGTTCTGTCTTCCACCTTTCCAAAGACAGGCAAACATGGATATCCCAAAAGAAGAACAGATTGAGGGGAATTGAAATCATAATATTCAACCGGGTATCCAGTCGGTTCACCAGTTTTGATAGTCTCCTGATGGCGGCTGAGGCAGCCGGTCGTGACCTGAAGTTCAGCTGAAGCGATTTCAGCTTGCCGGTGTCAAATTCCTTTTTTTCGATAGATTCGATAATTGCCGCATAGGACTGCATCACACCGGCCGATTT
>WSSedA1B3DRAFT_1000291_pt1 | contig 14744 bp, 11 predicted proteins | sample WetSurSiteA1Bulk_FD_9468 | JGI IMG/M metagenome (IMG submission 9468)
GGCGCAAAGTTAGAAATAGAAAAAAACTTTTCAAAATTTTTAAGGCAATAATTTTATCATTCAGATTTAATTTTAAGGATTTAACATTTTATGTATGCAGAATTTCATCATAATCGTGTCTATTAAAGTTACTGCTTTTTTTATTGTTTTCAAAATAATTGATGTTAAATATTGGTTAAAATGTTTTGATTCCTTATTCATGAAGGTATAGTAATGTTATTCGCCCTTCAAAAGGGGAATTCAAGAAACGTTTCGATTGTTAATCTTCATCTTTAAAAATATCCAACTGCCCCTTCAAAAGAGTCTTACTCCCCAAACTCCAGATAAGGCCTTATCTTTCTAGCTGTCTCATCCGAAATAAGCTTGTTCGCAAGCATTACATTAAAACTTGTTATCATGCCCTTAAGTTCCCTGTATTTAAGGATTGCAGATACTTCACTCCTCTGAAAATAAGGGTGTCGAATAAGCTGTTTGTAATCCCATTCATTGATCAGTATCTTCCTGATTACCAGAGAATCGGCTTTTACCATAGTTGATATCATGGCAAATGTTTCTTCGGAAAGTCCATATACCTCTCTAAGCTGATCAACAGTTACAAAACCTCCTATAAGATTTCTGTATTTGACAATCCTGGATGATAAAACCGGACCTATTCCAGGTAAAGCCACCAATGAGGCGGTATCACAATTGTTAAGATCCAGGATTGGTTTCTTTGATAAAGAGCTCTTTGATGCTTTCTGCCGTATGACAGCAGGGGTTTCCTGTTCAGAAAAGCTGCTGTCATTCATCCTTTCCATCAATTCAATGGGTATGATCTCAAGAGATCCACCCTCCGATGGGTAAAAGTACCTTACTCCCAGTATTACCACGATTATATTAAGGAGAATGAATGTTGACCTTCTCTCTCTCCTTGAATAGCCAAACCAATCCCTGAAGGATTCAAAAAATGAATTCATATCGACTAAAAAAGCAGTGAGACTGAATGCAATATAAGAAATTTCAGATGCAATCAGAAAGAAAGAAGTAATTATTTTATCGGATTTTTTCTTAAGATCTCAGAACGGGTATCCTATTCCAAGCACTAAAGTGAAATCGTCCTTAAAATTATAGTCCCTGCTCAAAAAAATCCATTTTGAAGCGTCAGTAATTGCAGGATCACGAAGCTTCATTCCAAGATCGAGGCGGCCTGTTACAAAACTGAAATCAAACCTTAAACCGCCACCGGTCCCTATTGCAAAGTCTTTATAAAAAGTATTGAATTTGAACTGGGAGCCAGGCCTTGATTCATCCTCATAGAAAGTCCAGATATTTCCTCCGTCAACAAATACCGCTCCTTCGAGAATCCAGAATAACTTAAACCGGTATTCGATGTTTGCTTCTATTTTTATATCAGCCGTCTGATTGAGGAATTCATCCTTATCAGCCACATAGGTACCAGGACCCAAAGATCTTACCTGCCATGCTCTTATACCGTTTGCTCCTCCGCCAAAGTATTGCTTCTCAAACGGAAGTGCTTTTGAGTTTCCATAGGGATATCCCACCCCGACGAAACCCCTGTAGACGACAGAGCTTACATCGTTCAGGATAATGTTATACCGTAAATCCACGTCCGCCCTGATATACTGGGCAAAGGGAAGGCCGAACACATAATAACTTCCTGCCTTTTTTTTTGAACCTGCAAGTGAGGATACAGCATAAAGTAAATTTCCCGAAGTTTCGGCATTAATTCTGAGGAATAAAAAGTCTCTGGACTTTTGAATTATCTGATTGTTATAAATAAAAGAATAGTTACCTCCCAGAATCAACACATCCCTGTAGGAGTAAGCAAGGTATGAAGAGTTTACTACTTCCTCCAGGTAAGCCGAGTCAATAGATAACAGCTTAACAACGTTAAGCTGAAGGGGATTTATTATATGGGTTGTATAGTTACGACCTGCCCAGTTATATCCAAATGTTGCATTTGCCATTGTCCTTGTATAAAAGGGCATATCCTGGTAGTTAAATGCAGCCAGAAGGGTTGTGGACGGATTATAATTTTTTATAAAATCTTCTTTCTTCAGAAAAGGTACAAGAAACTCTGGCAGCCTCAGACTTGCTTCAAGTCCATACTCCTGTGTACTCCGTAATTCTGTATTGTTCTGGTTCATCGCCTCAAACGCTGTTTTAAGCTTCATATTAAACTGTTCAGCTCCATGAAACAGATTCTTATGCTGATAGACAAAGTTCAGTGCTCCGCCAAAGTTCCCGGCTGAGTTGGTACCCTCAAGTTCAACATTAAATGATTGCTGGCTTAAAGGTGTAAGCTGAATATTACAATTCAGCATAGCACCTGACTCCTGGCTCCCCTCTTCACCGTCAGTCTCATTAAAAAAAATATTTACCAGCCGATAAGCTTTTAAAGCCATAAGATGCTTCTGAGTCTGCTCAGTATTAGTAAGGTTATAATCAGCTCCAGGCTTAAGATAAAGGGATTGGAGAATCAGGTCATATTTCAACAGTTGTTTCTCCTGCCGTGTCACAAAAAAGTAACCACCATAAGATACTGTATCAAGGCTTTTAAGATAAGATTCTCCGCCTTCAAGAACATCTCTTGGAACAAAATCGGGATATATATAAACATTTTTTACCCTGTAAATACTATGAGGGGTATGAGTTATCCTGTTATAATTATCCAATTTCATTAATTCCCTGATCTCGTAATACAGATTAACCTGTTTGTTTGCAATGGTGCTGTCAACCCTGAAAGAAATGTAATCGGCTGAAAATCCGTAGAATCCATGGTTCCTTACATACCGCTCAAACCTCGTTCTTTCTGCCTGTAATTTATCAACATCATAAGGTTTTCCCCTCTCAATAAGACAACTTACCGAATCAAAATAAAAAAGCTTTCTAATGGTGGTATCAGCAATGTCGTAATAAAGATTCCGAATTGTATATGGTTCTTTCAGATTAATATTATAGAAAACATCTGATTTTCTCTTTTCTGTTTTCACTGTATCATAAACCCTGCTGTCGAAGTACCCCTTGGAGCCTATATATTCCTTTAGCTGCTCCCTGCTTTTATCAGTAGCATACTTATCATAGATTACCGGTTCCTCACCAATCCTCCGTAACCATCCATGAGGCCATTTTTCTTTGTTAATATTTGAAAGATTGTAAAGACCGAGATGGAACCTTGCCCCAAAAATACGCTTATTTGGTTTTTGCTTTATGTAAGGAACCAGATCCGATTTGTTGATACCTTCCCTGTCGATCTCGATATAATTGTTATTTAGAAGGGTTTGATCCTCAGGTACATATTTGGTAGGATTACATGAATAAAATAGGAAAATAAAAGGAATAATGAGAATTAATTCTATTAAAGAAATATTGTTTTTATTTGAACCGGATTTTTTCAAAATTTGCATGTCAATAGGCTGAAGCAAATATATCAATAATAAAAAATAACTTTAAGCCGGCAGCTTCATTATTAATCCGGTTTATTTTTACAGACCGGTCAGAATATCTAAAAGCTTCAAAATGATCAGCAAGAACAAGATAAAATATATTCTTTCGCTACAGAAAAAGCAGGTAAGAGATGAAAAAAAACTATTCGTAATTGAAGGCGACAAGCTAATAAAAGAGTTTATTCAATCAGGTAAAAGACTAGCGCTGCTTGTTGCAAAACCTGAATTTACCTCTTCCCTGCTACCTGAAGATAAAGCATTTATCGATGAAATTGAAACAGCCGACCTGGATAACCTGAAGCGTATCAGCAGCCTTAAGACCCCGCATAACGCCATTGCCCTGGTTCCTTTTCCTGAATACAGGACAGATCCGGATGAAATCCTTAAAAACCTGTGTGTCGCGCTCGATTTTGTTCAGGATCCGGGTAACCTTGGAACGATTATACGGGCTGCAGCCTGGTTTGGTATAAAAGATATTGTGTGTTCAGAAAATTGTGTGGAAGTATACAATCCAAAAGTGATCCAGGCCAGCATGGGGGCAATTCTGCATGTGAAACTTCATTACATCAAGCTCAGACAATTTCTAAGTACAGCCAGAAAACAGGGACTGCCTGTTTATGGGACAGTAATAGCCGGTGAATCAATTTATTCCATGAAGCCAAGTAAAAAAGGGATAATACTTCTTGGCAACGAATCAAAAGGTATTTCAGAAGATCTTATGCCTTCAGTAACAAAAAAGATCATGATCCCCAGGTTCAATGAGAGCAGGTATGGAATTGACTCGCTTAATGTGAGTATGGCTGCATCAATTATACTTTCAGAATTTACCAGATTTAAGGAGAGTCAAGAATAATTTACTTCCGGATTCTTCCTGCTTCTCATTTTTCAAGGTTAATCCTGACAGCCCAGCCATATGACACTGGTGTTGAGATTTTTACGTCCCTGACTTTTGGGCTCATCGGATTTAGCTCCGTTTCCGAATTGGTCCTGTCGATCTTTAAAATAAAATCCGGACTGTTATCTAAATTATAATCTATTGTATCAATAAGCGTTACTGGCAGGTTACCACGCCAGTCAACCTGTACAAAGCCTCTTTTCCTCTCTTTAAATAGACCATCATAAACAGGTTTATGTACTTCCACTGTGCAATTCTCAGTTATGTATTTTTGTGCTATTTCCCCGCCGGAATAATTAGGGTTGATCCTCATAAACGACAACCTGGAAGCAGAGGACGAAAATGAATTCAAACCCGGGAATAAAATTATTATAAGGATAAGGCACATAAATGCCCAGACAATTCCGGCTGTTATTTTGAATTTTTTCATAACCTGAATATTTAGAATATAAGTTTTAATAAGCTCTGCAGACTGTTAATTATAGCACCTGAGGAGAAGACAGCGATGAAAAGGAATGAGACAAACAGGAAAAGGTTTCTTGAAAAATTCTTCATGGTTCCTGATGGCACTCCTTTTATCCCGAAATGAATAGCATTTCTGGTACAGGCATCGACGCATTTTCCGCACTTACTGCAAAAAATTGACACACTCCCGGCTTTGATCCCCTCGGGTGTAAGTGCAAAGAGAGGGCAGGTATCGACACATTTCATACACTCGGTACAGCTCTTTTTGTCAATTTTTATAGTAAAAGGGGTTACTTTGTTAGAAACTGCATTAATGGGTCCAAGCGGACAGAGAAAACTGCATTGTGTCCTTTTTTTAGTCATAACCGGAAGAATCACTACCAGACCTCCGAATAATGAAATAAATATTCCTGCTTTCGCGGCAGATGCAACACCTGTAACCTGTTCAAATTCAGTTACTGCTTTAAATGGACAGATCCAGTCGCAGTACGTTGGAACAAGTGTAAGGGCAGCGGTAAGGGCAACCATAATAAGCACTGCAAATGGCATCCATTTCCATGATTCACTGATTCTTTTTATAACGGGCTTTTTGCGAAATCTCGAGAACCCATCTTCCCAACCTCCATAAAAACAGCCCCAGCTGCAAAAGCCTCTGCCAAGAACCAGTGTAGCTGCCAGCCACAGGATGACCATTGAAGATATATCAGCAAAACCACCGATTATGGAGCCTGGGAATATAATGGACCTGGTAAATGCTGCAGGAATGATCATCATTGGTATCACCAGGTGACAAAATGGAATTTTACACTCCAGCATATCAGCCCGGGAAAATGACATTGCATCCCGCGTTTCCAGCATGTTACTTATCAGAGTAAAAGAAAGAGACATCGCAAAAACAATGAATAAAACTGCTCGGAACCTGTCAGTTTTTCCTGTATAATGCATAAGAAAATATAGAACATTAACTCCCAGGAATGTTATTGACATTGCAAGGGCTGTTGATGGATCTGAAAAATCAGGTTTACCTCCCGTTATAAACATAAAAGTTATAATAAACATTGGCAGCGTGTAAAGCAGTGATTTTCCAAATGTTTTTTTCATTTTATACGTAACTGCTGTGTTATCCATTTAATATTCCTCCTATTATGATAGTTAAACCTTTAATAATAAAAATAGCTCCTGCCAGTCCGGTTGCAAGAATTCCAATAATTTCAATAACCTTTTTTTTCCTGATCTTACCTGCAAAAGGCAATGGGATAAACCATAATGTTGAGCCTGCAAAAAATGCAAAAAAAGCAAGGTAACTCTGACCGAGCGTATCCTGAGCCGCCCCTTTTGTGAGTATAAGGAGAAGTGCGGGACAGAACCCCAGTGTATTGACCAGGCCAAGAAAAATCGGGATCAGTCTTTTGTTCTCGACAGTTGTGACAATTTTTGCCGGGCATTCTTTCGTTCTGTTTCGGCCTACACTGTACCAGATAAGCATACCTGCAAAAACTATGTATAATGTACCAGGAATAAATGTCCTGAGAACAGAAGCTGAAAAAAGGGCCTGTCCGAAGTACCATGCTAGAGTTGCAAGCAAGAAATAAATGACCAGTCTTGTCAATAAAAAAATCAATAGATCGACTGCGATCTTTTTTACGCCGGCCGATCCTGCCATAAGGTAAGGGAACATTACCATCCCACATGTCACCAGGCAAGCGGAACCACTGCTAAGTCCAAGTATGAAGGAATCGGTCATTATGTTTTTTCNTGCNAATTTATTGATNCCCTCTAATCCATGCAAGACAAATGTGGCGACCTGATTANANTTGGGGTATCGGGATATAANTATGGGATAAATTGCTAAAATAATGGGGTGAAAAGCTGCCAGGATTATTAAGAAAATAAATTAAAATTTNCTTTTTTTTACTTTTCTGCNTACCAGTTCTGCTTTTGATCGGGCAACTGGGATTTCTGTNTCTGNAGAACTTAGTCTGATTTTCATATTNTGATTGTTTCCAATTACTTTCTCCACAAAATCCAAATTGACGATATAACATTTATGGCACCTTACAAACCGGGTATTCATCNTGAGTTCAAATTCTGCAGATTTTANTGTTCCCCGTATTGTAATCTTATTCCGAACCTTATCCTTAATTGTAACAATNGTNACATAATTGTCATTTGAACAGAGATANATTATATTNCTTGGATTGAGCTTAATTTCNTTTTTCTTNTTGCCGGCAGTGATTTTGACTTCTTCTTCCCAGGTTATTTTCTCTTCAGGTACTTCAGCTTCCTTCAAAGCTTCACGGTACATTTTGTTATATGCCAGGAAATACCTGATTGTTACTGGAATGCTGCCCACCAGAATTGCTGTCCAGATTGAAAACACAAGAAATTTAAAAGTGAAATCAAGTTGAAAAATCCTGCAGATATAAATATAATTTGCAGCTCCGATACTTGCGGCAATTAGAAAATCCCATAGAATGTTTTTACCCAGTGTCCATTTTTCATTTATTACGTGCGGTTCAAACAGGAACTTGTAAACAATAAGAATAAATGTTGTAATTATCCCAAATCCCATAGTGGACAACAATTGCTGCAATGGCTTCAGTAATGGCATTCCAAATGGTTTAAATAAATAAAGGAACAGAAAGATGAATAGTCCGAATACCAGAATTGAGATTAGTTTGCTTTTTGTGGTGCCTGTTTCCCTGTAGGGTTTCCTTAAAGGGTGGGTCATAACCTGAGAATATAGGAGCAAATCTATTTAATATTTTATTAACTCTTAAAACCTGCTCTGTTTTTAGAATCTCATACATGTAAAAGCTGGACCAGGATTCTATTCCATTTAATATTTCAGAGATACAGCTTCCGCAGCTTTCATGCCGTCGACTGCCGATGATANAATTCCTCCCGAATAACCGGATCCTTCACCGCAAGGATATAGGCCTGAAACAATAATATGTTCAAGATTCTCGGGATTTCTTGGTATCCGGATTGGTGATGAAGTTCTGGATTCAACACCCAGAATCACAGCTTCATTAGAAAGGTATCCTTTCATTACTGAACCAAAGAGTCTGAATCCATCCCTTAATCTGTCACCTATCGATGCAGGTATCCATTCATGAATGGGAGATGGTGTCACTCCGGGGAAATAGGAAACCTTTGGCAACGATTGTGAATCAATTCCACTCACAAAATCATTAAGCCGCTGAGCAGGTGCCCTCTGGCTTTTACCACCTTCCTCCCATGCCGATCTTTCAAGCTCTTTCTGAAATTCAAGACCTGCAAATTCTTCAAATCTGCTATACCTGGTCAGATCTTCAGGCCTGATCTCAACAACAATTCCCGAATTGGCATATGGCGAGCTTCTTTGTGAAGGAGACATCCCATTTACAACAACCTCTTCCTGTGATGTGGCAGAAGGAACGATAAATCCCCCAGGACACATGCAAAACGAATATACTCCACGTCCATCTACCTGTTTTACAAGGCTATATGATGCAGCCGGGAGAAAATCTCCGCGCTCATTACCATGGTACTGGATCCTGTCGATCAATTCCTGGGAATGCTCCACCCTTACACCCATGGCGAACGATTTTTGCTCAAGCTTAATTTTTTGCCTGCGGCAGATATCAAAAATATCTCTTGCAGAATGGCCGGTTGAGAGAATTACGTTCCGGGAATAATACTTTTCATTTTCCGAAATTACAACGCCCCTGATCAAGCCTCCTTCAATTATGAAATCTGTCACTTTTTTTTCGAGAAGGAATATTCCCCCTGCTTCAGTTATTGACTTTCTGATTCTGGAAATGATCCCGGGAAGTTTATCTGTTCCTAAATGGGGATGAGCTTCATACAATATATTTTCATTAGCCCCATGGAGACACAGAAGTTCCAGGACCCGGATATTATCTCCTCTTTTCTTTGACCGTGTATAGAGCTTCCCATCTGAAAAAGTACCAGCTCCCCCCTCTCCGAAGCAGTAATTACTGTCGGGATTGATTTTCTGTTCACGGCTAATTCTGGCAATATCTTTTTTTCTGGCAGAGACGTCCTTACCCCGCTCAATTACGACCGGACGTAATCCGAGTTCTATCAGCCTGAGTGATGCGAAAAGACCTGCCGGACCTGCTCCAACTATAATTACCTCAGGACGATTAGTCACATCCTGCTTCTTAAAAGGAGCAATTGAAGTAATAGGATCCTCCTTTTCCGAAAAGACCTCAACAGAGAGATTTATAAGTATTTTCTTCTTCCTGGCGTCAACAGATCTCCTCAATATCCTCAGGAAAGATATCTCTGAAGGGTCTATCCCGGACAGAGATCCTGCCATTTTTCGGATTGCTTGTTCATCGGCAGCTTTTTCAGGCGGAAGTGCAAGCTGAATAAGTTTTGACATTTCTATTCAAAATGAAATGCAATTACCCAGATCTGGGATTTCATTTTTTCGATTGCGTTTGCATACTGTGGATTTCCTGGAGCAGGTTCATGGACAAGTATATCCCTCATCCCGTTCGACATTTTAACTTCAATGGAGAACTTAAAGTATGGAAGGTAAAAATCGAGTCCTGCTCCGCATTCATAGTAAAGGTCTGATCTTTTTACTCTTATATAAACAGGTTTTTCATCATCATATATCTTTTTCCCGGCAAGGTCGTACCTGTAATTGAAACCTCCTACAACATAAGGTCTCACATTATTCAACCTGGCGCCCTTGTATTTCAGCAATAAAGGAAACTCAAGGAACGANGATTCAACTCTTTGATTCTCATTAAGAATTGCCTGGGTGCTCCAGTCATAATACCTGACATTCCTCTGGCCAAATGATACACCCGGAAGGAACCGCAGATCGAAATGCCTGCCTGGTCTCAGGTTAGTGACAATCTGAATATTAATGCCCGGATTAAGGATGCTCACCTCCGGATAATATCCGTCTGTTTCAAGNGCGGTCTGCGACGGAGTAATGTTGAAATCCATCAGGTTTAGTCCCAGACTAAAACCGAAATGAAGTAATTTATCATCGTACCATGAATCATTCTTCGGTTTCTCTTTCTGACTGAATGAATCAATATGAAACAGAAGGAAAAGGCCTGAAAGTGCGATATATAAAAGTCTTTTTCTCAATTATTCCNGTGTAGCGAAATTACTTTGTTTAAAGCTGGTTTCTTGTTACTACTTACTGGTTACTGGTTATAAAGCAACTAGCAACTTGCAACCTGCAACTTTCTTTAAATTAATAAACTTGGATAAAATTCAAATATTGTATTCATTTTTTAACACCCGTATAAATAGTCACGATTCCCCTGGTCAATCTGTCCTGTTTTATTTCTGTAAGTCCGGCTTTCTTCATCATCTGCATGAATTTTTCATTATCCGCAAAATTCATAACTGACTCATTCAGATACTTATAAGCTTTATTATGTTTTGAGAATAGGGATCCGAAAAAGGGAAGAAGGTTCCCGAAATAAAAGTTATAAACATGTTTAAAAAGGAATCCGTCAGGTTTCGAAAATTCAAGAATTACAGCCACTCCTCCCGTCCTTAAAACCCTTTTCATTTCTGAAATTCCCTTTGAAGGATCGGCAAAATTTCTTACACCAAATGCTACCATGGCAACATCGAAGGAGTTATCTTCAAAACATATGTTTTCTGAATCACATTTGATGAACTCTATTATGTTTTCAAGATCCCTTGCCTTAATTTTCTGTCTTCCAAGTTCAAGCATCTTTTCAGAAATATCGATACCTGTGATTTTTAAGGGCTCTGCATTAACAGCTTCGATCGCCAGGTCACCTGTTCCTGTTGCCACATCAATAATTTTCGGATTCTTATATTTCCCAGTAATTTTATCTACTGCTCTTTTTCTCCATTTCCGGTCAATCCCAAATGAAAGCAGATGATTCAGGAAATCGTACCTCCAGGCTATTGAATCAAACATCGATCCGATATCCTTTTTATCTTTTTTGACAGATGCCTCCTGTTTACCCATTTATTAAAAATAGACAGCAAAGATAAGTACAAATATTATTTCTATTTTTACCTGAAATGTTTCTTTATTATGGAAAATATTATATTGATAACCGGAGCCACCTCCGGTTTTGGGCGTGCCATAGCTGCAAAATTTGCAGGGAACGGATATAATGTAATAATCACGGGCAGGAGAAAAGATCGCCTGGATTCACTTGAAAAAGAACTTAAAGCTGCCGGAACAGAAGTACTTTCCCTTAATTTTGATGTCAGGAATAAACCTGAAGTGGAATCAGTCATTAATGATCTTCCTCTGAAATGGAAGAGCATTGATATTCTGGTAAATAATGCAGGACTCGCTGTTGGCCTGTCCCATATTGATGATGGTGATACTGATGACTGGGACAGGATGATTGATACCAATGTGAAGGGACTTCTTTATGTCACAAGGGCAGTTGCACCATTAATGGTCGCCAGGAACAGGGGGCATATTTTCAACATTTCCTCAATTGCCGGGAAGGATGTTTATGAAAACGGGAATGTCTATTGTGCGTCAAAATCGGCAGTAGATGCACTTTCGAAAGCAATGAGGATGGATCTTCTCAGGCACAGTATCAGGGTTACGAATATTGCACCGGGTATGGCTGAAACGGAATTTTCAATCGTCCGGTTCAAAGGAGACAAGGAAAAAGCGGATGCTGTTTATGATGGTGTTAAATCACTTTCAGCAGAAGATATAGCGGATATTATCTATTTCTGTGCCACACTCCCCGGTCATATCTGCATAAATGATCTTGCAGTTACTCCGACACAGCAGGCAGCGGTGGGGAAGATGTTTAAAAAGGCATGAGGGCATTATAAGGCTTAAAGGCTTAAAGGCTTAAAGGCGAAAAGGCGAAAAGGCTTAAAGTTGAAAAGACGAAAAGCCGCAAAGGGATAAAAGCATAAGATGAACAAAGTTCCTAAACTGAATAAAATCAAATAATTACAATGAAAAATCTTTCAATTAGATTGTCCGGAGGATTTATCCTTCTGATGTTTTTCCAGTCCTCCATCTCAGGGATTGACATAAACAATACAAGGATGATGACTCAACCGGCAATAAGTGCAAAATACATTGCATTTATCTATGCTGAGGATCTGTGGATTGCCAGTATAGACGGATCACAGCCAAGGCGTCTGACAGTTGATGAGGGAATCGAATCAAATCCTTTCTTTTCACCTGATGGTAAGCTAATTGCATTCAGTGCACAATATGACGGGAACACAGATGTTTATGTAATTCCTGTCGAAGGCGGAGTCCCTTCCAGGTTATCGTGGCACCCAAGTGCAGATATGGTGAGAGGATTTACACCTGACGGGAAAAGTATTCTCTTTATTTCACAAAGATCCTCATTTACAAACAGGTATGCACAGTTGTTTACGGTCGGGACAACAGGTGGCTTTCCCGAGAAACTGAAGATCCCCAACGCCTTTACAGCCTGCTATTCACCCGACGGAAAATCAATTGCATATACTCCGCTTTCTCCAGCCCATCAGCAATGGAAAAATTACAGGGGTGGCAGGATATCGACAATCTGGATATGTTCGTTATCTGATTACTCAGTNGTGAAAATTCCACAATCTGAAGGCGGATGCAATGATTCAGATCCTATGTGGATCGGAGAAAATATCTATTTCCTGAGTGACAGAGAAGGAGAATTAAATCTTTTTTCCTATAATGTTCCAGGCAAAGAAGTAAAACAACTGACTTTCTACAAAGACTTTCCTGTTCTGAAAGCTTCTGCCGGAAATGATAAAATAGTTTTTGAACAGGAGGGTTATTTGCATATATATGATACAAGATCAAATTCTGAAAATAAACTTATTGTAGGGATCGCGGCTGATCTTCTGGAATTAAGACCGCGTTTTGTCCAGGGAATAAAATATATCAGGAACGCTGAAATATCGCCCACAGGCTCCAGGGCTGTTTTTGATTTCAGGGGAGATATTGTTACCCTGCCGGCTGAAAAAGGTGATCCAAGAAATATTACAATGACAACAAACGTCCACGAAACATTCCCTTCCTGGTCGCCCGATGGAAAAACAATAGCCTATTTTTCAGATGCTTCAGGGGAATATATGCTGCACCTTAAATCGCAGGACGGCAAAAGTGAACCCAGAACTTTAAAACTTACGGGAACCGGCTTTTATGCATTTCCAAAATGGTCTCCCGATAGCAGGAAGATCTGTTATGCCGACAATGGAAGGAATATGTATATCATGGATTTAGAAACAAATATTACAAAAAAGATTGATTCAGATGATATTTATACTCCGGGAGCATTCCGGAATCTTTTTGGTGATTGGTCCTCTGACTCAAAATGGATCGTTTACACAAAAGTACTGGAAACCAATTTCAGAATGGTTTATCTGTATTCAGTTGATCAGCAAAAATCATTTCCTGTAACTGACGGGCTAAGCGATGCATCGGAGCCCCGATTCGACATCAATGGTAAATATATTTATTTCTTTTCTTCAACTGATGCCGGGCCTGTCCTCAACTGGTTTGACCTTTCAAGCGAAGATATGAGAATGACCAATTCGATTTATCTTGTCACTCTCCGGAAAGATATTTTATCTCCGATTGCAAAAGAGAGTGATGAGGAGACAATTAAAGCTGAAAAACCCGCAGCCGTAAAACCTGTTGAAAAGGATAAGAAAAATACTAAAAATATACCTGCTGCAAAAGCTGAATCTAAATGGCTTAAGATAGAGCCTGAAGGAATGCAGGACAGGATTGTTAACCTGCCGGTCAAAGCTGGAAATTATTCGGACCTTGGGGCTGGTGATTCAGGAGAAGTTTTTTATATAGTCAGGCCTGTTATTCCTTCAGAATCTTCAAAGCTTCATAAATATAATCTTAAAGATCGTAAGGATGAGGAAGTTATGGACCTTGATAACTATTTGGTCTCAGCCAACAGGAAAAAAATGCTTTATTCCAGGGGAGAAGTAATTGGAATTACAGAAGCCGGGAAAAAGCCGGAGCCGGGAAAGGGAATTTTAAATATCGGGGCAATATCCGTTAAAATTGATCCGCTTTCCGAATGGCCACAAATACTCGATGAGGCATGGAGAGTAAACAGGGATTATTTCTATGATCCCGGAATGCAGGGGGCCGACTGGAATGCTATAAAAGTGAAATACCAGAAATTCCTGCCTGATATTGCCTGCACAAGTGATCTTTACAGGATTATTCAATGGATGTTAAGCGAGTTAAGCGTTGGTCATAGTTACGAGTCTTTCGGGGACAGGCTTTATGAACCAAAAAGAATTGGCGTCGGCCTTCTTGGGGCTGATTTTACAGTTACATCCAACAGATACAGGATAGGAAAAATATACGGAGGACTAAACTGGAATCCAGATCTCAGATCACCACTTACCGAACCGGGTTTGAATATCAATACCGGTGATTATATCCTTGCAGTAAACGGGAAAGATCTTACGGGAGAAAAAGAGATCTACAGTTATTTTGAAAATACAGATGGTAAAATCACGGAGCTTACTATCAATGACAAACCTGATTATGCAGGTTCAAGAGTTGTTAAAGTTGTTCCCGTATCAGATGATTACTCCCTGAGAAACCGTGACTGGGTGGAAGGCAACCTTAAAAAAGTAACTGAGGCTACAAAGGGTCAGGTTGCATATGTCTATGTTCCAAATACGTCTGCCCAGGGTCACGAATATTTCAAAAGGTATTTCTTTCCTCAGGCAAACCGCAAGGCAATAATTATTGATGAAAGATTTAACGGAGGAGGTTTACTTGCAGATTACTATATTGACATTCTGCAGCGTCCACTCCAGGCGTACTGGAATATGCGATATGGCAAAGATCTGAAATCTCCCTCAGCTTCCATTCAGGGGCCAAAGGTAATGATCATTGATGAAACAGCAGGATCAGGAGGAGATATGCTCCCCTGGATGTTCAGAAAGTTTAA
>WSSedA1B3DRAFT_1000294_pt1 | contig 14608 bp, 7 predicted proteins | sample WetSurSiteA1Bulk_FD_9468 | JGI IMG/M metagenome (IMG submission 9468)
ATAGTACGGCCTTGATCTGCCAACCGGCGCATCAGGTGCATGAAGGCAGTTTCAGTTCCAGGATCCAAGCCAGAGGTTGGCTCATCTAAGAAAAACAATCCCGGTTTCGTCAGCAGCTCAACACCGATCGAGACGCGCTTGATCTGCCCACCGCTTAATCGGCTGATGGGGGTGTCTTTTCGTTCTAGCAGGTCCAGATCCTCGAGAACCTGCATGATGCGCTGGTGGCGTTCTTCTTTCCCTGTATCGCTTGGCATACGCAGGCGGGCCGCATAATTTAATGCCTGGTAGACCGTCAGCTCGTAATGGATGATATCGCGCTGTGGAACATATCCAATTTCATTTTGAATCACATCGAAGTTTGAGTAAATATTCGTACCATTAACCAGCACCACACCATGGGTTGCAGGACGATAACCGGCAATAGCATCAACCAGGGTTGATTTTCCACCACCCGATTGACCCACGACCACTACGAACTCGCGCGGTTTAAATGCCAGCGAGATATCCTTAAGGATATTCAGATCTTTTCGCACCCATTTATTCAGGTCGAGCGCATCCACCCGCAAACCCCGGCTTTCATCATATTGCCCAAGCTCATCTTCACCCATCACAAAGCGAAAAGAGCCGATCTGAATCACATCGCTCGGCTGTAACCAAACATCTCCCTCGATCCTTTTATCGTTTACAAAGCTGCCATTCGTGCTGCGTAGATCAGTCAAGCGGTGACGCTGACCGACCCGTTCGATCTGTGCATGGTAACGCGAGACCGCGGGTGAATTAAGCACAACATCATTGCTGGCATCGCGACCGATCTGGATGATGTTCTTTTCACTAAATCGGATCGGGGTAGCCTGAATTTCTACTGTATGGGAGGGGTCCACATAGGCCATCGTCACCATCATGCCAGGATCCAGGCTGCCAATCCGCAATATATCGCCATGCTGGAGTTTGTGTGGGGCGGTTAAGGGCCTGCCATTGAACAAAACTGGATTACCCGCTTCAGACATTACGGTTAGGAGGTAACCATCTTGCACTTGCTCCAGGTATGCGTGATGACGCGAGACAATCCGTGAATCGATCACGATTTCATTATCATCAGCACGACCTATCGTCACCCTGGTTTTACTCAAATCATAGGTCTTGAGTTCCTGACCTGCGATGGTAACGATTAATTGTGGTGGAGCGATCTCTTGTGGAGTGGGCACTTCTTGCCCAATCATTGTCATTTGCGGTTCTGGAGGGGGTGAAATGATAACCGGAGGCGATGGAGGTGGCTGAGTGGGAGCCATGGGCTGTTGAGGAGCTTCCTCGATGATGGTTCCACCCACCAGAGGGTACTCACCCTCGATCATCGTCGCAGACACAGGGGGCAACGCTACCTGGTACTCCAGCTGGATCATCCGCCCTAAGCTAATCAGATCACCGTTTTTCAAGGGCCAGGATTTTAAAATTCGTTCTCCATTCACAAAAGTACCATTGCTGCTGCCAAGGTCTTCAACCTGGTATTGGTTATTTTGGAATGTGAGACGGGCATGCTTGCGCGAGACACCGGGAGCATCGATCTGGAGTGTGCTGTTTGGCTCGCGACCGATGAGGATTTCATCGCCTTCTAACGGGTAAGTCTTTCCTGCGGAGGGTCCTTCTTTTATTACCAGGAGATGGGGATATTGAGCATTCATAGTCACTCCACAGCGATACGAATTTATTAAATTATCTTGGGGTCATAGGATTGGATTAAATCTTGAGCATCCTGAAGGATTCATTAAATATTATTATAACACTTTGATTTTATTGGAAATGGAACCTTTCAAATTTATCAGTTCGGAGTTATTCAACTTTTCAGTAGACAGCTTCTTCACCTGGGTATGCTACTCCCTGATTGGTTAAGGAGGAAGCTTGCTGACCGCCTACTATGAAAATCACACGGAAACATTTGCATTCGGAAATAATGTGATGTATAGTAGTATTATTGGCTGGGGTTTATTTAGATCCTGAATGTACAACATCCGGTTATCCAAATAGACGGCAGAATTTCCAGTCCGTGGACCTGAAATTTTGGTGGATATCAGATTGCACTAGAACCTATCGTTAGTCAACCTGGGAGTCATTCATAGGAGACAATAGGGGTTTACCCGATTGTCTTAAAAATTATTCACCTGTTTTTCGCAAGGGGGTTTGGGTTTGAAATTTGATAGAAAATTCCGTTTCCCTAATAGGACTACCCCAGTTTTTCTGGGTCTGATCGCAGTCCTGACCTTTGGTTTGTTAATTCCATGGTTGGGATATTATTGGGATGACTGGGCGAAGATGCTTGTATACCGGCTATATGGGCTCGCTGGTTACTGGCCATATTATGCGTATGACCGGCCACTTTCCGCCTGGACGCATGTTGTATTTACCCCCCTTCTAGGTGATGCTCCGCTAGCCTGGCATCTCCTCAGCCTGGTACTGCGTTGGCTTACTGCCTGGGCTATGTATTGGGCTTTCTCTATCCTATGGCCACAGGCAAAACGGCAGGTTTTCTGCGCGGCGTTGTTATTCCTTGTCTATCCAGTCTTTTCCCAGCAGTCAATCGCCCTGACATTTCATCAGATGTGGGTTCAGTATTTGCTGTTTTTTATTTCACTAAGCGCCACCTTCCAGGCTATCCGACAGCCCCGGCGCTTCGTGCCGTGGACGATAGTGGCAGTAGTATGCATGGCGCTGCAGCTCTCGGTTAGCGAGTATTTTGTAGGCATTGAGTTCTTACGCCCGATTCTGATTCTTATCCTGGTTTCCCAAAGCGAAAGTGTCTGGCGTAGTCGGCTACTTAGCACCTTGCGCTATTACATCCCGTATTTGGTTACTATGGTGGTTTACCTGGTATGGCGCTTCGACTTCATGAAGCTGATTGAGCCGGATCCTTATACGCTTGATATTCTATCGGGTCTGTTCACTGCAACGGAGCAAACCCTTGTGTCATTAGAGGCTATGCTATTTGCAGATCTTCGATACATCCTTATAACAACCTGGACGCAATTATTCGCCATACCTTTTGAGGAATTAAAACAGCCCGCGATTCTCATCAGTGTTGGTGCAGCAATTTTAGGAGGAATTTTATGCCTGGTTTATCTGGTAAAACGAGGAGAGGAAGGAAATGGTGCTAAAGAAAGTTCCTCCTGGTGGTGGCAAGCGATTTTGGTGGGCATCTGTGGTTTGTTATTGGGAGGCGCCCCAGCCTGGATCACTGGGCGTTTGATTACTCTGGATTTTCATTCCAACCGGCATGCCATGGCNACCATGCTGGGTGTTAGTCTGCTTTTCATTGGGCTGCTTGAATGGTTCGTGCAACTTCGCACACAACGGGCGATAATCCTGGCCCTGCTGGTCAGCATGGCGATGATGCTCAACCTCAGAGCAGCCAATGGATTTCGGCATGATTGGCAGGCGCAGCGTAACTTTTTTTGGCAGCTTTACTGGCGGGCGCCGTTTATACAACCGGACACGGCAATACTTATGGAAGAAGATCCATTTCCAAATAATGCTCTCTTTTCAATCTCTTCAGCCATCAATACCATGTATCCTCAGGAGAAGAACCCTCCCAGGCTGGGATACTACCTGTATTCCCTGCGCTCGCACTGGTCGGGTTTCACCCATGCTCCTGATGAGATCAACTTCAGCACAAAATTCCGATCCTTCTCATTCAAAACATCAACACCGAACAGTCTGCTGTTCGCGTACGACTCTACCCATAAACATTGCCTATGGTTGGTATACCCGGATGAACGCGCCAATCCATATTTACCCGACCTGGTAGCTGTCTTCAGCCATGTATCCAACCCTAACCGCATCCAGGTCGTTCCACACCAGGTGAGCTACCCCCCCAAGGATATTTTTGGAAAGGAGCCTGGTCCTAATTGGTGCTATTATTTCGAGAAAGCCGATCTAGCCCGTCAAACCGGGGACTGGCAGTCGGCGATATCCCTGGTCGAACAAGCCACGCAAGCTGGATTTAAGCCCGGCGTCCACCCTGCTATTCCAGCTTATGAATGGACGCCGTTTATTGAAGCTTACGCAATGGTTGGACATTGGCAAGCTGCCTTAAACTTAACGAAGGCTGCTTATAAGTATGATCCTGAGGGGGATGAGATGTTTTGCAATCTCTGGGAAAAAATTTCTGTATCTGTACCCTCAACAAAAGAAAATGAAACTGCCCAAACGGTCTTTTCTGAACTATCCTGCCAGCCATAGTAAATTAATAATAATGTTGACGTATGGGTCCGGTGCTTTTAATCTATTGATAACAGGCATAGAGTTAGGGATTTATCCTATCCACCATGCTTAAGCAAGGTTACAATCCCGCTATGGGATTCATACACCTGCGTTCCCATTCCTGTTATTCATTCTTGCGTGGATTGCCCACACCACAAGAGTTAGCCGAAACAGCAGCCGGGTTGAGTATGCCGGCATTGGGGCTGACCGACCACCACAGCCTTAGCGGTGCCATTGAATTCTTTGATGCCTGCCAAGGCGCAGGGATCAAACCCATCCTGGGTTTGGAAGTGGATGCAGCCCTCCCCAATGAGATGGAGAACATAAAGCCAGGCAGCCTGACCCTCCTGGCGCTGCATATGCCCGGGTGGCGCAGCCTTTGCCGGATAAGCAGCTCGCTGGCAGGGGATAATGATGCGCTTTCATTCGACAGGTTGATGGATGAGCATGCTGGATTGCTTTGTCTGACGGGGGGGCGTGGTGGGACCCTGGCACAGTTGGTTGCCTCCAGGCAGCATCAGCAGGCAGAGAGTTGGATTTCCCGGCTTAAGGAATTATTCGGGGACCGCATCTACATTGAGTTACAGGTGCATTCACCAGAGGATGCTGAGATTTGTGTGAATCTGACAACGATGGCTCATCGGTACCATATCCCGACCGTTGCCACCCATGATATCCACTACCTCAAGCAAGACCAGGCTCACCTGCAGCAAATTCAAACAGCGATCCGGCTGATCCGCCCTTTTAAAGAAATCACGTCCAAAGAATCTGCCCCTCCACAGGCTTACTTTCTCACTCCCCAGCAGATGGCTGAGCGTATGCCAAATTTCCCGCAGGCGCTGGCTGCCACGCAGGAGATTGCTGAACGCTGTTGCCTGGAATTACCAGTAGGTCTTCTTCACTTCCCTGATATTCCTCAACCCGAGGGCATGACCAGTGAGGTCATCCTACGCCAAAAAGCACTGGCAGGAGCCAATAAACGCTATGGTCAAATCAGTCCAGAACTGCAAACTCGGATAGAGCATGAATTGTCTGTCATCGTTGAGTATGGATACACCTCCCTGTTCCTGATCGTTGAAGAAATCCTTAATTTTGCTCGTCAGGAGGGGATTCCCTTTTCCTCTCGCGGTTCGGCAGCTTCCTCCTTAGTCGCGCACTGCCTGGGAATCACCTCTCCAGACCCGATACGGTTGAACCTGTATTTCGAGCGCTTCCTGAACCCGGCACGTGCCACTCCACCGGATATTGACACAGACTTGTGCTCCCGACGACGGGAAGAAGTGATCCGGTTTGTATACCAGCGATTTGGAGATGACCGGGTGGCAACGGTGTGCACGGTCAACCGCTTTCGTAGCCGGTCTGCGTTGCGAGAGGTGGCAAAAGCATATGGCTTACCTTCCGAAGATGTCAGTCTTCTGGCTGATAGCCTGCCCTATCGCTGGTTTGGCCCTTCCAGGCGAACAGGTGGCAAAGATGAGCCATACGCAGATCTGGCTGAGAGATATCGGACCCCAACCCACCAGCAGATATTTAAAGATGCAGCAGCCCTGATTGGCTTGCCACACCATTTATCCGTCCATCCAGGTGGAGTGGTGATCAGCCCNGGTCCACTGACCGACCTGGCACCCACCCAGATGGCATCAAAAGGAGTAATTATCACCCAGTTCGATCTGGATTCGATCGAAAGGTTAGGTCTGGTAAAAATCGACCTGCTTGGCATCCGCGGCCTGACCGTATTGGGAGATGTGGTTGGGATAATTGCCAAGGAAAAACCAGACAAAATATCCCATCCGGGCAATTCCATGCTGACTGAAATCTTGGAGACCATCCCGGAATCTGATCCTTTGGTGAGTGAGATGGTCAGCCAGGGGAGAACCATCGGCTGCTTTCAGATTGAAAGTCCGGGGATGCGCGCCACGCTAAAAGAGGTCAAGGCTAGAAGCGTGGACGACATCATGGTGGCACTTTCGCTCTACCGGCCAGGACCACTCAGCGGAGGGCTGAAAGACTCATTTGTGCGACGCCATCTGGGCAAGGAAGCGACCGAACAATTGCACCCAGCCCTCAGCTCTTTACTGGCGGATACCTATGGCGTGATCCTGTACCAGGAACAGGTGCTCCGCATTGCTCATGAGCTGGCAGGAATGACCCTNGCCGATGCAGATTTGTTGCGTCGGGCCATGTCGCACTTTGATCCGGGTAAACAGATGCAGACCTTGAAGGAGAGATTCGTAGCGGGCGCGTGGTTAAGAAACCAGGTTCCGGAGGATATCGCCAACCGCATATGGGAGCTGATGGCAGCATTTGCGGGGTATGGCTTTCCAAAGGCGCATGCGGCATCCTATGCCCAGATAAGCTGGCGTTCAGCCTGGTGCAAGACCTATTACCCGGCATTTTTCATGGCTGCTGTGCTGGCGAACTGGGGAGGATACTACAGCCAAAGGGTATATATGAATGAAGCCCGCCGTCTGGGGTTAAAGCTCCGTCCACCACAAATCAACCATGCCGAGCGTGAGTTCAGTGTGAAAATCCTACAAGATGAGCCCATGTTGTTCATGGGGTTAGACCAGGTGCGGGAACTGACCCAACGTACCCAAAAAGCCATTATACACAAACGCCCATTCAGCTCATTGACAGATTTTATTGCCCGCGTTGACCCTCGCCCGATAGAGGCCGAAAACTTGGTGAAGGTGGGCGCCTTGGATGATATAAGCACAATCCCTGAGTTACTTTACCAGCTCGAGCATACCGCCAGACGTGCAGGGCAATTATCATTATTTGAGGTGGAAGCCAACAAGCAAGATGATTGGAGNTTGGCGGAAAAGGTTGCTGCCCAGGAAGAACTACTGGGCACGGGAGTGATCGCACACCCGTTGGAGCAGGTGGAGCAGCAGATCACTGCGGCCGGGGCACTGACCACGGTGGAAGCAGCTTCCAAATTAGAAGAGTATGTACGCGTGGCAGGGATGCGCCAAATATGGAGGCGTAGCCGCACCACACGCGGGGATTATATCTACTTTATGTCGCTGGAAGACCTGGAAGGCATGCTGGACGTGGTGATCACAGCCGAGGTATACCGGCAGTCAAGAGCAGCTTTATCCACTGCGGGTCCATATGTGGTCGAGGGACGGGTGGGCTTGGACAATCAGCGGGGTGAGCCTTTCATCCGAGCCGAAAAAATTTGGGCGCTAAAGTGATAGCCTGGGACTTCGTACTATGTTGCGATTATTCTATGTAGAAGCGTCTCACCATGTCAAGCCTGTCGATGGGAATGTATAACAGGTCCCAGGAAATAGCCAATCCAGCTGGTTTGGCATGTTTTAGAGCAAACAGATCAAGCTTAATCTGATTGGTCACCAAATGGGTAACCCCCTCCAGCTCGACCAGCTCCACACCTGCCAGGAGGGGTGCTGAACAAGATTCGAGCCCACGTTCCACTTCCCGCTCAAGAGCCAGCGGAGAAAGGCCATCATGTAACAAAGAGACACGGTTATTGGGTAAGGGCAATTCCATATACTGGCTCAGTAAAGATAGCGACTGTTCCTGGCTGAGGTTGGTGGATTTGGTGAGGTAATCAAGGAAACAGGATAATTCAAAAGGCAGGCCGGCTGGCCCCATGGCGTGAGCATAAGTCATCACCTTAACCCAATCGGCATGTTTACTCAACATACGCAGGTCTTGCCCAACCATATGGGTCAGGCTGGGCGAAAAGCAATCCAGGCTGATCTCAAGCTGCCTATCTCCAAGGGCATACGTGACTTGGCCAAGAAAATCAGCGATGCTTTTCTTTCGAAATTCAAGGAACTGTTCTATAGTTGGGCTCTGATCCGTTCTTTCAGGATCTGCTTTTCCAGTCAGCAAGGATTTAACCAATGATAAGCAGTTCTTTTCTTCTTGTTTAGATGACAATAAATCCAGCTTGATTCGCTCCAAATCCAGACCATGCTGTGCTGCTTTAAGATGACAGTATTCGCAAAAGCATGACAGGTCGTTGATGGGGTCAACAGAGGGAGAGGGGAACCGGATCCGATCCAGAAAAAATCCCTGGTACAACTCCTGGCTGACCAGGTTGCCTAGATGCGTGGTAACCGCCTCCTGCATCGCCGGGTTGTTGGGACAAGCAAAAGTAAATTCAGGCATGCCATGATATCCTACCAGCTTATTACCCGACAATCCCACCACTTGCCAGCTTGGATCGGGTGTAAAACCTTTATCAGAGGTAAGCAGTGGCTGCCAGCGTACGAAACGCATACCCAGGCTATCCGCTTCGGAGCGGCAAGCTTCTAATAGATGTGGGGATACATTCCAGCCAATGAGAAGGTGCGTGAATGGTAGATACTCGGCGGCAGCATGCAATTTATNGATGACCTGCTTCCGATCCAACTGGCGTTGGGTAGCTGAATCTTCTAAATATTGAATGGAAAGCATGAGTGAAGACATTTTAGATCTGATTCAGGGTGGCAATGTGTGCAACCTGCCCTTGGCAATGGGAAGAACTATAAGCAGGGTTTCTGGCAACTTTATTCATATACTTTCTCGCCCTGTGCATCCGCGTTCTGAGCATCACTCTCCACATCCCTGGAACTAGAAGTGCTCGAGAGGATTTCTTTGAAATACTCATGCTGGATGACCAGATTCATGATCTCGTTTGTGCCAGTCCAGATCGTCATCAAGCGCGCATCCCGTAAAAGTCGTTCGATGGGATAAACATTGGTATAACCAATACCACCCATGATTTGCATAGCATCATTGACCACTGCCCAGGCGGTATCAGTGGCAAATTTCTTCGCCTCAGAAACCCTGCGCCGTACGTAACCCGAGTTGCCAACCGTATCAATAATGCGGGCAGTTTCGTATACTAAGGCGCGCGCTGCATCCAGGCGGGTCAGGCTTTCAGCAATCTTGAAACTGACCCCCTCAAACTCGCGGATTTTTTGGTCGAAGGCCTTACGGCGATCGGCATAGCGTGTGGATATTTCAAGGGCAGCCCGAGCGAGCCCAAGCGCGCCCGCAGCGCTGGTCATTCGTTCTGGGATCATCATCTGATTGAATACTTCGTAAGCTCCATGCTCCTCACCGATCAGGTTTGTCACCGGCACCTTTACATCCTTGAAATAGACCCGGCCAGTGCCTCCTCCACGCGTCCCCATCAGCCCATACACATGCTGGACTTTCACACCATCTCCGCGTTCGACCAACACGGCACTGATTGCCTTGTGGATTGAGAGGTCTGGATTCGAGCGAGCATAAACCAGGAACAGGTCTGCACCTTCCGCCCCAACGATGAATCGTTTCTGCCCATTTAGGATATAAAAATCGCCCTTTCGTTTCAACGTGGCTGTCGCACCAAAGAAATCTGAACCACCACGCGGTTCAGTCAGCGCTTCAGCCACAGTCAACCTGCCCGCAATGATGGGTTTGAGATATTTTTCTTTTAGCGCGCCTGAACCGAAAATATTTATCGCTTCACCGACGATGGATGGCAGAGAATACAAGCAGGCAAGGCTGGCACCCAGAACGCCAATTTCCTCCAACACTAAGACTTCGTGAGCCCAATCAAGCCCGCGACCACCCCATTCGGCGGGGAAACGCAGACCGAGCAGATGATTGGCAGCCAGCTGCTCGATGTAATGGCGCGGGTAATGAATTTTCTCAGCATCCATATCCAGTAACAACTGCCGGGTTACTCCTTGGCGAACGAATGCACGTGCCTCTTCGCGCAGGCTGCGTTGTTCTGGAGTCAGCAAGCAATCAGACATGATCCACCTTCCTGTTTAGTAAACGTTAGAAATCACACCCAATCGTTCAACCGGATAGATTTACTTGAACAATGATTATTATCGTGACCTGGATAAATCTGGATCCTTGATGAGTAACGGACCTGTTTTGGGTTTCTTGAAATAAACCTTTGGCGAGAAAATCATGCACACGACATCGATNAGCATGCTTCAATATTATATTTGTTTATCGGAATATTGATACTTAATCTAATAACATAATGGTCGATTACCGATCTTTCGCTTTGATAAAGGAATCGTGGATAGATAACTTTGACAAAAACCATTTCATAGATTATAATGATTATAATATTATAGTTATTATAAATAAAATATAATGTCAAATTTTGAAAATTACATCTCCACATTGCAGCATTATGGGATGCGCCTTACCCCTCAAAGGATCGCGATTTGCAAATTTCTGAGTGAGAGCAAGGACCATCCCACCTCGGCCATGATCTATGACCAAATTCGAGCGCAATACCCTTCGCTTTCGCTTATGACCGTCTATAACACCCTTGATCGACTGGTAAACCTGGGTCTGGTTAATGCACTGGGTAATGCAGGTGATGATAACAGTCACTATGATGGAAATACGTCCTCCCACATCAACCTGGCGTGCATATCGTGCCACAAGATCGTGGATATAGGTTCCCCGCAGATCACAAATCTTGATCATGTAGTCAGTGACACCTCGGGGTATAAATTACTGGGCGTACGCATGATGTACTATGGACTATGCCCCGATTGTCAAAATTCATCGATCCAATAAAACTTTCGTGAAAAGGAAAAAACATGATAACCAAAACCGTTCAAAACGCAATTAATGAACAGATCAACAAAGAGTTATATTCATCCTACCTGTATCTATCCATGGCAGCTTATTTTGAGGATAAAAACCTACCCGGTTTTGCCAATTGGATGTATGTCCAGGCAGAAGAGGAGCGAGGTCATGGGATGAAATTATTTGAGCATCTGCTGGAACGAAGTGGGAAGGTCGAACTTAAATCCATTGCCGCCCTCAAGCCACATGGAACACAAGCCTGGAGGTTTTCAAGCATGTCCAGGAGCATGAAGCGGCGGTTACTGCTTCCATCAATACCTTGTACGAGTTAGCACTCAAGGAAAAGGATTATCCATTCCAGGTTGTGCTTCAGTGGTTCATCACTGAACAGGTGGAAGAGGAAAAGAATGCTGCTGAAATCGTCCAACAGCTTGAGCTGATCGATGCTAAGGGAACAGCGGTGTTGATGCTTGACCACCAGCTGGGAAAACGCGGAAAAGTGTAAGGATTGCCAACGCGGAGGAAATCCCTCCGGGGTTTTTTTAAATCAGCTCGACATTATGTGGATGAGATTCCTGCATGCCTGAAGGCGTGATACGAATGAACTCGGCTGTTTGCCAAAGCTCTTCGATCGAATGTGCTCCTGCATAACTTAACCCCGAGCGCAACCCACCCACAAGCTGGAAAATTACGTCCGCCAGTGCACCTTTATATGGCACCGTGGCTTCCACCCCTTCGGGCACGACCTCACCCCACTCTTCGATGGCCAGCTCTCCATTGGCAAGCATCCGACGGTCGATATTCGCTGACAAAGAGGCCATACCACGCACAATTTTATAACGCTGACCTTCGCGGATGACCGTCGCACCTGGACTTTCATCTGTGCCAGCTAGTATGCCACCGAGCATGACGGTGCTTGCTCCAGCAGCAAGTGACTTCGTCAAATCTCCTGAGTTGCGTATGCCACCGTCAGCAATGATTGGTACATTCAATGCCTTTCCAGCTTCGGCACACTCAAGGATGGCGCTGAGCTGTGGCACGCCAAAACCAGTCACAATTCTGGTTGTACAGATTGAGCCGGATCCCACGCCAACTTTAACTGCATCTGCACCCGCATCTGCCAAGTCTCTAACACCCTGGACGGTGGCAACATTGCCAGCAATGATTGGTAAATTTGGAAAGCGCTGTTTTAAACTACGCACCATATGAACCACATGGTCGGAATGCCCATGGGCAATATCCACGACCAGCACATCCACACCTGCTGCCTGACAACTTGCTGCCCGTTCAATATCCTCTGGACGAACTCCCACCGCTGCGCCAATGCGCAAATGACCGCGGCTATCCTTTGTGGCGTTGGGATGCTTTTGGATTTTCATAATATCCTGGGCGGTAATCAACCCTGCCAGCCGACCGTCCGTATCGATCAGAGGTAGCTTTTCGATGCGGTTTTCATAAAGCTTTCGGCGCGCTTCCTCCATGGTTTCATCCTTGGAAGCAACAATCAGTCGTTCACGGGGAGTCATGACCTGGCTCACCAGGAAATCTTTTTCCGGTGCAAGTAAAACATCACGGCTGGTAACAATCCCGAGCAGATGGTCATCTTCATCCACAACCATTAAACCACCCACACCTTCATCTTCCATTCGTTGGCGAGCTACCTCCACACTTGCCCTCGGAGAGATCGCTAAAGGAGATTCCACAACCAGGCTCTCAGAGCGCTTTACCCGCACTACACACTCGGCTTGTTGTTCGATGGTCATAAATCGATGCAGGATCCCAATCCCTCCAAGCTGTGCCATGGCAATAGCCATGTGCGTTTCGGTAACCGTGTCCATGTTCGCAGAGACGATGGGGATCGACAAACGGATTCCCGGTACAAGCCAGGTTTCAGTGGAAACGTCTTTTCGACTATGGATCGCAGACCGATGAGGTACGAGAAGAACATCATCAAATGTCAATCCGGAATCATCTCGAATTTTCATATTCCCTCCATCTAATAAAAAATACCAGTAATAATTTTAACAGGGAATTCCTTGTATATTCACTTTTCCTTCAGCGATTTCCAGATATATTCCGGATCTACCGGCAGCCTATCGACCCAAACACCAACCGCATTGTAGATGGCACCGATGATTGCTGGTGCGGTGGGTATGCCAGCAATTTCACCCACTCCCTTTGCGCCATAGGGTCCATCATCCGTCGGATGCTCGATCACGAAACTAACAATTTCTGGGGTGTGAAGAATTGAAGGAATACGATAACGTGCCATCCTGTCAGTAAAAATCATGCCATTTTCGGTTATGAAATTTTCCATCAATGCACCTCCAATACCCATCATTACGCCCCCCTCGACCTGACCTTGCATGCCGAGTGGATTTAAGCATTTGCCGACATCGTTTGCTGTGATCACTTGATGCACCGTCACTTCACCGGTACGTGTATCCACTGAAACTTCGGCTGCCTGTGCAGCAAAGGAATATGCAAAGTGCGTATCGCCACTTTCACCAAGAGGCCTGGTAGTGGGAGCCTGATATTCATAACGGACTCTGGTTTGATGTCCTTCTGTGTTCATCATCTCAACAATATTTTTTAAAGAAAAGCGGCGGTTACCTGCAACCACAGAGCTATCCGAGAAATGAATTTTCTCCGGTGGAGTGTCGATTTTTTCAGCCAATACACTGATGATCGCCTGCCGTAAGCTTGCGGTAGCCAGGCGCACAGCATTACCGCTTACATAAGTCTGGCGAGAAGCAGTCGTCGCACCCCCATCAGGGGTCAAGTCGGTATCCATCAGGAGAACTCGCACCTGTGAGGGGGAAACCTCCAGCTCTTCACACACAATCATCTGCAACACGGTTGATAATCCCTGCCCGAGTTCCGCCGAAGATGTCCGTGCCTCGACTGTACCATCTGCCAGCAGTTCAACCTCGGCACTGGCAGCGTCCGTTGCACCACCCCCAAAACCTGTATTTTTATAGCCAACCGCAAACCCCCAGGCTTTATGGACGTACCCTTCAATATGCGAGGTGAATGGATAATCTCCACCACGCTTGCGCATCTCAGCCTCGACTTTATCCATACAATCCAACAATCCCACACTCTCACGCAATACCTGTCCGGTGCTGGTTATGCCACCTTCACTTAGCGCATTCTTTCGGCGGAGTGCTATCGGATCAATATTCAATGCCTCGGCAAGCATATCCATCATACTTTCAATAGCAAAAGTGGATTGTGTGACGCCAAAGCCACGGAAGGCTCCCGCGGGTGGATTGTTGGTATACATGGCATAACAATCNGANCTGACNTTTGGTATNTGGTAAGGTCCAGTGGAATGGGTTGTAGCGCGCTCCATCACCTTTTCACCCAAAGAGGCATAAGCACCTGTATCACCATATAATTCAGTCTCCATGGCAGTCAGGCTACCGTCTGATTTTGCGCCTGCCTTGATTCGGATCTGGGTGAAATGCCGCTTGGGGTGAACCAGCATGCTCTCATGGCGATCAAAAAGCAACTTTACGGGTCTCCCTGTGGCTTGAGCCAGGAGAGCGGCATGGATCTGCCCAGCAATATCCTCTTTACCACCAAAGCCACCACCCACGAACTGACCCATAATGCGCACCTGCTCTTCTGGCCAACCGAGCGCGCCTGCCACTTGCTCACGATCGGAGTAGGGGTGCTCACGATCGGAGTAGGGGATCTGTGAACCGACGTAAATTTCCATCTGCCCGGAAGCGGTTGGGCGGGCGATACTGCATTCCGGTTCCATAAATAAGTGTTCTGCCGCCGGTAT
>WSSedA1B3DRAFT_1000295_pt1 | contig 14528 bp, 12 predicted proteins | sample WetSurSiteA1Bulk_FD_9468 | JGI IMG/M metagenome (IMG submission 9468)
GGTAACCAGTCGCATCCCCTGCAGAATTTCTCATACCAGATAGTAAATATCGCGGGTAAACGTTCACTTATCTCAGTCCATGAAGTACTTGGTCGGGATGAAAGTCCCAATAATTCTCTTGCTGTGCTGTCCATGTCGCGGATCTCTTCATCAGAATCTTGCCGATAGAAACAACGTCGTTCTTTCAGAAACGGACATGCTCTGCATACATCGTCGTCTCCGGTTACTATAGCTATGGGTTCACCGGTTTCTGCATTTCTGAGCACATAGCCGAGGTTTTCTATAAATCCGGGATTATATCCTTCTCCATTGAAGAAATGAAGACATATCAGATGATGACCTCTCAGGCTTACAGGAGGTTTATGCACAGATTTCAGATTGTTCATTCATTATACAATGACATTCATTCCATGTCATTCCCGCAATCCCGAAAGCCTTCGGGAGTCGGGAATCCTTCTTTTTAGGGAAAGATTCTCTATGAGTCGTAGACCGGACAAGCCGGAATGACCAAATGTGGCGGACTTGTGTCGCCTAAAATAATATTCTGCCTGGGAAAAGATTTGCTAACGTATCAAAGGGTCCTTTATTCCTGCCTCCCGGAACCCCTTAGCCCTGAATATGCAACTATCACATCTGCCACAGGGTATAAAAACAGTTCCAGAGTTCAGAGTTCGGGGTTCAAAGTTCTCTTTCTCATAATTTTTCACTCTTAACTTTTCACTTTTCACTTTTTTCGGTTGGGGATCATAACAACTCCAGGTCAGGGAATAGTCGAGTCCCAGTTCGACCCCTTTGTTGATGATCTCGGATTTCTTCATATGGATGAGCGGCGCCTGAATGTGAAACAGTACTTTCTTCTCAACAGCAACCTTGGTTGCAAGGTTAGCCATTACTTCATATGCCTTGAGATATTCGGGCCTGCAGTCCGGATACCCGCTGTAATCGATAGCATTCGCACCGATAAAAATATGTTCTGCATAAAGAACCTCTGCCCATGCAAGAGCGAAAGAAAGAAAGATCGTATTCCGGGCAGGAACATACGTAACAGGAATGTTAGTTAGAGAATTACCCCTCCTATACCCCCCCTTGCCAAGGGGGGGATGGGGGGGTGGGCTTTCTGACTGTTTCGGCACTGCAATATCATCAGTTAATGCAGAACCGCCTATTTCTCTGAGGTCGAATTGTATTATTAGATGCCGCTGAACTTCAAAAGCCGAAGCAACAAACTGTGCAGATAAAAGTTCTCTTTTATGCCGTTGATTATAATCGAAACTCAGAGCATACGTGTCATACCCTTCGGATTTTGCAATCGCCAGCGTTGTGGAGGAATCAATCCCGCCACTGAGGAGGACTACCGCCTTATTTCCGGTCATGGGAATCGCTAATAAATATCGTCGGTTGTTCCCTTGACACCATCAGGTCCTGTACTGAGAACAATGAAGGCATACGTATTATTTGTATAGAGATACTGATTACCCCATGGGTCTGTTTGCTGCGAAATCATATCAAGTTTCTCAGGGTACTGGCCGTGTCCCAATTGATATACCTTTATTCTCAATCTGAAATTATCGATTGCCTCAGCAGCCCTGAGTTTCTTCACCATCTGACTGCTGTCGAGGAAGAAAGAGGAAAGCCCCACAACAAGCGCTACCAAAACCGCAAAGACAGGAATGAGCCTATAAGAGACCTTTAGTTTTTTTGGTGCTGCAACAGGTATTTCGGTAATAACCGGTGCAACAGTTTTCAGTTCGATAACCTTTTTTTCCAGCAGAGAGACGAGGGTTTTTGATACTTCGAAATCGTCATCTCCGCTCAGATCGATAATTGTGCTTACATCATTATCGCCATCAACCAGAGAGAGAATATCTCTTTCCTCCGGGGTCAATTCAGCCGTATCCCCTGGTTTTTTCGAGAATACCGTATCAAGGGTTATTTTCCCTTCTATGAGGGTCCATTCATCAACGATCCTTAATCCTTCCATAAGAAGGTGCTGGGTATCAATGGATATGGGAATGTCTTTATCTGCAGGCACTGCCTGTGGAGTAAATTCATAGGTGCCTTCTTTCCATGAGAAGATCTGTATGATGGTCTCCTTAATCTGCCCTGTCAGTATCTCTTCTAACTGATTACTTGTAGCCAATCCTTTTCTTACCAAAAGGTTCCCGAGTCTGGCATTGGTGCTCCTCTGTTCCTCAAGCAGGGTCTGGAGATCTTCCTCGCGGATAATTTCTTTTTTTACGAGGATTTTACCGAGTCTGTTTGCTTCTATCCTTTTTTTCGATTCAGCACCGGTGATGAAGCCTTCTATGAAGAGCAGTCTGGTCCTGTCCATCTTTCCTTCAATGGTAAGAACACCGGTCTTCCTCTGGAAAAAAATGAGCTGAAGAATATCGGCAAGACCAAAATCTTTGAGAGACCCTTCTAAAGCCATCCTTTTGCAACCCTCCGCCTGGTTATGACGTTTGCCAAAACATAGATAATTCCCATGAGAAACAGGGACAGGATATTCAACCAGAGATGAGAAAAATTCAGCATACCGATGACAAAGAGAGCATTCACGGCAGGGATGAGGAGAAAGAACAGGAAAGGCCAGAGAAAGAGCATGCCCCTCAAAATATTCCCTGCATAAATAAACCCGGAACCCGGAAGGACGAGAGAGAGAAATTTTATTATATCCCTTTGTTTCTTCTTGTATTCATACACATTAAGGATACGGGCAATCCTCTCCCGCGCATCAAGTTCGTCAAGTTTTACCAGAGATTTGAAGCATTGCGGGCACATATGTCCCCAGAGAATATGTTTTTCACATTTATTGCACATGATTTTTCCACAACGGGTGCACCGGTAAGCCCTGGTTTTTATACGGGTGTTCATGGCATAAAAGAAAATGCCCATAAGCACTACCACAACAGGCACTGCAAACGGGGGCAGAAGTGACAATCCCATAGTTGTTATACTGTATGTTTTTGTTCTGGCATGATCCCAGAGCATAGAACCCGGCAGGCCTTCATCGATGACAAATCTGTTCGGTTTCCTGCCGAATATGGATCTGAATTGTGAAACAGCATCGCTGTCGAGCTTCTGTGCCTCGAGAAAGAATTCTTTGCCTTTGTCAAAGTCGAGTGTCTCCCTGTGTACCTGGCTAAGATTGTAGAGTGCTGTAGCAGAAGGACGAATTTGTGAAGATTTTTTATACAGTTCTTTTGCTGTCTCCATATCCTGGAGGGCAACATAGCAATTTGCAAGGTTATTGTAAACGCGGGGGTCAGGTTTCAGTGAAAGCAATTTGTTATATGAAGCTATAGCCTCCCCATATTTCCCTTCCCGTTTCGATGCAAGGGCATACGAAAAAAGTTCAACAGGGTTGTCTCTGTTCTGCAGAACTGAGAGTGCATAGGTATTGCCCCTTGCTTCATTGACCTCTACAGTGGCTTTCAGGGGACCGGAAGCAGGAGCCAAGAAAGCTGTTGAAAGTGCATAGAACGTCCAGGGTGAGATGAGCAGAAAGACGATATAGAGATAAAGAATGCCCTTATCCCATTTGTTCATATAGAGACCGAGCAGGATGAGCAGACTGCCGAGAAGATAGAGGGGACCAAAGAAAGACGGAATCAGAACAAGGAGCATGAGGGCCTTATTTTTATTTTCCTGTATCTCATGAGAGATCAGCGGGATATCTTTCAGAAGCCTGGTAATGATTATTATTCCTGTTGCAAGCAGGAAGGACAAGAGCAGGCTGGTGAGGAGAGAAGACAGAAGCATGAATGACCACCAGAAATTCTTTTTGTATGTGCTGATTCCCTGCAGCAGATAATCAATGGACTCGAATACCTGGTCAGGTTGTGGAGAGAAACTGGCCCTGGCGAGTTCGAAATATACTGTGGGAAGGTCGGGTGAATATTTGGCAGCTTCTCTGAGGAGTTCCATGGATTTGGAACTTTCTGTTTTTGACTGCTCGATGAGGAGAGAGGCATAAGGGTCTGAATTCCGGATTCCCCTGTTCAACTGCTTTTCGTAGAGCGATTCCCCTGCTGTCAGAGTAGGGAGAAGCAGCAGCATTATGCAAAGAAGAATACTTTTTTTCATGTCCGCTGTCCTATCTTTCTCTCGGTGCCTCTTAAAAGTCTTTGTATATTATCTTTGTGTCTGAAAAAAATGATAGCAGTGATAAAGAGAGTAATCAAGAGTTTTCTTTTATCCGCTGCATCGAAAAGTACGATAGTAAGCGGAAGAAGAGCAAAAGAGATAAGCGCTCCCAGCGATGAATATTTCGTAAAAATTACAACTCCGAACCATATGATCAGAGTAACCAATGCTGCAACCGGAGCGTAGATCATCAGAACTCCGAGGCTGGTAGCTACCCCTTTACCGCCCCGGAACCTGAGAAAAACGGAAAAATTGTGCCCGAGTATCGCAAATATTCCGACAATCCCCTCCCATGTCAATCCGGCTTCAAAATACCTTGCTATTGCTACGGCAAGGGTTCCTTTCAAAATATCTCCACAAAGGGTAATGGCAGCCGGCCATTTTCCAAGCGACCGTAAAACATTTGTTGCTCCAATGTTCCCGCTCCCGACTTTTTTTAAGTCGATACCCTTTACTTTTGCTATTATTATACCAAACGGAATTGATCCGATAAGAAAAGCGGCAACAAGAAGCAGGCTGTTTGAGAGGATATGCATCAGGAGATTTTTCTTCCGAACGAGAATGTATACTGTATGCCCGATACGATAGAGAGCACGAGAGACACCCAGATTAAGATAATCCCGATATCATAAAGGTCTATAGCGAAAAGACTCTGTCTCAGGATCAGGCAGAGGATTGCGAGTATCTGAAGGGTCGTCTTTATCTTCCCCCCCATTTCGGCAGCAATGACTATGTCCTTTGAAAGAGCTACTGCCCTCAGGCCGGTAACAAGGAATTCCCTGGCAATAATTACGATGGCTATCCATGCAGGCAGTCTCTCCATATCCACAAGGACAATGAGAGCAGAGATAACGAGAAACTTGTCGGCAATGGGATCAAGGATAATCCCGAATTTTGTTATGTCTCCCGATCGCCGCGCAAGATACCCGTCAAGGAAATCTGTCAGCGAAGCAATTCCGAAGATGAAAGCGCCGAAAAGAGGATGCAGGTAAACCGTAAAAACAAATACAGGGATCAGAACAATCCTGCTGAGTGTGAGGATAGTCGGCAGATTAAGTTTGAGTGTACTCATCGATAATGTCTCTCCACATCCCTCTTGCTTTGAGAAGAAGGTCGCACACTTCCCTCACTGCGCCTTTCCCTCCCCCTCTTTTAGTGATCATTCTTGCATGTGCCTTGACTTCTTCTTCGGCATCGGCAACCGTTACGGAAAATCCGCATTTTTTCATAACAGGGATATCGACGAGATCATCACCAACGTAGGCTATTTCCTGGTCATTCGCTGAATATTTCTCTGCAAGTTGGCGGTATGGTACCCGTTTATCAAAGCATCTCTGAAAGACATCGGAAATGCCGAGTTCATTTGCTCTCCTTTCAACAACCCGCGAGTATCTCCCGGTAATCAATGCAACCTTGATTCCTGCGCGAATCAGCATTTTAATTCCATGGCCGTCTCGCACATGAAACATCTTGTATTCGTTTTCATTATTATCAAGGATAATGCTGCCGTCTGTGAGTACTCCGTCTACATCGAGTATCAGGAGTTTCACCTCCCGTGCAGTCTTCAGAATCTCGTCTTCGAAAACGGTGCCCATGGAGTTTCTTCCCTCCGTGAATTTCAGGATTGACACGAAAAACAGGAATCAGTCATTGCATTCTGCACATGTTCAGCGAAAGCAAACACTAGAACCTATCTCAAAATTGATATTTTATGATATGTCGTTAGTATGTCATTCCGGCTCTACGAGTCGTAGACTTGTCCGGTCTACGACTCATAGAGAATCTTTCTTTGTTCTCAGAAGGATTCCCGACTCCCGAAAGCCTTCGGGATTGCGGGAATGACAACTTATAACCGAAAACCGATTTTGAGATAGGTTCTAATAAAACAGTATAGCAAACAGTCAGGGTTTTTTAAACTCTGAGAGAAGGTTTCTTTTCTCATGTTCTTTCACCAGAACAGACAGGCGGGATAAAACCTTGGTGATTGGAAGGGATCAGGAAAGAAGGAATGCAAGGAGATGACATCGGGTGTTCTGCTACCAACATCCTGTCAGCGAAGAAGGGAATCCTGATTACACAATTAATGCCTTGTTACATCACAGAGTATATCGAAGATATCCTCATATTTAGAGTCTAATTTCCTGAAAACCCTGGAATCGATATATTTGCATTTTGATGCATATTCGAGGAAGAGCTGTGTTCTCGATGCTGCCTGTGCTGCGTCGGAGAGTTTGTTGATGAATGAAGATTTATTTTTTTTCATATGCCAGGCTTCGGCAAGATTTGTACAGACCGACCGTGAGTATCTCCGTACCTGATCAGTCAGGAATTTCTTCTCTTTCGGAAAATTTTTTGATGTCTCGAATATCTCTTCGAATATCTCAATGGCAGTCTCGAAAACAAACCGATATATTTCGAATTCCCTGACATTTCTTATGCTTTTTTCCATATACATCATCTTTCCCTCCCCTTTTTTGACAGAGACTGATGTTTCATGTGTATCAGCCTCTTTTTCTATGAAGGTTTCCGGTTTATGGACCGGATCACGGAGAATGGTGGAAAAGCTCTTTGGTTCTTTGAGAAAAGGCATAATACTTCAATCCTCCATCGACACTTTTTCATAGAAATGCAAAATGAATGCCATAGGTAAAATGCGGTGTTACAAGGCCTCGGATAAATTGTGATGAAAGAAGCTTCTCATTTCTGCAGTTCTCATTTACGAAAATGAGAATTGCTTCAAGATACCGGCAAGTGTCCTTCCCTTTATTCCGTGATATAATTACCGGTAAAAAAGGAGGGAATCATGAGGAAGCCGGTCAGAGTGAAAAAATATGCTATCCCTGCAGACAAACTCCGCTGGATCTGTCCGAAAGAAATTTTTGCGTTTGAATGCACAACGGATATTGAACCCTTAAAAGAATTCATCGGCCAGGTGAGGGCTATTGACTCGATAAAGTTTGGCCTGACAGTTGAGAGAGCAGGGTACAACCTTTTTCTTACAGGGCTGACCGGTACAGGCAAGGCTGCAACCATCAAGTCCCATCTTGAACGGTTTATTACTGATAAAAAAGCTAAAGGTATTGAATATGAGCTGCATGACTGGTGTTATGTTTATAACTTTTCAGAACCGGACCAGCCGCGCATCCTGAAATTACCCCAGGGGATGGCAAGAACCTTCAGCAGTACTATGGATGAGCTTGTCAAGAAGTTAAAGGAGGAAATTCCCAAAACCTTCGGAAGTGAAGAATACACCAAAAGGAAGCAGGATATCATGGAGGAACACCAAAGACGATACCAGGAAGCAATGGATGTACTCGACAAAGAGGCAGCAAAGAACAATCTCATGGTACAACTTTCCCCCATGGGTGCTGCTGTTGTTCCTCTCGTCGATGGCAAGCCGCTTCCGAGGGAAGAGTTTCTGGCCATGCCGGAGTCAGAAAAAGAGCTTATCGAAGCAAAGCGTCTCGAATTGATGAGAAAGGTTGACGAAACCTATTCCCATATCCGTGATCTGGAAAAAGAGATCAGCGAAAAAATGAAAGAGGTTGACCAGAAGGCAGGGGAATTCGCAGTGGCCAACCACTTCGATGAGATGTTCAGCCGATACCGTGAGTATCCCGATATCATGGATTTCCTGAATAAGGCACGGGAGTATACGCTTTCAAAGCTGGAATTATTCCTGCAGGTGCCTCCACAGGGCCAAATGCCGGGAATACCTCCCGCTTTTCAGGTGGACTCATTTATGGCTTACAAGGTAAATATCTTCATTGACAACAGTAATCTGAGCGGCCCGCCAATCATTATTGAGCCGAATCCCAACTGGTACAATGTCTTTGGCAAAATAGAACGAAGGGCATTCATGGGCACCTATGTGAGTGACCATACAATGGTCAAGGCAGGAGCGGTCCAATCGGCGAACGGAGGGTATCTCATCCTCAACGTCCGTGATCTTTTGCTGAACCAGGGTGTATGGGAAGGGTTAAAAAGGGTGATCAGGACGAAGGAAGTCCGTGTTGAAGATCCATGGGAACACTTCGGTTTTCTGGCGCCTCAGGGTATGAGGGTACAGCCCATGCCGGTTGAGTTTAAGGTTATTGTTATGGGTGATGATTCCCTCTACCAGATGCTCACCCTATACGATGAGGATTTCTGGGAGATGTTCAAGGTGAAATCAGACTTCGATTCCCAGATGGAGCGGACGGATGAGCATATAAGCTCATTTGCCTGTTTTATCCGCACATGCTGTGATAATGAAAAACTCATGCCTTTTGAACGTTCAGGGGTGGCAAAAGTCATTGAATATGCAGTCAGATTAACCGGGGACCAGGAGAAGTTGTCTGCCCGGTTCGGACAAATCAAGGATCTCCTGGTTGAAGCCGATTACTGGGCACGGGAGGCGAACCGTGAGAAGATATTCGCAGAAGATGTCGAAAAAGCGGTAAGAGAGAAAATTCACCGGCTTGATCTTATCGCCGAGCGGATGCGACAGATGATCACCGACGGCACGCTCATGATCGATGTAAAGGATGAGGTGACCGGGCAGGTGAACGGATTGGCTGTGTATGATCTAGGTATTTTCAGTTTCGGGCGTCCCAACCGCATTACTGCGAAAACGTTTTTAGGGAAGCGGGGTGTTATCAATATCGAGAGGGAATCCCAGATGAGCGGACGAATCCATGATAAAGGAGTTCTCATTTTGTCGGGATATCTCGGATCGAAATATGCCCAGGACAAACCGTTATCCCTTTCGGCAAGCATCTGTTTTGAACAATCGTATTCGGGAGTTGAGGGCGACAGCGCCTCTTCTACCGAACTCTATGCAATCCTGTCGAGTCTTTCGGGTTTGCCGATCCGGCAGGATATTGCGGTCACCGGGTCGGTAAATCAGAAAGGCGAGGTGCAGCCGATCGGAGGGGTAAACTATAAGATCGAAGGCTTTTTTGATATCTGCAAGGCAAAGGGTCTGACACGGAAACAGGGAGTCATGATCCCCGGTCTTAATGTGCGGCATCTGATGCTCCGGGAAGACGTGGTCGATGCTGTCAAAGAGGGAGCCTTCCACATCTATGAAGTGAAAACCATAGACCAGGGTATCGAAATTCTTACAGGTGTTCCTGCCGGAGAAAGACAACCTGACGGAACGTTTCCGGAAGGGACAGTGAATTGCCTGGTGGACAGACGTCTCAGAGAATATGCGGAGAGACTCAGGGACTATTCGACTTCATCACCGGAAAGTCCTTAACCTAAGCCAGATTATTCATGACGTGTAGAGTAGCAGAACAGATGCAGTATCATCGCTCATTCTCGGTCCGCTTTTGCGGACCTCCGAGGTACAGAGTGTCTTCCGCCTTAATGCGTCGAACACTCTGTAAAGCCGCTCTGATACAGCATCTGCTCTGCTTGATAAGGAAATTCATGAATAATTCTGGATAGAAGTGTTTGTCCATAAAGTAATAGTTTGTCATCCTCCGGCTTGACCGGGGGATCCATTACCCATTGAAAAACTGGATTCCCTTCTATGAGTCGTAGACCGATCGAGTTGGAGAATAACGGATAACTGACTTCTTAGTTTATGGGCAGACTCTAAATAACGTATACGTTGCTCACTGTAAGACAGGAGGGCTCGTTGACAGAAGTGTTCTCAAGAAGAAATAATTAAGTATGTCAAGACGGTACAACTCATTTGGCGCATATATCAAGGAACTTTTTGGAACAACGGTGTATAAAGTCAATGTAGATGCAGGGTTCACCTGTCCGAACAGAGACGGGACGCTTGGGACTACGGGCTGTATTTACTGTAATAATGACAGTTTCAGGCCGAATTCCTGCAAGCCCACCCTTCCGCTTGCCGAACAGATCAGAAATGGTACAGCGTATGTCAGAAAACGCTATAAGGCAAAGAAATTTCTCATTTATTTCCAGCCATATACCAACACGTATGCACCGGTTCATGTCCTGGAGAGGCTCTACAGGGAGGCTCTTGCCGACCCCGGAGTAGTAGGACTTGCAATCGGAACGCGGCCTGATACGGTTGATAAGGAAAAGATCCAACTCATCGAATCCCTTGCAAAAAATGCCTTTATCCTTATCGAGTACGGTATGCAGTCGATGTATGACAAGTCGCTTGAATTTATAAACCGGGGTCATGACTACAAAACATTTCTGAATGCGCTTGACATGACAAAAGGCAGGGGTATTCATATCGGAGCGCATATCATAGCCGGATTTCCGACAGAGACAAGAGAAGAAATGCTTACCATGGCCGATGAACTCTCACAGTTGCCTATTGGGTTCCTCAAGATCCATCAACTCCAGGTTGTCAGGGATACTCCCCTGGAAATTCTGTTCGGAGAAAAACCATTCCCTGTCTTCGGCTATGAAGAATATCTCGGATTTATCTGTGAGTTCATCGAACGTCTCTCTCCCCGTATTGTCCTGCAGAGGCTCTTTGCCACTGCACCTGATGATATCCTCATCGCGCCGATATGGGGCAGGAGCAGGCAGGAGATCCTACGGGATATCGAAAAAAAGCTGGAAGCAATGGATACTTTTCAAGGCAAAAAAATGAAGGAGCATGCTGCAATCTGAGCAAAACATTATCCTATGTTTGAGCCTGAAGTATGAGACAAATTATCGCAGTCATCGGAGGACGAAAAACTGATAAGGCCCTCCTGAAGGAGGCAGAAGAGGTTGGACGGCTGATAGCAAGGAACGGGGCCGTGCTTGTCTGCGGCGGGCTGGGTGGTGTCATGGAGGCAGCATCAAGGGGCGCTAAATCAGAAGGAGGCCTTACAGTCGGTATTCTTCCGCACAATGATGCACAAAAGGCGAATCAGTATATCGATATCCCTGTTGCGACAGGTCTCGGCATCGGCCGGAACGTGGTCATTGCCCGGACTGCACATGCTTTGATTGCGGTCGGCGGCGAATACGGCACGCTCTCTGAAATTGCCTTCGCGCTCCAGATGGACAAACCGGTGGTTGGGATAAGGACTTGGGACATCAAAGGGGTTATCCCTGCTGCGAATGCTGGAGAAGCAGTTCAGAAAATCCGGGAACTATTGGAAACCGGATCAGATGAGTCACACTGACTTGATGCGTTCCTGCGCTGCCTTACCATAGTCACTGTATTGATCAGTTCTTTTCGTCCTTCTGACCGTAGCCTATTTTTTTCAGTGCTTCCTCGACCTCTCCAAGGATTGAAGGGTCATCGATTGTCGATGGCATGACATAGGGTTTTCCGTCAGCAATATCCCGCATGGTGCTCCTCAATATCTTGCCGGAACGGGTTTTGGGAAGCCTCGGTACAACAACCGCCTCCTTGAAACAGGCGATCGGGCCGATTTCGTTCCTGATCATCTGAATGAGTTCCTGCTTGAGTTCCCCTTCTTCTGTCGCTACCCCGGACTTCAGTACCACTAAGCCGACTGGGAGCTGACCTTTGAGGGAATCTTTCGCACCGATAACGGCACACTCGGCAATATCCTTGTGTTTCGCCACAATTTCTTCCATTGAACCTGTCGAAAGTCTGTGGCCTGCAACATTAATGACATCATCAACCCTTCCCATGATATATACGTAGCCGTCTTCGTCTATATAACCGCCGTCACTCGTGAAATAATATCCGGGGAACAATTTCATGTATGAGTCAACAAACCGCTGGTCAGCATTCCAGAGTGTAGGCAATGTCCCTGGGGGAAGCGGAAGCTTTATGACAACCAGACCTTCTTTATTTGCATCGAGTTTCTTGCCGGTGCTGGTCAATATCTGGACATTGTAGCCGGGCACAGGTTTTGTGCTCGATCCTGGTTTTACAGGGAATGGTTCGATGCCCAGGCTGTTTGCAGTGATAGGCCAGCCGGTTTCAGTCTGCCACCAGTGGTCGATGACCGGTTTCTTCAGAAGGTTATGTGCCCAGTGATAGGTGTCGGGGTCGGTCCTTTCACCGGCGAGGAAAAGATACTGAAACCCGGAAAGGTCATACTTCCCTATATAATTGCCGTTCGGATCTTCTTTCTTGATTGCACGGAAGGCTGTCGGCGCAGTGAAAAGGGTTTTTACGCCATGTTGGGAGATGACTCTCCAGAAAGCACCCGGATCAGGGGTTCCGACGGACTTGCCTTCGTAGAGTATTGTCGTACACCCGGTTATGAGCGGTCCGTACACAATGTAAGAATGTCCGACGACCCATCCTACGTCGGATGCGGCCCAGTATACTTCGCCGGGCTTCGTATCATAAATATTTTCCAGGCTCCATCTGAGGGCAACAGCATGGCCGCCGTTATCTCTCACAACGCCTTTCGGTTTTCCCGTAGTTCCGGAGGTGTACAGGATATAGAGAGGATCGGTTGCTTTGACCGGAACGCAGGGAGCAGGTTCTGCCTTTGCCATAAGTTCATCCCAGTCAAGGTCGCGGTCCGGCACCATCTCTGCCTTGACCATAGGCCGCTGGAGCATGATGCACGTTAACGGTTTATGTTTTGCGAGTTCAATTCCTTTATCGAGGATTGGTTTATATTCAATAACTCTCCTTACCTCAATGGCGCCTGATGAGGAAATGATCGCCTTTGGCTTAGCATCATCTATCCTGAGAGCAAGCTCATGTGCGGCAAATCCGCCAAAGACAACAGAATGGATAGCGCCTATCCGTGCACAGGATAGCATCGCTACCACAGCCTGAGGGATCATGGGCATGTAAATAACGACCGTGTCCCCTTGGGTTACGCCGAGGGTTTTCAGAACACCTGCAAACCGCGATACCTGGTCAAGCAGTTCACGATAGGTAAATTTCTTTATTGTGTTGGTTACCGGACTGTCGTAGATGAGCGCTATCTGATCGGCACGTCCGTTTTCAACATGCCTGTCAAGGGCATTGTAACAAGTATTCAGTTCACCACCGACAAACCAGCGGTAAAATGGCGGGTTCGATGAGTCAAGCACTTTATCCCACTTTTTATACCAAGTGATTTCCGCGGCTGCGTCACCCCAGAACCCTTCCGGGTCCTCGATGCTCCTCTGATGTAAATCTTGATACCTTCCCATACGAAGCCTCCTGATGTATTTGCCAAAAAGGTTTTTTATCATAGCATAAAAGGAAATTTTTATAGTATGCTTGCCTCAACAATGCATATCACCATCGGGTACACATCGCATAGTATTGAGACCATCCCCTACGTGAAACGGCTTATGGAAGGCCATGACCTGATTATCACCGAAGAGGCCCCTGCTCCCGGCTTCTCCCTCATGCTGAATAAGAAAATTCCGATCAAAAAATACATTGAAGAGGAGCAACTCGAGTTTCCACAGTTTTCGAAGCGCTATTACATGCTCCTCCGTTTTCTGCACCGTAACGGAAAGAAGATACTGCAGATTGAACCCTACATGGAAAGGCTTATGCTGATCTACGATATGTTTTCAGACGGAAAATATCCGGCGGACGTCATGAAGATACCTGCCCTGAAGAAGGTGTATGAAGCTGAAAAAAAAGCAACAGCAGCCCTTATAGCCTTCTATGAACACACGATGAGAGCGCCGTTTCCCTATTTGCTCGAAACAGTCAGGCGGTTTGCAAAGGCAGATGCGGAGAAGTTCCGCCTGAGGGACTTGCTAAGGGCAAACGCCGTTGCTGAAGTTGCCAATAGAGAGCAAAAGAGGATCTTTGTCGAAACGGGCAGTATTCATGTTTATCTCGAAAGAGAATTGAAACGAAAATTAAAACGGATATGCAGGGTAGACACCGTGTATCTGCTTGGTGACCATACCCGGGAATTAACAGGAAAGATAACATTTTTCCCTCCCGGTGACATTCTCACCATTCACTATATCTTAAGGAAAAAGGAGGACAGGGCCTTTGAAACCCTGCTTGCAGCGAGAAGTCTTATCTACATCAAGCTTTTGAAGAAAGAAGAGATGTTCCCATCCGACAAAATGAGAGTACCCCATCTCGAAGACAAGATAAGGGTTACTGCACTCACAGGGGATCTCACTGTCGAGGAGTGCAGCGTCCTCTTCAGAAAAATACGCTTTCAGGGGAGGGAACGGGCTCTTGAAATTGTGAAAGAGTACCGAAAATCCAAATAAACAGGCAGAAGATTCTGATGCTCTGTGGAGAATCGTCATATAATTGAACCATGGACATATTCCTGAAACCTGTTTATAATCTTGCACAATCATGCCGTATCTTCAAAATAAATCAGTAAAAGGACAATCTAAAAAAAGAAACAAAGGTGTTTCCCTATGGTTCAGTTAACCCTCCCGTATCTTCTTCACCAGGATAAACTGAAAGTCCTCCTCGAACAGGGAACCGGTAAACCGGTATCCCTTATTATCACCGACAATTCTACACGGATACTATCGGTCAAATCCGGAAACGATGCGTTTTC
>WSSedA1B3DRAFT_1000297_pt1 | contig 14489 bp, 14 predicted proteins | sample WetSurSiteA1Bulk_FD_9468 | JGI IMG/M metagenome (IMG submission 9468)
TGCGTCCACAGGGCACGCGACGACACAATTGTTACAGCCGGTACAATTTTCCATGTTTATGTGCACTGCAAATGCCATTTTTTCACGCACCAGCTATGATCGATTCTAAAAATCGACTATCAAAAAGTGGTAGAAGAATATAGATAAATGTTCTGAAATTTACATCAAAAAAAGGCCAATTTATTGACGATTTTTAATTCTAGTAAATATACAATTAAAACAAGTTAACCAAAATTTTTTTACTTATTTTTACATAATTGATGATTTTCTATGCGCTTATTAATTAGATTAATTTAGAAAATTTATTCAACCAACATCATGGTACCTTTCTAGTACCGGAGGTTATGATATGGAAATCAACGGAGTTACTATTGATAATACCTACGCAGAGGCATTCCCGACCTGGGTCTGCCGGGTAATCATCACTGCGGTCACGAAGGAATGGGCGGAGAAAGCAGCAACCGAAGCAACCGGCTTTGCGACATCATCAATCGGCTGCCCTTGTGAGGCAGGTATCGAAGGATTTGTCCCGGCAAGTGAGACCCCGGATGGAAGACCAGGTGTCGCAATCCTGATCTGTGCCAGTAAGAAAAAACTCAAAGAACAGGTTGTAGAACGGCTTGCAGAATGTGTTCTCACGGCACCCACAACAGCAGTCTTTAACGGGATAGCCAACGCCGAGGAAAAGATCCCGGTTAAGCTTCACTTCTTTGGCGATGGATACGAATACCAAAAGGAGGTAGGCGGGAGAAAGTGCTGGGCTATCCCTATTATGCAGGGAGAATACGTTGGCGAAGAGGAATTTGGTATCGTAAAAGGTGTGGCAGGAGGGAACTTCTTTGTAATGGGCGAGAACCAGATGGCTGCCCTTATGGGTGCAAAGGCAGCTGTTGATGCGATTGATAAGGTCCCGGGCACCATCACGAGTTTCCCGGGCGGTATTGTTGGGAGTGGTTCAAAAGTTGGCAGCTTAAAATATAAGTTCATGGTCGCTTCGACGAATGAGAAATACTGCCCGACACTCAGGGAAAAAGTCCCTGATTCAAAGGTCCCGGCAGGAATCAAGGCGGTTTATGAGATTGTCATTGACGGTATTGATGAAAAGTCCGTTGCAGCAGCAATGGCAGCCGGTGTCAGGGCAGCGGCAATGGTGCCGGGTGTGAAGTTCATCTCTGCCGGTAACTTTGGCGGTACTCTTGGACCATTCAAGATCGAACTACACAAAGTTCTCTAATTCTCCTTTTTTAATTTAAAAAATTCTGGTTAAGAAATCGATCGTTATTTATATTTTTATTGCCGATTCTTTTGTTAACGAAATTTTCGGCTATAACATGATTACTCCATTTCTAAAGATGGCAGGACTCTATGGTGAACCTTACTGAACCGTATATAATTCACTACCCACGGATTGTTGCAATAGCTGATGCATCAGGCAGTCAGGTAGAGCTAATCGAGTTTTTTGACTGCGTTGGTGGGGCAATGTGGTCAAAGCACCACTATGTTCAGAGTCCTCTGGTAAAAAATGTCCGGTCTGTCGGCCAGACCATGAGGTACCTGTTGACGCCGGGCACCGTGGACCTTGCACTTGAGGGATCCCGATTTCCTGCCGGTATCTCTTCATGTGTAGTCGATACAACTGAAATTGCAATAACTTATATTGGCATGGGAGGTGGGGGTGTTGGCGCCACAGCCTGCCGGACTGATGCAGAAGGAGTCCTTCGTAGCAGAAGTGATGAATCCGGTGGGGGAAAAGTAGCTGGTTCTACGATATGGCTGCCCAGGCGACAGCGAATTCTCATCGGGGTTGACGATACAGATACTCCTGAAGAAGGAGCGACCTGGACCCTTGTCCATAATATTGCCAAGGCAGTCGAGGACGAACAATCGATTTATCTCTCGCACACGATAGTCCAGCTCTTCCCGGTTCCCTACCGTACAAAGAATTGTGTGAGCCTGGTTGCGGAGTTTGCGACAATGGATGCCCAAGGGCTAGTTGACCGGTTCCGGGGGCTCCTTGAAAGGTATACCCTGTCTGAGAAAACCGGGATGGCGGTTTATACTGGTTTCTCTCCTTCAGCCAAACTTCTGGAATATGGGCGAAAAGTAAAACGGGGAGAGATTGCACCGGGAGTACTCGAGCGGCTGGATGATAAAAATCTTCGGGTCGAAATGAATGGCAGGGGGATTATCGGAGCGGTTGCTGCCATCCCTTTTTACACACGTTTTGAGGAGGCGCTGGAATTATGCGGTGGGCAAAGCTGAAAGCCCGACTCCTTGCTGAGGGTTCAGTGAGTATCTCCGGGGAACCTGCAGAGCTATATATAGCATGTTCATCCGCAGGTCCCGGAGCCGGGGGGAGTGGGGCTGTCTTTTTTTCCATGGGCGCTCACCGGGTCAAGCTTGCACTCGATCCCCTGAGCCCAATTGAGATTGTACACCGTGGTAATGGTGTTGTTGATCTTTGCTTTGAAGGAACAATTATACCCGGGCGACTCCTTGAACCGGGATTCCATTGCCCGGACCAGGCTTTCATCACGGTCACCGGAAGTTGTATCTTCAATTGCGGTTACTGTTCCGTGCCCCACTTGTCCGGGCAGCGCAAGAGCATTGAAGAAATTATGGCGATGGTTGAATCAGTCCGTTACCGGGTTCACGCGATATCCATCACGAGTGGCGTCCTTAATAGCATCGAGGAGGAGGAATCCTATGTGCTCGAGGTTATCAGGCATCTTCTGGTTTATGACCTCCCGATCGGCGTTTCCATCTACCCCACCGATCAGACACCTGACTTGCTCCACGCGCTGGGTGTTGCTGAAGTAAAATTCAACATTGAAGCTGCAACGTCAGAGCTTTTTACAAAGATGTGCCCGGGGCTCAGTTATGACCAGCTTTGGCGGGTGCTTGACCGTTCCGTTGAACTCTTTGGGAAAAACCGGGTCTTTTCCAATGTGATCGTAGGATTGGGAGAAACAGACTGGGAAATGGAGTCCTGCATCCGAAGTCTGACCACCCATGGGGTTATTCCTGTCCTTCGTCCGCTCAACCCTGTTGCCGCTCTCACCGGATTTTCCCGACCTTCTGCAGAACGATTACAAAAAATCTTCACTATGCATGAACGGGCACTTGCATCAGAAGGACTTGATCCAAGGAAGGCACGCACCATGTGCACAAATTGCACCGGCTGTGATCTTGTGCCTGGGAGGGATTCATGAAAGGAGTTGATGTGATCACGCAAGCCCTCCTGGATTGCACAGACAAGCAGTATACTGTGCCGGGATATCCCGTTACTTTGCTTGGTGAGAAGATAGGCGCAGAAATCGTGATTAATGAGAAGACGGCTCTGGAGTATGCTCTGGGTGATTCGCTCTCCGGCAAGCGGGCTGCGGTTATCATCAAAAATGTCGGGGTGAATGCATGTGCTGATCCCCTCCTTCAGGCAACAGCCCAAGGACTTATCGGGGGAGTAATCCTTGTAACCGGTGATGACCCTGATGCAAAGGGATCACAGACTGCCCAGGATTCGCGTTACTTCGGGGAACTCGCAGAACTGCCGGTAATTGAACCGGGTGAAAATACTTGTTATGCCGGTGTAGAGGCAGCATTAGAAGCATCAGAACAGTTCTCCCGGGTGGCCATGCTACGCTTAACTCCACAAATCCTCGAGGGAGAGGTAACCAATAATCCTGTAACCCGGAACAACGGCACAGGAAGGCTCTCTGATCGGACTTGGACTATGAACGGCAGGGTCACTGCAGCTGAAGAATTGTATCGCACCATGTTTGCCTGGTCAACACGTTCAATCCTGAATCAATGGAAGGGTGATCCTGCTGGGGTAGGTGCAGCACCAGGAAGCACACGGATTGTAACGGTCAACCCATTGCCTGAACAGGTAGCCGGGATACATGAATTCCATGAATACGGGCGGACATTTGTCCGTGACCATCGCGGTGTCAGGCCACCGGTGCCCCAATCCCGACCCCAGGCAATGGAAGATCGGGGATACTACCGCACATTCTGCACTTCATGCCCGTTCAAAGTCATGCTGAATATCTTAAAGGAACGGAATATGATGATAATCTGCGACGCGGGTTGCTCGGTGATGGGGATGAACCCTCCCTATGAACTGGGTGTGGCCAGCTATGGCATGGGTGCGAGTATTGCTGTTGCCGCACACAGCACAAAAGTCGCCATGATCGGTGATTATGCATTGCTCCATTCCGGCCTGAACGCCCTTATTGATGTTTATGAGAAGCGCCTCCCGCTGCTTTGCATTGTGATGAAGAACAATTGTGCGGCTATGACTGGCAGACAAACTACCTACGATCCTGTGCCCTATCTGTCTTGGGCAGATCCAGTCCTCTGCCCTGCCGATGATGTAAAGACGCTGAAAACCGAGATCGTGGTTAAGGACAGGCCGCGGACCCTCGTCGTAATTGGGACATGTCCGGAAGGAAGCAGCCATGAAACCGTTACATATTGAGATCTGTGATGTAACACTCAGGGACGGGGAACAGACGCCAGGCGTTTCATTCTCTTGTACAGAAAAAGTTGATATTGCAACTATGCTGGACGAGATTGGTATCGAGGTCATCGAGGCCGGGTTTCCCGCTGTGTCTGCAAATGAAAAACAGTGCGTAAAAACGATTGCCAATCTAGGGCTCAACGCCCGAATCTGCGGTTTTTCTCGGGCCCGGGAGCAGGACATCCAGACCGCTATTGACTGCGATGTCGATATGGTAAGCATCTTTATTCCGACATCAGAACTCCATGTCCGGCTCAAGTTCAAAAAACCCAGGGAACAGGTACTCGAAGACTCACTGAAAATGATTGATTTTGCCCGAGATCATGGAGTGCAGGTCAGGTTTGCCGCAGAGGATGCTTCCCGGACTGATCTTCCGTTCTTAAAAGAAGTCTACCGCAGTGCAGCCGAACATGGGGCAGTGCTCCTAAGTTTTGCCGATACCGTTGGATGTCTTATCCCCTCAGAAATGCACAAGATTATGACTGATCTCGTGGCGTCGGTTGACCGCCCATTCTGTGCGCATTGCCATAATGATATGGGCTGTGCCGTTGCAAATACAATCACCGCTGCCGAAGCCGGTGCATACCAGCTCCATACAACGGTGAACGGGATTGGCGAACGTGCGGGGAATGCTTCTCTTGAGGAACTGCTTGTCGCGCTTCGCATGAAAAAAGGGATTGACCGTTATGATCTCTCCCGTCTTACACAACTATCGCACATGGTAGAGCGTTATTCCGGTATAACCCTGCCCCGGAATAAACCCGTGACCGGGGAACTGGCCTTTTCCCACGAAAGCGGTATCCATATAGCAGCAATATTAGAAGATCCAGCCTCATATGAATATTTTTCCCCCGATATGGTAGGTAGCGAACGAAAATTTATCCTGGGTAAACATACAGGGAAGAAGGCGCTTGAATTCGTTGTGGCATCGATTGGCTGTGAGCTTACCGACAAGCAGGTCTGCCGGGTGCTTGATCTCGTAAAGGATCATTCGGAACATAAATGCAACATCACTCCTGATATTCTGAAAAAACTGATCCGTAAAGCACGGGAGGAGAAAACCTGATGGGGACCTTATCAGAGAAGATCCTCTGCGGGACTGCCGGGGAGTACGTTGACAGGGTCGTCGATCGCGCCTATGTTCATGATGGGACCGGGGTGCTTACACTCGAAGCCTGGAAGAGTATGGGTGCCAGATGGATACAGGATGCGGCAAACCTCCATGTTCTTTTCGATCATATCGTTCCGGCCAACAACAGCACGACGGCGACACTCCAGCACGAACTGCGTGAGTTTGCCTGCAGTTCATTCCTGAATTTCTCCGATATTGGGGGTGGTATCTGCCACCAGGTTATGAGCGAGGGGGTAGTGCTTCCCGGTGAGGTGGTGGTTGGTGCTGACTCTCATAGTTGCACACTTGGAGCATTTGGGGCGTTTGCCACAGGTGTCGGAGCTACTGACATGGCAGCGATTTGGATGACCGGGGAGACTTGGTTCCGCGTTCCGGAATCGATCGGCATTCACCTTTCTGGAAAGTTCCTTGGTGCAGCAGAGGCAAAGGATCTTGCACTCACGTATGTCAGCAGGCTTGGAATGGATGGTGCTACCTACCAGGCTCTGGAATTTATTGGTGACGCTGCTGCTGAATTATCTATGGATGAACGCCTCACGCTCTGTAACCTTTCTGTTGAAACAGGTGCAAAGGCGGGGATGTTTTATGCCGATGAAATCACCGTACACTACCTGAAACAGGTGGGGCATACTGTTGAACCACAGCAACCTGAACTGTGCACATACAGTAAGGAGATTAATTTCGATCTTACGGATATTGTCCCGGTTATTGCCTTACCACCCCGTGTCGATACCATAAAACCTGTGCATGACCTTGCCGGACAGCCATTAGACCAGGTATTTGTTGGTACCTGTACGAACGGGCGCTACAGCGATCTGGCCCGGTTTGCTCGAGGAGTAAAAGGCAGAAAAGTTGCCATCCGTACTATTGTTATTCCTGCTTCGCAGGCAGTACTGCAGAAAGCAATCCAGACCGGAGTGCTTGCTGATATTGTGGGTGCCGGATGTACCATCGGAACCCCCGGTTGTGGCCCGTGCCTTGGTTCCCATATGGGAGTACTGGGGGAAGGCGAGGTCTGCCTGTCAACGGCCAACCGGAATTTCAAAAACCGAATGGGGGTTGGTGGGGAAATTTACCTGTCATCAGTAGCTACAGCTGCAGCCAGTGCGCTTGAAGGAGAAATATCAGTGCCCGAGGGATTCTGATGAAAGGAAAAGGAAGTGCCATCTGTATTGGTGCGGATATCGACACAGATCTCGTAATTGCCGGTCGCTACCTTCGTACAAAGGACCACAATACATGGGTTGCACATGTCTTTGAAGATCTCGATCATTCGCTTGCAAGCCGGTTGAAAGGCGCTGTGATAGTCGCTGGAAAAAATTTTGGTTGCGGCTCATCCCGGGAACAGGCAGCTATCGCCATACGGGAGGCAGGTGTGGTTGCTGTGATAGCGCCATCCTTTGCCCGCATATTCTTCCGGAATGCGATTAATATAGGGCTCCCGCTTATCGAGTGTGATCTTTCCTGTCGGGAAGGGACAACAGTATCATTTGATCTTAAAGAAGGATGGGTAGAGGCGGATGGTAAAAAGTTCGTTATCAGACCACTATCTGCAAAAATGCAGGAGATCCTTACTTTTGGTGGTCTGGTTAATTATTGGAGGTCTCACGGATGATCTTTCCGGAACAATGCAAACTTGTAGGGTTTGCATCAACAAAGCCCTGCGGTGATCGGGTATATTTCCTCAGCCGTTATCTTGTGCGGGACACTGGTGAAGGTTATGAACTTCTTGAGGTAATACCGGACCCCTCAGGATCCGGGATGATGCGTCCAATTATCACATCGAAAGTAATTGCAACCACAGAGGAAACCTGTTATTACCCCAAAAAAGTGCAGATCCATGACCGTACGCGCCTTATCGAACTTGCGAGTGATTCGGGTTTTCGCTGCACGATCTTTACCGGGCTTGATGAACATATGACGTTCGTGCTTGATCCCGATCTGTCCGACCTGCTGAAAATCCATGTCCATGATGTTACTCCCCCCCGCCCAAGTCTCTCTGCATGTCTCCGGGAGCTCGAGTCTGCCGGGTTATTTGGGGATCTATCAGTAATGTTCTGCCATCATATCCGCGACATCAGCCAGATTCATGCCGATGTCTTTCCCTGCCGTGCTGCAGGTTATACCCGCACACTTGATACTGATCCAATGCAGGGTGGTGAGCGGGTAGCTGGTTGTCTGACAGGTTCCCAGTTCTATAACGAATGTTACGGAAAGGAATTCGTGTTGGAAAATATCTGCCCCCTGGAATCGGTGGTTGTGGAACCGTTCATCGCACGCTGCTGTCGCTCTGAGCGTGAGGGTATCAGGATTCATAAAGGAAAGTTTGGTGCGGTGGTTCACTGGGGTGCCAGCCCGACACAGATTGCCCGAACGGTAAATGATCTTGTAATTCAATGGAGGGCCAGATGACACGGGTTGCCATTGTTGAAGGAGATGGGATTGGTCATGAGGTAATCCCTGTTGCTCAAAAAGTTCTCGAATTGCTTCATCCCGAATACGAATACTTCCCGGTTGAAGTTGGATACCACCGCTGGGAAACGACCGGATGCCCTTGCGCAGATCGCGATATTGCTGACTTAAAAAGCGCTGATGTAATCCTGTTCGGGGCAGTTACTACGCCACCCATGAAGGATTACCAGAGCGTGGTGCTCCGGATAAGAAAAGCCCTCGATCTTTTTGCAAACCTGCGCCCGGTTAAGGGAAACGGGTTTGATATCATGCTCGTGAGGGAAAACACTGAAGGACTCTATTCCGGTATTGAGGAGTATAGCGATGATCGGGCAACAACCCTCCGCGTAGTGACCCGGGAGGGCACGGAACGGATAGTCCGTTCCGCAATACGGCTGGCAAAACAACGGAGGGGAAAGCTGACTATCGGGCACAAGGCAAACGTGCTCAAGTCTGATGTGCTGTTCCGTGACATATGTCTTGCCGAAGCAAAAATCGCCGGTGTCTCCTGTAATGACAAATTCATTGACGCACTTGCGCTGGACATCCTCCAGCACCCTGCTTCGTATGATGTCATTGTGACGACCAACATCTTTGGTGACATTTTGTCGGACACGACATCGTATCTTGTTGGTGGTCTGGGGTTGATCCCAAGTGCCAATATCGGAGACAAGTATGCCCTCTTTGAACCGGTACACGGGAGCGCCCCGGATATTGCCGGAAGAAACATTGCAAACCCGATTGCTGCTCTACGGAGTGCTGCGATGCTGCTTGCCTATTGTGGGGATTCACCGGGATCGGACTGCATTGAATTAGCAATCCAGGAGGTCCTCACAACCGGAATTAAAACGCGGGATCTTGGCGGCTCAACCGGAACGCGGGAATTCGGGGAAGCAGTGATCAATATGCTCCACCTATAATAAGTGTATTACCCAAAAATCTCTGATTATGGTTATCTTTCGTTAATCAAGAACATTCTCTGGCTTTAAAGAGCCCTGTAACCCTTCCCGAACTTGTGGAATACAAAAAAGTTTTATTGATTAATAACCACATTCTCAAATGCGATTTTTACATTCTGGATGTTTTCATCTGAAGGGAGGGAGCAGGACATCATCGTGTCGACAGTGACATGTTCACCGGCTTTTATGGTACCAAGGTACACCATGGTCCAGCAGATTTGTCTTCCATCAAAATACATATTCGCTGATGTCGTAACCTCTCTTGCATCTCCTAAGCCGACATTTGATCCTTCGACGTGCACAAGAATCGGCTCCGGACTGGTTTTATACCTTATCGCTGGCCAGGTCCAATATCCATCGATGTGAATCTGCGGTACATCTTTTTTTGCCGGGATGGTCATCGTGACTTGGGATGTTGCCGTGACGGAGGTGAAAACAGGTATCAGCGTTGTTGAAACAGATGTAGTATTTCCCGACATAACAGTTATGTTCTGCGCCCAGGCATAGTAACCAGTTTCACGAATTTCAACAATATGATTACCTGTTGGTACCGCAGAGATGGTGCCGGGAGTAGTGCCGTGATATTCTTTATCAAGGTAAACTTCAGCACCAGTTGGTGACGAGGTTATCTTAACGGTCCCTGTTTTATCCGGGAGTGGTGTCATGCACCCGCACAGAAAAACACAGAGAATGAGTATTCCTATGACAATTTTTTCAATCATTTTTCAAACCTGTTAACCTTCTTTGCACCTGTTCATCCTATAATATCTTGCATGGGGTGACCAAATTAACCATAATCGGTGAACACTCTGCGAAAAAAGTATATATTGTAATGCTGATAGCCTCCCATCAGATCTTTCAACTGAATGAATTGAGGTCTAGGTATGGATAACATGAAGAAGTATCTGGCTGAACTTCTGGGAACATTTGTTCTCGTATTCATCGGAACAGGTAGCGCTGTTATCGCAGGAAAGAGTATCGGTGTCCTCGGAATTGCACTCGCCTTTGGTATATCAGTTCTCGTAATGGTATATGCGATCGGCAGTATATCAGGATGTCATATTAATCCTGCAATAACGATTGCGATGCTTTTCAATGGAAAAATTCCATCAAAGGATGCGATTATTTACATTATTATGCAATGCATCGGTGCGATTTTTGCATCAATGTTCCTCCTCGCAATAATGACCGGTCTTCCCGGGTATGATATCGCATCCAGTAACCTGGGAGCGAATGGCTACGGGGCAGACTACCTTGGAGGATATTCCCTTACATCAGCATTTATCACTGAAGTTGTGATGACCTTTATTTTCCTCATGGTCATTTTTGGAGCCACCAGCAGCAAAGCTCCTGCCGGTTTTGCAGGAATACCCATAGGTCTCTCCCTTGCCATGATTCATATGGTGAGCATCCCCATCACTGGTACATCTGTCAACCCTGCGCGAAGTCTTGGACCTGCGCTGATTGCCGGCGGAACAGCTCTTTCCCAGCTCTGGTTATTTATTATTTCACCTGTCATTGGGGCAATCATTGCAGCGGTAGTCTGGAAATACCTGTTTGAGGATTCTGTTTCAGCGGTATAATTCCTGAAATTTTTTTATAAACAATCAAATCATCAATGGAAACATTTTTTGAAACGGTATTTTTTTAAAATAATTTTGAAACTGAAAACTGAAATAACTTGATTAAGGTCTTTTTCTTCCCAAAATACCATTGATTAGCAAATGATCATCTTATCGAATACCATTTTCGTTTATGACCTCCAATTATTCTGGAATGACCAGTGATCGATACCCGGTGATTCTTGTGCATGGATGGAACAGCCACCCTGGAGTCTGGAAGAAACTGATTGTTCGGCTGGAGATTTCAGGAATCCCATACAGGAAATTTGATCATACAGGAATGCAGGGCTCACCATTACCGGAGATCGCGGAATCACTCAGAAATTTTCTCTTGGTAGTACGGGATGAGAACGGCTGGTCCGGCCCTGTCGATATTGTATGTCATTCGCTCGGTACGTGTATTGTTCGTTATCTTCTTGAGGTTGTGGATGGAACAGAACGAAAACAAACAGTCAGACAACTAATCGGTCTTGGTCCACCGAATACCGGCTCGGCGCTTGCAGAACTTTTTAATGATCCAAAACGTGGCGGAAAGATCATCGACAAACTCACCGGTGTTTTTGTCCCAATGGGGTTTGATCCGGCCGCTGACAGGCTCGTTCAGGACGTTCGCCCCGGAAGTGTGGTGATAAATAATCTTATTAGAGCGGGATTGCGGCCAGATATTACCTATCGGATTATTGTGACAACCAATCCCAAAGATGTTCCAGGATTCTTTCCCTGGCTTGAAGGAAAAACGTGGGAGATGGCTGAAGATGGAAAATACCAGGCGACCTTTAACGGTGACGGTGTTGTAGCATATAGGGAATCGGTACTTCCGGGTATATCACTTGATATCCTGTCAGCATCCCTTAAAGGAGAGAACAACCTGCCGTCACCTGACCAGTACTGCCACATCAATCTCCCCAGAAATCCCCTCGTAATTGACCGGATTATGAAGTATCTTACAGGTTAGGCAAATGAGAAATAATATCATACGGCTGAAAACAGCCCAACCTGAGATTGTTAAACAATCCTGAATGATCGATAGAACAACTGAAATGAAAGAAAGGGTTTTTGGTTATCATCCCAGGACTCTCCCAAACTGATATCGTTGGAGAGTCATACTACTAATGCCCATACAAAAACTTTTTTATCCAATAAAAAAAATTGACTTTTATTTCTTTTAAAAAAAAAGTATGAACGGTTGTGAGACCCTATGGGAAAAAGCGGCCGGAACTATCGGGAGCGCGGAAAACGAAATGATGGATATATGGGTTCTATGAATCCAAATCCTGAAAGACCGGGTTCAATGAACCCAAACTTTGAACCTGAAAAGTTCGATGACATTATGGACATTTACATGGATACAGATTATGGAGACCAGAGTACCGATTGCTATTCGTGGGTAGATGAGGAAGACGATGATATCTGAAAAACATTGAGGCAATTATCCGATATATTTCCTTTTTTTTTCCAGAAGAATGTCAATTTTCATGTTTTCTCTTCTTTTCTGCATTCGGTGAGACATTTGATTGGAACCGGAGCTTTATCTGAAATCCATTCACCTTATGACGTATTTAACAATCGATGGCCAGGATTATTGGTAGAACTGATTTGAGTTACATGGTTGCAAACATAGTCACGACGGACATCCTTTTATCGGGTACCCGGCAATCAATTCCCATGGACAAGAAACAACAAACCCCACATTAAAACGCGATCGTCCGATATGTGATCAGTGTCAGGCTTCCAGTATTAAGATCAGGCCCGATGGGAGTTACTCATGCAACCGGTCTGGATATGATAGCACAAAAGGAAAGAAGAAGTGACCGGGTTTTACCCAATAATTCGTCATAAGCAAACGAAAAAGCGGGTTGTAACCAAAGAAAGTACATTAACATCTTCACTATTGGATTATATTTAATCAAGACCGGATTCTTTTTGAATTTCCTGCAATTTTTAATTGCTTTTTTGCTGTCAAAACCCATCGGATTCTGGATAACCATCTGCCTGGTAAAGAGCCGAGACAGAAAAATCAACCGGTTTTTCTATTCACCTTGGTTTGAGTTGAAACATCCGTATTTAAGAGCAATCATTGCGATATTTGTAATGAGCCGGAGAACGGTTTTTCCATGCAAAAGGTACAAAATACAACTTCCGTATTACGACTGATCAGAATTGTGGTTTGCATTATAGTCCTTTTACTGCCAGGAGTAGTACTTGCAACCCAGGGAAATATGTCTCCAAGTACGGATAACACCACGAGTATACTACCGAATGTTACAAATCCGTCCGCAACCCCGGGTTCCAAGGTTCTCCTTGTCAACGCGAACATGACCAAGATAGAACCGAATGTTACATATTTGCCTGTTACTCCGGTTCCCACCGTTTTTATGGTCAATAAGAATACGACCATTCCCGTCAACCCACCCCCTCTCCTTATCTTCGATACACCAGTAATTGAAAATCTTACCTGTACTGTCTATGGGATTGCCGATCCAGGTTCAGTAAATGTGACCATAGTTAGTACCCGCTGGGACTGGGGGGACAGCCAGTTTCTAGAAAACCATACGTTCCCGAACTCACATGAGTATAAAAGTTCTGGTACCTACCCCCTCTCGGTAACCACACTACAATCTGATGGACAAACAGTAACGGGAACAACGAGCATTTCTGTCGGGCAACCTGCAATCCCCACTATGTTTCCCGAACCGCTGAACACCTCATCCTCGGGGGTAGTAGTAAAGGGTATACCTCAACCTGTTTTGACCCTCCTTGAACCAGTGATTGACAGGACAAATGTCACCTTGAACGGGAACCTCAATCCTGGTTCACCGGATGTAACCATCGATTCAGTCATTGTTGACTGGAATGATGGAAACTTTTCAAAATCTGCCGACCTCCCGGTAAGTCACCAGTATTTCGGATACGGGATTTTCACCGTTTCTGTCAGGACAATTCAATCTGACGGCCAGTCAACCTCAAAGAAAATTACCCTGGACCTTAAAAAAGAAACTCCTGGTATTCCCGGACCGGGTGCCCCAGGCCCCCAGCCAAATAATGACCAGCCGATGTACGTCATCGTACTTGCTGTGGTTATCATCATCATGGCACTTGTGATTTTCGGACAATGGATAATACCCAAGGGGAGGGGATCGGTACCGGAACCAAATGTACCGAAGGTCTTTTCACCGAGAAATGGTCCAAAATCGGAAAACCTGCCATCCCCTGAAGAGCTTTTAATATTGTGTTCAGGCACCGATGTCACTCCGGATGTACTTGATCCGGTTTTAAAGATTGCCGTGGAAATTGCACGGGAAGGACGGGAAGGACAGGCGATCGGAACGTCATTTATTGTTGGTGACACAGAAAATGTACTAAACCATTCGAAACAGTTTGTGTTAAACCCGTTCCATGGTTATCACGAGGCCGAACGACAGATAACCGACGTTGGGATCCGTGGAAATATAAAGGAGTTTGCACAGCTGGACGGCGCCTTTATCATCACGAACAAGGGGGTAGTTGAGGCAGCAGGCAGGTGTATCACTGTCGATATGAGTAAGGTGAACCTTCCTGGAGGGATGGGGTCACGTCATTCGTCGGTCGCCGGCATCACACAGGTTACCAAATCTATCGGGATTGTAGTATCGCAGAGCGGAGGATTAATCTCAATTTTCAAGAATGGTAAGATCGTGTACACTATCAAATCCTGAGACGGGTAGTTGAGGCAGCAGGCAGGTGTATCACTGTCGATATGAGTAAGGTGAACCTTCCTGGAGGGATGGGGTCACGTCATTCGTCGGTCGCCGGCATCACACAGG
>WSSedA1B3DRAFT_1000298_pt1 | contig 14488 bp, 8 predicted proteins | sample WetSurSiteA1Bulk_FD_9468 | JGI IMG/M metagenome (IMG submission 9468)
CGTTATGGCATGAAAATATCTCCGTAAATTAATCGTCGAGGAATATACTGAGCAGAGGTAAGGCGTCTGGAATTGTTCCTGAAAACATGGAAACATGGGAACGGGGTTTCTCCGACGATCAATGGGTTTACAACCTAAGCACGAAAAGGTTAACGACGGGTTCATTCAGCATTACCCTTGAAATGCCAGATGGAAGGCAGTTTATTACAGGGTATGTATTGAGGTCGGTGGAAAATACACTGAGATAAGACAATAAATCCTACATAGGTTGTTTGATGAGGGCGAGTGAAAATACTCGTCCTTTTCTTATAGTCTGTATTCGGCAATAATTAGAAAATCGTTTACTTTGATATAAACTGAACACTCTGATTCCTAAAATCAGCACTGTCTATTTCTCACAGGAAGCTTGAATTTTCAAGTCATTTCATTTTTAACACATTATGTTGTCCATAATTTAGGGTAGGTCCGGGTTTTCAAATGCTTTATGAGATATGTCGAAAAGCAATATTATTAACCCGGCAACAAAATATCGTAAGCCATCATCCCCGCTTGTCGGGTACCAAACGCTGCAACACATCAAAAGCAAAGAAAGATTCCGGACAAGCCGGAATGACAAAATTCAAGTATTTGATTGCCGGTTTAATAATAGACAATGTCAGGAAACTGAAGGAGGTCTTTTTTCTGTTTTGCTCAGTACCTTTGAAAACTGTATTCTTCTCTCTGAAACGGTACTACCTTCATCCGATAACAAAATTCCGGGCATGAACAGTAAATACNCTATGCCTTACAGGAGAGATAATGGTATATTTTTATAGGAGAATAATACGCAATGAGGCAAAATACTTTTTATTGTAAGGATCCATGAAAAAGATCGGTATTTTTCTACTGCTGATATTAATTCTGGGTCTTGCGATAGTTGTTCCGCGGATCCCTCAGATATCGGACACTCTCAAGGCTGTTCTTATCCCCGAAATTGAGGAGATAACGGGAGAACGGGTTGCTGTCGAAACTATTTCTCTCAACCTTTTCCCGCTTTTTATTGAAGCAAAGGGGATCAGACTTCTTGACGAACAGGGTGCCCCGCTGGTGAATGCAGGCCGGGCGAAAGCATATGTTGATCTCGGTGGTATTTTCAGTAAACGCATCACTCTTTACAGGCTGGTTTTTTATGATCCTGAAATCTCAATCGAAAAACAGAAGCTGGAAGAGATTATCAAGCATGTTCAGGCATATCTTAAGAAAGAGAAAAAAAAGGATTTTGAAGTAAAGATAAAAGTCATTGAGGTCATAAAGGGCAGGATTCTCGTACGAGACGAAATTGGAAAAGGGAANGTGGAGATACAAGGACTTACCGGTGAATTCATCACAGGGGAGAAACAGCGGGTATCGGCACAGGTTAAAGAGTTTGTGCTTGAGAAGGATTCATGGCCCAGGATCGTCTGTGACATCCAGACAGCAGTGGTCTTTAAGGGAGACACTATTGAATTAAAAAAGCTTGAAATAAATTCATACGGGTCAAAGTTTTCCGGAGAGGGAACATATGCACATGGCAAAGGATCTCTGAAGACCAGACTTGCGCTACTTATGAGTTCCGTCAAACGGTTGTTCGGCCTGACAGAACCAGATGAAGGGAGGATTTCGGCCAGCGGAGAAATACAGATAATTCCTGACAAGCAAAAAGAGGTTGTTATCCGGGGTGAGAAAGAAGGATTGTCTGTGCCTGAATTGAAAAACATTTTTGTTGATCTCAAACTGAGTGGTGAATTTTACCTCCAGGTGCTTATGGAACTACTGAAGGTAAAAGATCAGCTTGAGGGACTCATCAATTTCCAGGGTGAAATAAAAGGCCCGCTTGCTGATATTGCGGGGAGCGCAAAAGCAAAGCTGAAGCAGGGAAACCTTTACGGTGTCGACATAGACGTATTGTCCTGCGATATTTCTTACAAGGACAGGGTGATGAAGTTTGAAAACGGGTCTGCATCGCTCTATAACGGAAAAGGGCAGGCAGAAGCGTCAATCCATCTCCCCGTGGTCGATTTTTATTCGCTCCGCGTCAGCGTCCAGTCTGTTGACAGTCTTCCGCTCTTTGGACTTATCAAATGGGACCCGGAAATCCCCGATGGAAAAGTCGACGGGGAACTGACTACGTCAGGGAATGCATTTAATCCGGAAGGGTCGTTTCTCTACAAAGCAGCGCTGAAAGGACAGAAAGCATATTATTCGGGAGAACCGTATCCGGTTGAGCACGTGATAAGCAGGGTACGGGACATTAAGGGCAGATTCTCCAATCATGAACAGATCATTTCATTGACGGACTTGCAACTCAATACGCCCGCCTCCCATCTGACCCTGAATGGAACTGTGGATCTTGCAAAAGAAACCATAAATATGAAAGGGAGATTGATTGCGGAAACAGTTACCGACCTTTTAGAGCCTTATTACAAGGGGTTGCAAGGCAGAAGTGAGTTCTCCGGTGAGATAGCCGGTCCTCTGGAGAATCTCAGAATAACAGGCAGAGCAATGCTTGCAAATGCCATTCTCGAAGGCTATCAGATTGACAGTATTGTTTCGGATGTTTCTTATGAAAAAACCCTCCTCAGCACACGGGAGACTATCTTCAGGTCATCGGGCCAGGAGCATATTCTGGAGGGGAAAATATCGTTTCTCGGGGCAAAGCATCTTTTTGATGTCTCTTCCCCTGTCTATGACCTGAAGGCCAGTCTGAAGAATGCGGATTTCGGGAAAACGATCCAGATGTTCTATAAAGAGTTCACGGGGAAGGGGAGAATGAATGCGGATATGACCATGACCGGCAATGGTAAGGATTTTTTACTCTCCGGAAGAGCGCTGGTTGAGAACGGGTCTTTCTACGCGATTTCTTTTGACTCCGGATCTTCTGACTTTTCCTATACCCATGATGAATTCTCTTTGAAGAAAGTGAAAATTACTAAAAATAAATCAATTCTCAACGCCGATGGAATGATAGGGGGTGACAAGAAATTTGCTTATCATGCATCGGCCGACAGGCTCTTTCTCAAAGACCTTGGTTTTGCAGGGATGCCTGATGATGCGATCATTTCCCTTCAGTCAGAGGGTAAAGGAACATTTGAAAACCCTGTTGTTACATTCAATGCAAAGGTCTTAGGTGGTAAATTCAAGGGAAAAGATATGGGAAGCGGATATATTACTGCTTCAATCCAGAATAAGGATATCGTTTTGCAGGGAGCTCTCTTTAATGAGAAGATGAAACTCAAAGGGGGTGGACGGATTGATGATACGCTCCCATGGCATGCAGAACTTTCAATACAACCCGCCAGATATGATTTCATTGTGAGTTCGGTCCTCAAGGATGTTCCTGAGGACCTCGATCTTTTCCTTGACGGGAAAGTTGAGATGAAAGGGGACAGAAATACTATTACAGCATCAACAACCCTGGAACGTTTCACCCTTTCACTTTTCGGGCAGACTATCACGAATGACTCACCAATAGCGTTTTCTGTGCATAATAAGGCCGTCTCCATTGGTTCATGCACCTTAAAGAGTGGTGCAACGTCATTCCAACTCAGGGGAGGACTCGAAATCGGGGAATCGTATGATCTCAGTCTGAAAGGCAATGCTGCTCTTTCACCCCTTAAAGGGTTGTCGAAGAAAATCGGGTATCTCAAGGGAGATGCTGATTTTGCCTTTTCGGTTGATGGCCCTTGGGACAACCCCGATATCCAGGGAGGAATGAATGTAACTGATGCATCCTTCGGTCTGCGGGGTTATCCGACATACATCAGTTCCCTCAACGGGCATCTCTTCATGGATGAAGACCGGATTGTCCTGCAGGAACTGAAAGGTAAAGTTGGCGGTGGTGATGTCGCTGTTGCAGGATATGTTTCCCTCAAAGCGTTTAAGGTAAAACGCTTTTATGTCGAAGCAACTGTCGATAATGTTACGACCACTCCTTCATCCAATTTTTCTGTAAATTTCGGGGGGAACATCCTTTTGAAAGGAACCGCGGAACAGCAGAATATTGTCGGTGATATCAGGATAAACAGAGCGCAGTACAAGGAAAACATAGAGTGGAAGAGCTGGATATTGAAGGCAAAGACAAAAGAAGTCCCCCGTGCCGAAGCAACCACGTTTGAGCACACGGAACTGAACATACGGATTACGGGAAGTGAGAAAATTTCTGTAGACAACAATATCGCACGGGCACCGGTGAGAATACGGGGTGATATGATTTTAAAGGGAACAGTAATGCATCCAGTGCTCCTTGGAAGACTTGAATCGAATGAGGGGTATGTATATTTCAGAAATAATGAATTCAAGATCATCCACGCAAGTGCTGATTTTGCAGACCCGAACAGGGTCAAGCCTGTCTTTAACTTTACCGCAGAGACAGCGGTAAGCGGATATAATATCCGGTTGACCCTTGAGGGACAGATTGATCAGTTTACCCTTGCACTGACTTCTGATCCCCATCTTGACGAGGTTGATATCCTTGCGCTTCTGACTGTCGGAAGGGTGGGATCCCAAATGAAAGGGATCGAAGGCGGCGTGGGAGCAGGAGAAGCGACATCGTTTGTTGCAGGACCGGTTGAGGATGTCATTGAAGAACGAATGAGGTCGATCACCGGAATAGACAGGTTCCTGGTCGAGCCTACCATTTCTCAAACGACGGGTACGGTAAGTCCGAAAGTCACTGTTTCAAAGCGGCTTGTTGCCGACAAGGTATATGTAACCTATTCGAATGTCTTCGGGGCTACCGAAGAGCAGATCATCAAAATCGAGTATCTGCTGAGCAGGAAAGTGTCTCTCATAGGAATATATGATGATACCAGAGGCGTGGGAGGTGATATAAAGTTCCGGTTCGAATTCAGATGAAAAAAGTATTTTTGTTATCGATGTTCCTCTCCTGTATGATTTTGTTCTCAGCCCCCTGTGCTGAAGGAGCTGTCATTAAAGAGATAACAATAAACGGGCTTTCTTCACTAGACAAGGAAGAACTGCTCTATCTCCTTGGCATTGAGCCAATCGGATCCATTGACAGGGAGCAGATTCGCGCCGGCATAAAACGGGCTTTCCTGATAGGGGTATTTGAGGACATTGCCGTAGAAGTTACAGACGGCGATAACCCGAGGGTAATTGTTAATGTGGTGGAAAGAGAAAAGATTACCGGTATCTCTGTGGAGGGTGAATATGAGCTCTCAGCCAGAAAGATACGGGGTATGTTTCCGCTCAAAGAAGGCCAGATTCTCATGTGTGATTCCTTTAACCAGGCTGCTGGTGAACTCAAGACTAAACTTGCCTTCTCCGGATTTCCTTCGTCTACTGTCGGCACAGACCTGAAAAAATCAAAGGAAAAGTTCGGGATCGCTGTTCAACTCACGGTAAATACCGGTGAGCCGGATATCGTGAGAAAAATTGTCATTGATGGTGCGGGAAAGGATACCGATGAACTTCTGTGGATTATGAAATTATCCGAAGGGAATATTTATGATCAAACCGTTTTCCAGGCAGACATTGAGCAGATCAAAACCTATTATAAAAAAAGAGGGTATTTCAAGCCTGTTATCGGACCACATACATTTCACAATAGTGTTCTTCACATTCAGGTCTCTCCCGGTCAACGCCTTGCAATAAAGTTTGAAGGAAATTCAGCCCTCTCTGCCAAAAATCTCATTAAAGAAATGCCCTTCTTTGAAGTTGAAGATTTCAGTGAAGATATAATTGCAGAAGCTGTCCACAGGGTTAAGTCACTTTACTACACAAAGGGGTATCCCTTTGTTGAGGTTGTGCCGGCTACGGAATTGCAGGACGATTTAATAACAATCAGATTTGTTGTTGCTGAAGGTGCACAGGTTGACGTCGGCACGATTACCTTCCGGGGTTCAAACCTGAAAGACAAGAATCTGAAAGAGTTCATGATTCTGAAAGAAGGAAAGGCATATAATCCTGATTCTGTCGATTCAGACAGGGAGACGCTCAAATATCTCTATGATTCCCTTGGATATCTGTCCGCTGAGATCGCGGAATTTGAGACGACCTATCGCCAGGAACCCCGGGGAATGGACATTCTTATCAAAATAAACGAAGGACCGAAAACAACGATAGAGGAGATAAAGATTTCCGGAACGTGTCTTGTTGCTGAAGGGTCGGTCAGAAAGGCTATGAATATTTCACCAGGTACAGCGTATAACGAGGTCGATATTTCAAATGCCCGCTACAGGATTATTGAATTCTATACCAAAATGGGCTATCTCGATGTCAAGGTATCTGTTCAAAGACAGTTTGAAGGAGAAAAAGCTGCTGTTGTTTTTGCTGTTTCCGAAGGGCAGCAGTATTTTTTCGGCAAGGCTATTGTACGGGGCAATCAAAAAACAGAATACGAGGTCATACGAAGAGAACTGCTGCAGAAAGAGGGTATGCCGCTCAATTACAGTCTTGTTACTGAACAGAGACAAAAACTCTACAAAACGGGGTTATTTACCGAGATAACGACTGAGCTTGTGGACACTTTTGAGGGCAGGAAAGATACGTTTATTAAGCTTCAGGAGGCCAGAGCAGGAGCTGTTGAGTTTGGATTTGGCTATGGGGACTATGAACAATATAGGGGGTTCCTGGAACTGAGTTACCGCAACCTCTGGGGTATGAACAGACAGGCATCATTGCGTCTTGAAGGCAGTTCTCTCGAAAAACGGTATATCCTTCAGTATTTTGAACCTTGGTTTTTATTGTTACATACCCCCTTACCGTTCAGGGCTCTCATCCTTGGTGAAGAAAAAGAGGAAGTGAATCTCGATACACGGGATACAAGGTATAAGATCTCCAGACATACAGTCACGGCGGGAGTGGAGAAAAAGCTAAGCGACAAGTTGAAAGCAGAACTCTATTATGAATTTTCTGTCGTCAACACCTATGACGTCCAGCCTGACGTTGTATTAAGCAGGGAGGATACAGGTTCACTCATCATCAGCGGCACGCGTCTCGGGTTCATCTATGATTCCCGCAACGACCCATTTTATCCTTCAAAGGGAATTCTTTCAGGAGTATCCATTAAGTTTACATCGCCTATTTTTTTTTCGGAAACCGATTTTATCAAAATGTCGTTCTATGGAAATACGTACCACGCACTGAACAAATGGCTTGTCCTTGCTGCTTCGCTCAGGGGCGGTATAGCGCAGGGGTACGGGTCCACCCAGGAACTGCCTATCGTCGAGCGCTTTTTTCTCGGAGGCAGGAGCACCGTGAGGGGATATGAACAGGACACCCTTGGTCCAAAAGGAGAAGACGGAAATCCTACGGGAGGGAATGTCTTCCTTATGGAGAATCTGGAACTGAGAACTTCATTGGGCAAAGGTATAGGGTTAGTTACTTTCCTTGACGGAGGAAATGTCTGGGTGGATATTACTGATGTGGATGTCACTGATATGAAATTTACCATCGGGCTCGGCCTGAGATACAATACACCGGTCGGGCCGCTGAGGGTAGATTACGGATATAAACTTCAGCAACAGGAGGGGGAGAGCACCGGTGAAATACACTTCAGCATCGGCCATGCCTTTTAAAAAAGAAAAGAACAGAGAACCGGGAGGCGGGCGCCAGGAAAATGGATCCGGCATCATTTTCTTGTCTATGCTCTTTGCTTTTTGTTTTTCGGTCTTCACTCCTTGCTCGCTGCTCTCTGCAGAGACCTTCAGGGACCGGGTCGTTGCATATACCGATAACACTGCAATTACCCTGAGCGATCTTGAAGAGAAATATGCGGAAACGGTCAAAGTACTCCCGGATACAACAAAAGAAGAGGTTCTCAATACCATGATCAACAGGATGCTCCTTGTCAAAGAGGCCAACAGAATTAAAATGGAAGCACCTTCCGAGGAAGAACTGCTCAAGGAATATATTGACCTGAAACTCCGGACCTTCATCAGAATCCGGGACGAAGACCTGCTGGATTATTACAACAAGCATAGCGAGGCATTTGAAGGAAAGGAATTCGATGCGGTGAGAGAGGAAATAGAGAATTATCTTGTAGAAAGTGAACTGAACAACCGCCTCAAGCTCCATATCGCTGAACTCAGGGAAAAGGCCTGCATCAGCATCAGATTCCACAAAGATAAATGATGTTTTTAAGGAAAAAGATCACTGCTCTTCAGGACGATGAAGTGATCGTGAGCATTCATGTGATATCCCATCCGCCAAAACCTGTTCAGCGAGATCAGAACGAAAGCATATTGTCTGACAGGGAATGAACTTGATCAGATCATTCATCACTATAGGTATCATTCTTATCTTGTCATACGCTGTTCTTCTGCTTATTGTCTATCTGAAGCAGGACAGCATGCTCTATTTCCCTGAAAGGGAATTGTGGACTACACCAAAATCTGCAGGGCTTACTTATGAAGACGTCACCCTGAAAACAATTGATGGTGTNAAACTCTCAGCGTGGTATATCCCCGCAGACNATGAACAGGGAGTACTGCTTTTCTGTCATGGCAATGCCGGAAANATTTCTCACCGGCTCGATTCTCTAAAGATATTTCATAGCCTGAACCTCAGTGTCCTCATTTTCGATTACCGGGGATATGGCAAGAGCGAGGGAAAGCCGACTGAACAGGGAACGTATCTCGATGCAGAAGCTGCCTGGGAGTATCTGATACAGGATAAGAAGAAGTCACCTGACCATATCATTCTGTTCGGTCGTTCACTTGGTGCTGCGGTAGCATCTGAAATTGCAAAAAGAAAGAATCCGGGAGCTCTCATTGTAGAATCAGCCTTTACCTCGGCTCCAGACCTTGGCCAGTCATTGTATCCGTGGCTACCTGTGAGATTACTGTCGAAGTATCACTATCCTACAAAAGAGAACCTCTCTGTGCTTTCCTGTCCGAAGCTGATCATTCACAGTCCGGAGGACGAAATAATACCTTTCGAACACGGGCAAAGGTTGTATGAACAGGCATCTCAACCGAAGGAATTTCTCTCAATCAGAGGAGGGCACAATGAAGGATTCCTGACATCTGGAAAAATCTATACAGAAGGAATAAAATTATTTTTGGAAAAATTTGTCTTTCAGAAACACTAAATGCTCTTCAGAAAACACCGTCGTGTAATCAGTAACAAAGTCTCCTGAACTATGATATTGTAACTGTTGATGAGCTTCTTGTGAAAAGTAGAACAAGTTCGTTATAACCAAGAGGAGCGGAATGGTGAAAAAAAGAATTGCAATTACCATGGGTGATCCCGGAGGAATCGGACCGGAAATCATCCTTAGGGCTGTTACCTCGCCGGTGGTCAGAAAATATTGTAATCCAGTCATAATCGGAGATGCGGAAGTAATGCAACAGGCTGTCACCCTTCTCAGGCTATCCCAGAGAATATCAACAGCAGGTATCCCTGATGCAAGGCCTTTACCGGGTATCATTCACATGATTGATATGGGAAAAACTGCGAAGTTCAGCAAAGGGAGACCGACATCTGCAGGAGGGGCTGCCTGTACAGGGTATATCAGAGAAGCCGTAAGGTTAGCACTGGGGAAAAAGGTCGACGCCATTGTCACTGCACCGATATCAAAAGAGGCCCTGAAGATGGCAGGATTGCCCTGGCCCGGCCATACCGAAATGCTTGCCGGATTAACAAAGACAAAAGACTACGCTATGATGCTCATAGGGGGTCCCCTGCGGGTTATTCTTGTTACCATACATACGGCATTGAAGGGTGTACCGTCTTTAATCACGAAGCAGCGGGTACTAAAAACGATCAGGCTTGCACAGAAGGCCTGCGCAATGCTGCAGATAAAAACCCCCCGCATTGCAGTGGCAGGGCTGAACCCGCATGCCGGAGAGGCCGGTATATTCGGAGATGAAGAGCGAAAGAAAATTACCCCGGCAATACAGGCTGCAATCTCTGAAGGTATCCCGGTATCAGGGCCCTATCCTCCCGATACCATTTTCCGTAAGGCTTACAATGGCGAAATAGATATTCTTGTCTGCATGTATCACGATCAGGGCCTGATTCCGTTGAAAATGATTGCGTTTGATACCGGTGTGAATGTGACCGTCGGGTTGCCCTTTATACGCACTTCACCTGACCATGGTACGGCATATGATATCGCCTGGAAAGGGATTGCAAATCCTTCAAGCATGATAGAGGCAATAAAAGTCGCTTCGACATTACAGATTTAGCGCAAATGCATATATTCCCCCGTTGAATACGTTGGATAGGGTATTTTTGCGGATTTAAATTCTGTGGAGTTTTATCGACACAGAATTTCCCTCGGAGGTCCGCTTATGCGGGCCGAGAATGAGCAAAAATACTCTATCCAACGTGGCTATGATAAATTGATGAATAAACAGAGTGAGGTCCTCTCATGAAACTCAACAGGAAACACATTATCAGCTGGACGCTTTTTGACTTTGCAAACTCGAGTTATTCAGCAGTCATTGCAGCAGTTATTTTCCCTGTATATTACACCAATGTCATAGTGGGGAACAGTTCCGGACTGGGGGATCTCTGGTGGGGCAGGGCGATATCATTCAGTATGGTAATTGTTGCGCTTACATCGCCTGTTCTCGGAGGAATTGCAGATTTCGGAGGGTTGCGGAAAAAATTTCTATTTTTCTATACCGCAATTAGTGTTACCGCAATTGCAAGTTTCTCTTTCCTGACACAGGGAAAGATTTTCGAGGGGTTCCTGCTGGTTGTTATTGCAAATCTCGGTATGGAAGGCGGACTCGTATTCTACAATTCTTTTCTCCCGAGAATAGCCCCTGCTGAGTACACAGGAAGGGTGTCTGCGTGGGGATACATGGTAGGGTATGCCGGATCTATTGCGTCTCTCCTGATTGCACTCCCGCTGGTTCAGGCAGGGCTGTTCACTGCTGTATGGGGAATGGTTGCCCTGTTTTTTAGCGTTTTTTCCCTGCCTGCTTTTTTTTTCCTTCCCGAAGACAGGAGAGAAGAGAGCTCGATGATCCACGCAGGGGCGAGAGGCATTCGTCATACCATACAAACACTGAAAGAGATATGGCAGGGGAAAGAAGCGAGAAAATTCCTGCTCTCGTATCTTGTGTATGAGGATGGTGTCAATACGGTTATCGTTTTTTCGAGTATATTTGCTGCAACCACCCTTGGGTTTCAGACCCGCGAGCTGATACTGCTCTATATCGTTGTTCAGGCGACAGCACTGCTGGGTTCTCTGGTCATGGCAAAGCCCATTGATTTTTGGGGACCCAAAAAAGTTGTCCACCTCTCACTTCTTTTGTGGACATCTGTGGCAACGATAGCCTTTTTTGTCCATACAAAAGGCCAGTTCTGGATGATCGCATCGTTTGCAGGCCTCGGCCTCGGCACTGTTCAGGCAGCTTCGCGTGCGTTCTATGCGCAATTTGTTCCCCCGAAGAAAGAGGCTGAGTATTTCGGCGTCTACTCTCTTGCAGGCAAGTCATCAGCAGTATTTGGTCCGCTCATATTTGGACAGATATCAACAGTGTTCGGAAGCCAGAGACCCGCAATTCTCTCTGTTGCCGCATTTTTTCTCATCGGAATGGTTCTCCTGAGTTTTGTCAGGGACGGAGAACCGAATGTTAAAAGGCAGGAATAGTCTTGTTGCTTTTGTGTTCCAAAACTATGCATACTTAAATATAGTCTGAATATGAACTTATGTTGCTTGTCATTCCGGGCTTGACCCGGAAGTTTTTTGTGAGAAGCCTCTGGATTCTCGCTCAACAGACTGCGGGAATGACGGCCTGATTGTTAGGTTTATGGACAGACATAAGAAAGATTTTCTTGAAAGGGATTTATTATGTTACGGTGTATTCTGAGAGCAAAAATACATGGTGCAACAGTTACAGAGTCAAACCTGTCATATGAGGGAAGCATTACTATTGATGAAACGATACTGAAAAAAGCAGGCATTCTTTCCTATGAGCAGGTGATGATCAGCAACCTGAATAACGGAGAACGCTTTGAAACGTATGTGATCCCGGGGAAGACAGGAGAAATCTGTCTGAACGGCCCGACCGCACGGAAAGGCGTAGTCGGAGATAAAATAATTATCTTCTGTTACAGTTATTTTCAGGAGAATGCGATCAGCAGGGGTTTACAGCCAACAATAATCCGCCTCGATGACCAAAACAGAATTCTGTCTACAAAATAGTTTCATCGTAATTCAACTCTGATGGATGAGGAAAAGAAAAACAATAATAATAGTAACAAGAGGAAGAAACTCGGATTCATTACCCTCGCGGTAGTCCTTCTCATAGGAGTGGTGACCCTCTTTTTCTATCTCAGATATAAAGCCGGTCATATTACTACCGACGATGCGTTCATTGACGGACGGATACACACTATAGCGGCTAAAATCAGAGGGACTGTCAATGCGATACATGTAACAGACAATCAGCCTGTGAAAAAAGGCGACCTGCTGATAGAAATTGACCCTGCCGATTATGTAGTCAAGGTTGAGGAAGCTTCATCAGGAACCAGTGAAGAGAAGGCAAAACTTGCAGAGGTTGAAGCGCAGATCAGTGTATCAAAAACACAGATTGCCGAGCTCAGCGCAGGACTGGAAGCAGCAAAGGCAAATCTGGAACTGCAGGAGGCAACCCTTAAGCAGGCGGTTAAAGACAGTGAAAGGGCTGAAAATCTCTATAAATCAGAAGCTATTTCCAGGGAACGATATGAAAAGACAATGACTTCTCATACTGTCGCATCAGCCCAGGTAAAGGCTGCAAGGGAACAGCTGAAACAGGCGGAAAAAGCGCTGGAAACGCAAAAAGCAGTTGTAAAACAGGTCGAGGCATTAAGGACTGCGCAACAGTCAGCGATCAAAGAAAAAGAGGCGAAATTGAATGCAGCTCAGCTGAACTTCGGTTATACAAAAATTTATGCGCCTTCTGATGGATATATCACAAGGAAATCAATTGAAGTCGGCAACCAGGTGGAAGCGGGCCGGCCCCTTATGGCTGTTGTGCCCCTTGAAGGTATCTGGGTGACCGCCAACTACAAAGAGACCCAGCTTGCAAAGGTAAGGCCCGGACAGAAAGTGATTATCAAAGTGGATACCTATCCCGGAAAAAAATTCGAAGGAAAAATTGAAAGCATTATGTCAGGGACCGGTGCAGTCTTTTCGCTCTTCCCGCCTGAAAACGCTACCGGCAACTATGTGAAAGTCGTTCAGAGAATCCCTGTCAAGATTATGTTCGATAAAGAAACAGACAAAGACCATGTCCTCCGGGTTGGGATGTCTGTTGTGCCGACGATTTTAATTGAGTGAGTCTGGTTTATTTGCAGACACCGTAATGTATTGATTCATGAATAAATGGCTTATTGCACTCACCGTAATGCTCCCCACGCTCATAGAGATTATAGACACCTCTGTTGTCAATGTAGCGCTTGACCATATCCGGGGCAGTCTCTCTGCAGGGATTGATGAATCAACCTGGACAATCACATCCTACCTTGTATCCAATGCCATCATAATTCCCATGACAGGATGGCTGAGCAGGTTTTTCGGCAGGAAAAAATATCTGATTATTTCGATAACGGTTTTCACCATAAGCTCTTTTCTCTGCGGCGCCGCCTGGAGTCTTCAGAGCCTCATTTTCTTCCGGGTACTGCAGGGAATAGGCGGAGGGGCATTGCAGCCGTTGTCGCAATCCATACTCCTTGAGACATTCCCTCCCCGTCAGCACGGGATAGCTATGGCGGTGTTCGGCGTTGGAATCATGTTCGGTCCCATAGTAGGACCGCTCCTCGGCGGCTGGATCACTGATAACTGGTCATGGCACTGGATATTCTTTATCAATGTGCCGATCGGTATCATTTCAATCCTGCTGACCATGGTTTTTATAGCAGATCCGCCGTATATGAAGCAGATGAAAATGAAGGTCGACTACTGGGGACTCGCATTCCTTGCCCTGGGGCTCGGCTGCCTCCAGATCGTTCTGGACAAGGGACAACAGGAGAACTGGTTTTCATCAGGGGTTATCTTCTGGATGAGTGTAATTTCTGCTGCATCTCTCCTCTCTTTTGTGGTAGTTGAATTATTTGCAAAAAATCCGATAGTGAATCTCAGGGCATTCAAAAATATTTCATTCAGTACGGGGAACATCGTCATGTTCCTGGGCTTTTTTAATCTTTTTGCAAGCATTGTCCTCCTGCCGATTTATCTTCAGACACTCATGGGGTATACGGCATTCCTTGCCGGGTTTGTTCTGGGGCCGGGAGGCATGGCGACGTTAATAGCCCTCCCGCTGGCCGGAAGCCTTGTCAATAAGGTAAGTCCAAAAGCTCTCCTGGCTTTTGGGATTATTGTAAATGCCTATGCAACATACCTGATGTCAAACTTCAATCTGTCTGCCGATTTTTATACCGTGATATGGCCGAGAATTGTCCTTGGAATCGGGATGGGATTTTTCTTTATTCCGCTTACCACCATGACCATGTCCGGGATCAGGAAAGAGGACATGGGCAATGCGTCTGCAATCTATAATCTCCTCCG
>WSSedA1B3DRAFT_1000300_pt1 | contig 14473 bp, 15 predicted proteins | sample WetSurSiteA1Bulk_FD_9468 | JGI IMG/M metagenome (IMG submission 9468)
TGAACGGTATGGGTTGGAAGATAAGAAGGCTTTCCTTGAGTATCTAACCCCGAATCAATTCCGTAACAAGATGCGACTATTTCATGGTGAAGTCTTTGCGTGATGTATTCACGCATTCTCAAAGCTAATCCTAATCATCATCCCGCAGGTACACCTGGGGGTAAGGGTGGTCAGTTTGCTCCGAAGTTAGGACCAAGACCTAAGTTTGAAGACTATTACACTGGTACTGGTAAGTACGGTGATATAGGAGAAAAAGACTATCAGGAAATGGAGGCTTATCGCACCGCAGAAAAAGCATGGCAGGCTCAGATGACTCAGGCTGTTGCCAGAGGACAGATCCCTATAACGGATGCTTATAGAGAGGGCTGGTCCTACACTGAGATGGGGACACACGATATCAAGAATGTCCGTGAGCTTCCCCCCGAGTTGTACCATGTGACTACGGCTAGGGATTCAGTTCTTGCTCTTGGATTGAAGACACGGGATGAATTGAGTCAATACAGTGGAAAGGGTTTAGGTGGAGGAACCTCTAGCACCATCTCTTTCACTACTAACAAACAGATTGCCAGGGATATTTTTAGGGCAATGAAGATTGCTCACCGGTTTTTGAATGACAAGATTTCTGTGGATACTTTGGAGGATGCTGCTCATACTGGGGCTGGGGCAGATAAGCCTTGGACTGCTAATGAGGGTGGCTCAATAGCAACGTCTTCTTTGGTGGATATGATTCGTACTGGGGTTAGGATTGAGAGAGGTACTTTTGGTGATACTCCCAGTGACTATAGATTGCATAGCATGGAAAAGATTCCTGCTTCTGAATGGGAGCCTTTTGGGTATGTTCCTGGGTTTGAAGGAAACCCATTAGGTCGTACCTACAGAAGAAAGCTTTCTCCAGAAGAAGTTGATTCTTTCAAAATGCAGTATATGAAACGGTGGTTTGCTTTTAGAGAAGCTGCCGGTGGTCCAAGTGATCCTTTGTTCATCTTCAATGATACGGCAGGGTTCAAGAAGATTCCCGAGTCTCAGATATCCATGCTGAAGTACAAACCAAAGCCTAAAGCCATAGGGGCTAAGGTTGCTGGTATGGAGGAGTGGAGAACATCTACTGGGGATATTGTTATACTCGATAAAATCCTCAAAGATGATGACTGACCATGCCGGTCAAAGCCGAAGCGTTTTTAGCCCTGGAGAAGTCCCTTACTGATAAGCTTCAGGATTCTTGGAACAGGATCTTTCTTAAAGTCTCTGGGGATGTTCGATCCCTCCTAGATGATGGCAAGGTTCCAGAAGCTTATGTGGTAGCCAATGCTCTGTCATTGGACTCCATCGTTACCGACAACCTGCCAGCCCTCAGGTATCTAGCCTACTCGGCACTCTTCTTCGGGGCTTCCCGACTCTCCAGACGGGAGAGTGTGCGGGATGCAATGATAGGCTCAACGAATCTTGAGCCCACCATTCAGAATACTCTCAAGCTACTCAGCAAGTTCATCAGGTTCAACCTGACCTTCCAACTGCAACGCAAACTCCTTAAGGTCATTGCTGACCATCAAGCTGCCCAATCGGATACCCTGTTTGGGGAATCGGAGAAGGAAGCCCTCAAGGTCAAAAAGGCCGAGGAGCCCATCCTTACCCAGGAATTCGTCTCCTTCAAGAAAGAGGGGGACCGGATGTTGCAATTGATTTCATCTCTGCACACCTCCCGAGTGTCGGCCTACGGCTTTACTATGGAAGCCGACATCCTGGGGGTGGAGACCTATGCCGTCTCTGAGCAGTTGGACAACCGGATCTGTCCGGTGTGTGCCGAGATGCACGGTAAGACCTTTCAGGTGCGGGAAGCCTCTGATGCCCTGAACACCATCCTGGCTACAGAAGATCCGGAGATGTTGAAGCTTCTCCAACCCTGGCCTAAGCAGGATGCCGAGTCTCTTGCCGCACTCAAGGAGATGTCTTCCCAGCAACTGGTTGCCAATAACTGGCACATACCTCCGTACCATCCAAACTGCCGGGGTCTTCTAGTTCACGTAGATAAGGTCCCACGGATAGAAGACACGGCTTCGTACCAAGCTGCCTTTGGTAAGACTCCATCCGCACCGACTCATCTTACCCAGGAGGAGTTGTTAGCCTTTGCCAGTATTACCTCTGGGTTCTTTGGCCCTCCGGAAGAGCAAGCCAAAGCCATTGTGGATTACTGGAATCAGTACGGGAATGGTCAGGACTTCTTCAAGACCTATCAGGACCTGATGGGTTTGAGCAAGGAAGACATGCTCAAGGTAATGGCTATGAATCCGGGGACTGGGAGGTTCCCTGCCGAGGTGTTCTTCTCTTCCAGGGAACTGGTCTTCAACTATGATGGTCCGCTCTTTGGGTCCCGAGAGTCGGGGCAATTGCATCTAACCCTGAAGCCACGGGTAAACGAATTGCATGTGGACCTTGCCGTAGTTCCTTCTTCTACCCAAGCTCAGGGGTTGATGAAGCAGATTCTTCGGTCTTGGATTCCAGTCCTGGACCGGTTGGGAATTACCAAGATCTCCCTGCAAGCCAATATTGATATGGGGTCCTATGCGTGGGCTCGGTATGGTTGGCTTCCCGATGCTGGTCAATTGGGACCTAGATCCTACTTCCTGGCTCGGTTAGAAAACCGAATCATGCAAACCATGGATCTCCCCAATGATGTTTATGATGTGGTAACGGCAGCACTCAAACGGCTGAAAGAAGGTGACGCACAAGCCCTGTGGGCTATAGCAGATATCAAGAAGTGGGGTAGGGAACTTCTTAGAAGTTTGTCTTGGGATGGAGTACTGGATTTCTCTAATCCAGAGGTCATGCGTAGGTTTACGAATTACATATCCTATAGCAGGAATTTGTGATGGGAGAATCCTTCTTTTACCTAGATGAGTCAGGGGAAAAACAGGATGCCTCTTTACATGAGGAAATCCTGTCTGCCGGTGATAAGCGGTTCAAGTCTTCCCAGGCATACCAAGACACCATCAAGTATGCGGTAGAGACCCTTGGTCTGACAGAGGAAGAAGCTAGAAAGATATTTGGCTAACCTCTTAGGTAGTCTTATTGTTCCAGGGAGGAACAGGAGGCTACCTGATGCCAGTTGTTACTTTTAAGGCAGAATCCGAAGAGCAACGTATTGTTTGGGCCGAAGTCTACGTCCCAAACGTCCCAGATAGTGACGGGGAGTTCATGGACCGTAAAGCTATCCGTGAGATGGCTTACAAGTTCATGAAAGAGAAGAAGCTTGGTCAAATTGATGTACAACACAATAACCAAGTAGTTCCTGGGGTTTCTGTTGTAGAATCCTTTCTCTCCCGCAAGGGAGATCAAACTTTTCCGGTTGAAGGGTCCTGGGTTGTGGGGATTCACATTCCCCATGACGATACTTGGCATTCTGTCAAATCCGGAAAGATCAACGGTCTGTCTCTAGAGGCTATGGTGGTTAAGACTCCCACTGAGCTAGAGATTGACATACCCCCAATTATTGAAGGGCGCACTGCTAAGGCAGACGATGGTCATGAGCATGTTTTCTACGTTTCGTATGACCATCAGGGGGAGTTTCTAGGGGGTGTGACTGATGAAGTAGCAGGGCATAAACATGTGATTAAGCGGGGGACCATTACCGAGACAGTAAATGATCATGCTCACCGGTTTTCTTACGTTGAGCTATTAGGGATCTCGGAATAGTCTAATTTGTTAGGAACATTAGGTGCTGCTACAGTCGGAAACATGGCAAAGTTAAAGCTTCAAGCTACCAAACTTGAGAGCCCGTCTGTCTCATATATCTCTCTTGTTGAACGAGGGGCTAACCGAGTTCCTTTTCGTATCATCAAAGAGCATAAATCGGAGAACGGCATGATTGATCTGGATAAGATTTTCAAACGGGATTCTACCCCCGCACAGGAGGTAGAGAAGACTGAGCCGGCCCAGGCTCCGGAGCCTACTGCTGATTCTCCGACCATTGTCGGGTTAGTGGTGGAGAAATCTGACAAACTGCCTGAAGTTATTCAGATCCTCAAGGATGCCGGGTTCCAGGTGGAGTCTCAGGAAGAGCAGGAAGACGGTACGGTTGTATTCAAGCAGGCAGAGTCGATTGAAGGTGCGGATGTCCTTCGTCTCAACTCCAATCTGCTAGCCCTGACCAAGAATTTCCCCAAGGTGTCGGTGGGTGTTGTCGCCAAGGCTGAGGGGTTCATTCCTGGTGTAGACATGGCATTCGGCGGGATGTTTGAGGCAGTTCAGGGTCTGATGATCTCTGAGGAGTCTGCCGAGGAGAAGGTTCAGAAGCTGGAACAGATGTGTGGAGATGTCAAGTCTCTGCTGTCGTCCCATCTGACTCATATTCCGAGGCAGGTTTTCATTGCCGCAGAGGCTATTGACAATCTGCCTGAGCCTGTTGTTAAGGCTGAGGAAGAGCCCGCTAAGGAAGAGACTAAGGAAGAGCCCAAGGCTGAGGAGATTACGACTCCGGAGGCTACGGACAACACTGAGTTGATTCAGAAGATTGCCCAGGAACTTCTTGGACCGGTGATGGAGAAGATGAGTTCTCTGTCGTCTGTCGTTGATGTGCTTGGCAAGACAGTCTCAGACATCGCTAAAAAGAGTGAAACTCTGGAGGCGAAAGTGGCTGAGGCAAGTGATAAGGCAATTGCCGTGCAAAATGTTGTGAAAGGCACCGTGGTAGGGGCACCCCCCAAGAGTGATCCTCCTAGCCGCACTGTGAAGTCCGAGGATTCCGATCCCCGTTCGGGTCTTTTTGACACTGCGTTCTTGCCTCGCCGGAAACTGCATTCCCGATAACTTGTAGGAGGTTCACTCAAAATGTCTAGCAACGCTGAACTGATTAAGAAAGCTGACATCGCTCTTAGCGATCTGGTTAGCGATGGTGGTCTTCTGTCCCCTGAGCAGACTGACCGATTCATTCGTACTCTGATTGACTCCCCAACCGTTCTGAATGCGGCTAGGGTTGTCACGATGAATGCGCCCACCAGGAAGATCAATAAGATCGGTTTTGGTAGCCGCATTCTGCGTCCTGCTGTTTCGGCTACGGCTCTCGATCCGGAAGATCGTGTTAAGCCCACTACGTCTCAGGTGGTCCTCAATACCAAGGAAGTCATTGCGGAAGTTCACATTCCGTATGATGTCCTTGAGGATAATATTGAGCGTGGCAATATCAATGCCGGTTCTGAGTCTGGTGCCGGTGGTTTGCATGAGACCATCGTGCAACTGATTGCAGAACGTGCGGCTCTGGACCTGGAAGAGCTTGTTCTTCTGGGTGACTCGATTTCCGGCGACCCCTACCTTGCTTTGGTTGACGGCTGGATGAAGCTGGCTACGGCTCATACTGTTGATGCTGGTAACACCACAATCAGTAAGACCCTGCTGAAGAATGCGGTGAAAGCCATGCCTGACAAGTATCTGCGTAACCGCAGCGAGCTTGTCCACTTCGTTTCGGTTGATAACGAGACGGAACTGCGTGACACGTATGCTTCCCGTGCTACCAACCTTGGTGACACCATGCTTCAGGGGCTCGGTCCTCTGTATGCGTGGGGCTCGCAGGTTCTTGGTGCTCCGATGATGCCGGCGGCGAAGGGTCTGTTCACCAACCCCCTGAACCTCATTTTTGGCATTCAGCGTCGAGTGACCATTGAGTACGATAAGGACATTCGTACCCGTGAGTTCATCATCGTCCTGACGACCCGTGTGGCTTGCGAGATCGAGGAAGATGATGCGGTGGTGAAGTACCTCAACATTGCCTGATGGCAATTTGAATGGTAAACGGCTAGTGTAAGAGGGGGATGAATAATCCCCCTTTTACATTGGCTACCACTAGGAGAGCAGATGAAAATTTCGTTGATTAAGGGGTCTACCTACGTCTCTCATATCACTGCCCAGATTTACCACAAGGGTGAGGTGTATGAGGTGAGTGAGGGGACTGGCACTGAGCTTTTGAAGAAGCTAGATGATCTTGGTAGACCCTTCTTCCGAAGGGCAGATGAAGAAGAGGCTACGGCACAAGAGCCCAAGGGCAATAGCCCAGACCCTGCGGTTGGGGAGGCAGAACCTGCTGCCCGTAAGCGGGGTAGACCGGCACTTAACCGAGATATGTCTGGAGAGATTGATACCGGGGCTGTTGCAGTCTGAGGTAAGGGGGTTCAGGTATGAATATCGTGTCTGTGGAAGAAGTCAAAGAGCGGATGGCTTTGGCTGATTCCGAGGATGTTGATACCACTATTGAGCGGTGCATTACGTCGGCAACTTCTATGGTGTCTTCTTTTCTTGGGACTGGTTTTGATCTTGTCTCTAGTCAAACAGACGTATTCTACCTGAACTCCAATGATCGTCCCTGTGACCCTATGGGTTTTCTTAGGCTCAGGCTCACCCATGCGTTTCTAACTGACGATATCGTGGTTGTCAAATATGGTGAGACTGTAGACACCATTACTGCGGTGGTGCCGGCTGTTGAGTACATGCTGAATAGACGTAAAGGCATTCTGTATCTGCCCGTAGCTTATGATTTTCAGTACATCTCTATTGTTTATACGGCTGGATTCAGAACGGCTGGTCAAAACGCCTCTGCTAATCTGCCTCCAGAGGGATTAAAGCAGGCACTGTATTCTGTGATTCCTTTGGTCATGAATAGCCAACAGATAACGAACAGATCTGAGGAATGGCAGTCGGTATTGAAGGAAGGATATGCTCAGGCTTCCTCCCATCTTCAACCGTATTTGCGTGGGTATGGTTTACAACATAAGCCACTGGATTTAGATGTCTGATCCCTTGATTAGCATCTCTGTTCCCCAAAGCGTAGGGGGAAATGTTCTTCAGGTTCTTGAAACCTTATCCAAGGTTCTAGAGCCTGCCAATATCCTTGATAGAGCCTCTACGGTTGTCCTCAATCGTATTCGACAGAGGTTCTTGAAGGAACAAGACACAGCAGAACAACCTTGGGTCCCATCAAAGGCCGCTATTCGTAGGCGGCTACGGGGTGGTACTGGGACGTTGTATGAGACTGGAAATCTGTTTCGGTCTATTCAGCAGGCTGCGGTAGAGGGTAATGAAACCCGTATTACTACCGATGTCCCCTATGCGAAATACCATCAATTCGGGTTGGGAAACAACCTGAAACGAGAGTTCATGGGGGTCAGCGATTTAGATGCCAGATTGGTTGAAAGAATCCTCAACAAGTATTTAGATGATGCTATCAACAAGACCTTTGGATCACGATGAGTCTCATTGTTGATTGTCTAGCAGATCTCACTTCCAAGCTTGAAGGTGTGCCTCAGGTTAGGAACAAGGTTTTCACCATCATTTCTGAAGACGACTTGTTGGATAAGGCACGTTTGACAAAGCTTCCTTCTGCCGGTGTGTTCTACGGAGGAATCGTTACTCAGGGCAAGCCGGGTGGGGGTCTTGGAACCGTAGCCAGATTTGTCATAGCCGTACTGTTTGAGGCTAAGACCGTAGGCAACCAGAATACACAATCTCAAGCCTTGGAATTGTTAGATGCAATTCGGGATGAGATTAAGCATAAGAGATCCCCGGCAGTCTATGTTTGGCGTTTTTCATCTGAGTCTGCGGGGGACCAAGTTGGCAATGTAATGGTGTATACCCAGACTTGGGAATGCCCCGTGATAGTGACATAAATTGACTTGACTGTTAGGTACTTCAATCATTGAACATAGGTTCAGGGAAGGCAATTTCCTAACCTACCAACTTTGGGAGACTGGACAATGGCACTGACAACCCTTCCCTTGACACTTGGTCACGGTGGTACTGGCATTGAGAACATCATGCCGGCGGCAATCCGAGAACTGGCTGGCTTAAAGATTGACATCCTTGCTGGTGCAAAGAAGGATACGAAAATTTCGGTCCCGGCTATTCGTACTGAGGACACCATTCTCTCTGCCTGGAACGTGGCTACGGGGGTTATCACCGATGTCACGGCAAACATGAGTATCGTTAGTACCAAGGCAACCGGTACGCTTGTTCTGGATACAGTCATTGAAGATGAGATCGCTACAGTCAATGGTGTGGTGTTTACCTGCAAGGCAGCACCTTCCAGCATCACCCACTTCCTTCTGGGTGACACTGATGCGGAGACTACTGACAATCTCACTGCAACTCTGAATGCGTACCAAACGAGATACGGTGGTCCCAGTCCAATTGAGTACGTTGCCGAGTCTGATGGTGTAGATACGGTAACTATCACTGCTTATGCAGATGGTACGGCTGGTAATGCAATCACCATCGTTGGTGACGCTACTATCACTGCCTCCGGTGCAACCCTGTCGGGTGGTACGGCAACTGGTGGTGTGGTTTCTGATGCGGACCAAGATGGAGATGCAATCATCCTCTTCTGGTTTAACAAGCAGTGAAAGTAGAGATCGTCAAACCCTGCACTCACAAGGGTAAGACCTACCCCGTGGGTGCAGTGATTGAAGTGACCTTGCATGAGTCCCTGAAGTTGGTTGATCGGGGCCTTGCCAAAGCGTTTTTCGAAGTGTCTTCGGTCACTCCCCCTGTAGTGGAGGAAGCTGCCCTTCCCCACGATGACTTTGAATCTTCTGTGGAGGTCTAAAAATGGCTACGTGGGATGCAGTAAGTAACTACTATAGTGGGCAGGGTGTCGTCATGATCGGCACTCGGGATGAGACGACTGGTAAGCCGAAGGGCTTGATGCCGGTTGGTAACGTCTCGGACCTGCGAATTGCGGTAGCAACGTCGGTTCTGGAGCATAAGGAGTCCCAGTCCGGTCAGCGCAGTATTGACCTCCGTCTTACGACTGAGACGAAGTGCAATCTGACGATGACGATGGAATCGTTCAATGCCGATAATCTGGCAATTGCTCTGCGGTCTTCGTCTACCAGTGCGTTGGCTGGTTCAGTGTCGGCTGAGGCAGTTGATGGGTACCTGGGTAAGGTGAATCCGCTTAGCCGGATGAAGATCTCTTCCCTGGTGGTTGAGCGTGGGGCTACGGCTCTTACGGCTTATGTTGATGACGACACTCCGTTTGACTACAAGAGCAATCTTGATGCGGGTTCGTTCTGGCTCAATGATGGTTCGGTGCAGCCTGTTGCTAAGCTGACGACTGGTGGTACGGCTCCGAGTGCGATTACCGTGTCTACTGCGGCTGGGGCACCCACCAAGGTGACGGTGGCTAACACTGCGGCGATTGGTAGTTATGCAGTGTTCTCTGGCTTTACCGGTACGGATGCAGCCACGATTAACGGTAAGGCATTCAAGGTAACGGAGGACACTACGACTTCGGATGTGTACCTTGATGTGGATACCTTCGGTAAGACGATTACTCTTGGTACTCCGCTTTCCTTCTTTGATGGTGATGACCTCACGGCTGACTTCAACTTTGCGGCTCAGCAGCAGGTTGATGCTCTGACTGAAGGTGCGACGGATTACTACCTGCGGTTTGAGGGTCTTAACACTGCCAATAGCAATGAGCCGGTGGTGATTGAGGTCTTCAAGTTCTCGGTTGATCCGCTCAAAGAGCTTGCCCTCATTGGTGACGGTGTTCAGCAGTTTGTTCTTGAGGGTAACGTCCTTGCTGACAATCTTCAGACGACTGGCAGCAAGTACTTTAAGCAGATTCTTCTGTCCTAATAGGTTGCTGTGGGAGTAAGATTTGGGGGGCTTATGCCCCCCATTTTTTTAGGAGTCAATCATGGTTGCCAGTATCAGAGACCTTCTTCCTCCCCCGGTAGAAATCAATTTGGGTCGGGGGACCCTCCTATTGAGAGGGTTGAGCCTGGAGGATGTGGTCTCCTTGATTACCAAACACAAGGAAGCCTTCTCCCTCTTCTTTGCCAACGAGGGGGACCCGGATATGTCAGCCATTGTGGCTACGGCTCCGGACATGGTGGCTGAAATCATTGCCAAAGCTGCCAACATGGAAGATCAGAAAGAGGATGTGAAGTTAATACCTGCCGCTCTGCAATTGGTTGCACTTACTGCGGTGTGGGAGGCATCCGTGCCTGACCCTTTAGCGGTAAGAAAGGCTATCGAAAGATTACAGGGGGAGGTGTCCAAACTCAAAAAGGCCCCGTAAAAGAAACCAAATTTGGGCTTGAGGAGTTTGAACAGCAGTTGCTCTATGCCGTCGATTTTCTGGTGTCGGCTGGCTATCTTCTTTCGGAGGTTCGACACTATACGTATCGTCAGATCACTGCACTGCTATCGGTAGTAAAAGAAAGGAAGCGTCAGGAACAGGTGTTGCTCTTGTCTTTGATGAGGGCATCCCAGGCAGACAAGGAAGGGTTCGGGAAGATTTTGGGCCTTCTTACGGAAGAGAACGATGGCAGTTAGCGCAAACTTAGACATCTACATACGTGCGTATGATGAGGTCACAGCAACCCTCAAGGCTGTTGCCAACGACCTCAAGGATCTTGTCAGTTCCATTAAGCAGGTTGGGACTCAATCCCAGACTACCTCTAAGGATGTTACTACCCTTGCTGATGCCACCTTAAAAGCCGGATCTTCTGCTGAAAAGGCGGCAGAACAAGAGATGGGACTGTTCAGGTCCCTGGAAAATCTGGTTGGTGGTGTACGCAATCTGGCTTACGCTTTTGCCGGCCTAGCGTTTGTCAAATTCTTGAAGGACATGGCAGATGCCTCAGCACGGACTGAGGTGCTTGCTACTGTCTTGCACCAAGTAGCCCGCAATGCGGGTATCTCCGAAGAAGAAATAGATCGGACAGACAAGGCTGTTCAGAAGCTGGGCATTACTGCGGCTTCCTCCCGGCAAGCCATCACGCAGTTAATCCAAGCCGACATCTTCAAGCCTGACCAGATCAGGAAATACGCAACGGAACTTGCCCGTGCGTCTCAGGACCTTGCCGTTATCTCCGGGTGGGATTCCTCCTCTACCTTCTCCCGGTTGATTGTCAACATCAACCAGATGGATACGATGGGTCTCCGGTGGATGGGGATCATCATCAACCGAGAGCAGGTTTTTGCTGAAGCGGCACAGAAGCTCAACAAGGAGTTGAGCCAGAACGAAAAGAAGCTGGCCTTCACTAACGCTGCCTTAGCTGAAGCTGCCAAGTTATCTGGTGTGTATGAGCTTGCCATGAATGACGTTGGCAAGCAGTTGACCTCTCTCCCCCGGTTGTTTGAGGAGGTCAAGGTAGCTATCGGCGATTACCTGCTCCCTGCCTACAGTGCGTTAGTTCTTTCTCTCAAGGAGTTCCTTGAGAACATGGGCAAGGCTGTGGGGGAGAACAACAAGTTCTCTTCCGGGGCTCAGACCCTTGCCGCTGCGGTGAAATTACTTGCAGATCAGTTCTTCGCCTTGGTTGAGGTGCTGGTCAGCCTAAAGGACATCCTTTTTCTCATTGGTGAGATCTACGTCTTTAACAAACTCATTGCCTTCGGCAGTGCAGCCATCAAGATCTTCAACCAGTTCGGGGCTTCCATTGCTGCCTTTGGGCAGACGTTAGCCCGAGTGTCTGCCGGCATTGGTCTTATCCTGGGTGGTGCCCTGGGTAAGCTAGGGAACCTGCTTGGGGGACTAGCCGCTTCTCTTAACCAAGCTCAAGCTGGGGTTGGTGCGGCTCTTGGGAACTTCTTCCAAAAGATTGGACTACAGATTGGGGCGTTTGCTGCCACGTTGTTCTCCAACCTGGGTAAGGTCCTTGCTCGGATTCTTCCCTACATTGGCTCGGCTATCCTTGCCTTCAATCTTGTTGACTACCTGATTGAAGGTACTGACTGGGAGCCCTTGTGGGTGAAGCTAAAGTCAGAGATAGACAACATCTTCAAGCAAGCTAAGTTGTATTTTGAGAAGGGTAAGAGGGCCATTGGACTGGGTTCGGATGAGTCTGTGGTTGAGGCACAGTTAGCTGCCGATCAATCCTACTTGGAGTCTTTGAAGACCACTGAGGAGCGCAGGGTCTCCCTCAAGAAGAAGTCGAACAGCGAGATCCTTGAATCCTTCCGGCAATCAAAGACTCGGGAAATTGAGCTAGAAGAAGAGCTTCGTACCGTAGAGGATTCCACTAGACGGGATGCCATCGTTGAGCAACTGAAGACGGTAAAAAACACTAATGCCAAGACCCTGGCTAAGCTGAATGAGCTTGAGGCTACCAAGGCTCTTTCCTCAGAAGAGGTGAAGCTTAAGCAGTCCATTCAGGCTACCGACCTTGAGGCAGTACGGAGGAGCAAGGCGTTTGCTGCTTTGAAGAAGTCTGTTGGTGAGACGATTGAAGGCATCAACGCAGATTTTGCAGCCATCACTACTGGGGTAAGCACTAAACTCAGCAGTACGGTTTCTGGGTACGTAACGGTAGTCAATTCTCTTCTTGACCAGTCTGAAAATGCGTCGTTTGCCATTGATGAGCTTGCCCAGACGTTTGAGGGATTGGGTAAGAAGGCAAACCCCAAAGAACTGGAATTAATCACTGATGCAATAAAAGGACTTATTCCTAAGCTTGATCCGGCCAATGTTGCCAAGCTAAATGAGGTCCTGACTTCGCTATCCCAGTACAAGACCGACTCTCTTGTTCGGGAAAACGAGAAGCTGACTCTCTCCTTTGATAGGGTTCTGAAGAAGATTTCTGAGCTTCAGAATTCCCTCCGTGAGCAGTATCGTATTGCCAGTGATTTGTCTAATGCTCAGAAGGACCTTGATGCGTCTGTAGCTGCCAGTAGGGGAAACAATGCTGCCCAGTATGAGGTAGAAGCCCGGAAGCGTAGGGAAGCCATCGAGGATGCCAAGCTTGAATTTCAGGATAATCTGGCTCGCATAGAAAAAACGTCACAGGAAGTTTCCAAGCAGATCAACCTGAAGATTGGTTGGGAAGAAGCCGCTCAGGAAAAGATCTACCAGGAATCCCTCAAGCGTATTGACGCTCAGTACTCCGTTGAACTGAAGAAGATCAAGGACACCAAGGCGTTTGCCTTGTCTGATGTTTCGTCCTCTGCTGACAAGTCTGCTCAGAGAGAAATTACAGCACTTATCACTGCCAGAGAAGAACTACGTACATCAGAGACCATAGCTGCCGCTGATCGAATCAAGGCTCTTGAGGAAGAGTATCAGTCCCAGAAAAAGATTGCTGAACTGAAGGTTTATACCGACAACTTACTGGGGACCATTCCAGAAAAAGAAGCTGCCCTAAAAGAAGAAGATGCCAAGGCACAAGAAATCCTGGAGACCAAGAAGGAATCTGAGCGTCAGTTATTGGTGACAGCTCTTAAGAGAATTGATGAAGAATTTGATACTGCTATTGAGCGTGTTAAGGAACTCCAGAATGCCCGTAAGCAGGGTCTTACGGCAGACAATCCGCTGTATGCTGGGTTTGAGGGTGTTAATGCAGTTATAGACAAAGAGCGGGGTCAGGCTGGCAATAAGGATCAGTATCAGGAAGAAATAGACAACCTGAACAAGCTGAGGGATGTCAGGAAAAAAGCGGCTGAGGAAGAGCGTAAAGAGAGTTCTCTTCTGATGCGTTTGAAGGAGCAGTTGGTACAGAATGAGAAGTCAACCAATGCTGAGCGCATAGTTAGTCTTCAGCAATACCAGAAGAAGCTTTTGGCGGCTCTAAAGGAAGCAGAAGAAGCCTATAAGCGTCACATCGCTAAGCTGGATTCCCTGAAGAAGGAGCAGGAGAGTCTTGCTCTAAGGCAAACACGGGACCTTCTTGAGCTTGATTCTGGAACCATCAGTAAGGAAGAGGAACTTAGGCGTAACGAAAAAGTTTACAGACAGGAGCGTACTCGGGCAGAAATTGAATATGCCAAGGCTGTTCTGCAACGTCAGGACAGCAGTATGGACAAAGCCAAGGAACTGTATGAGGCACAGATTACTGATGCCAAGAGACTTGCTACCCAAGCTAAAGAGCGTGGGGACCTTTATAGCTTTAGTAAGTACCGAAGGGACATCGAAGGGTACTACTCTGTTTTAGAGAAGATCAATAGGTCTCAGCAGAAAGAAGAAGGCACTGCTTTAGATAAAGCCAAGAAGGATATTGCTGATCTGACGGCTGAAGCTGATCGTCTAACCGGGGAACTGATAGGGAAAATTGGGCTAGCCCTGCTTGATCTAGGTACCGAGTTACTGATTGATGTTGATGCTACCTATCTACAAAACAGTATCCTCCTAGCCATTACTGCACAGCAGTACGTCATTGATGTACAGGCTCGGGTTAATGGTCTCCCTGGACAAGCAACCATAGCGGGGGAGGAGCCCACAGTTAAGCTGAATAAGTATTACGGCACTCCTGAGCCTGGGTACGAATCTTACTACGCCGGTGGTGGTATGGTTCAGGGGGCTGGTACAGACACCTCAGATAACCTCCTTGCATGGCTGAGCCCGAATGAGTTCGTTCTCCGGGCCAAAGCCGTCAAGAACATCGTGCGTGAGTACGGCATCAACACCCTGAACTACATCAATGAGTTCGGCAGGTTCCCCAAGTTTGCCCTGGGTGGATTGGTTGAGCGTATTCGGGAACTCCCCTCT
>WSSedA1B3DRAFT_1000301_pt1 | contig 14470 bp, 14 predicted proteins | sample WetSurSiteA1Bulk_FD_9468 | JGI IMG/M metagenome (IMG submission 9468)
CAAATGTTATTCCAAGTCCATGACGATGTTGCTTTATTCCGTTTGCCTTTTGATGCTTCAGCGCAATGGTAATTTGAACGCTATTTTTAATTAACAATACCAATTTCTGCGCTCATGCCTATCGCATAATCAATATGCTGTGCAATAGCCTAGGCAATTTGTTCACTATTACAAGCAGTTAAAAGCACGCAATGAACATGTTTAGAACACATTGAGAATAACTCTGCCAGCACTGCCTGATTAATTCTATGCGAATTTTCGGCATCATCAGTAAAAAGTAAATTATCAACTTCACCATGACCGCTAAAATGCACAATATTCGGTTTGAATGATTGCAGTTTGTCTAATAAATCATCACTGCAAGCAGCGGGGATTTGTTTTATTTCAAACTTGTTTTCATCAACTCCTTTCTCCCAGACCGTACAAATTTCACGGTATTCTTCATCTGACCCCAAGCGTTTGGTATCCCAAGGATTGGCAGCAATGATTAAAATTCTTGTTTTATCCATATCAAGCTCAGTTCGTTAGGGCAGTGAAAACTTTAATTAACGTTCAATTAAGCATAAAAATCTGTTAATTGTGCGACTTTATTCTATGTGTTAGCCTCTTGCAACTTTATAACTTTAGCTTTGGAGAGTGAAATGGTCGCCTTAACCTGTATCAAAATAAAAGATGAAAACGGAGAAGAAATGGATATTTGGATGGAGGCAGTAGATCAGATAGACACTTTTCCAGCCGTTGCTACTGAAAATAGACGCGATGGGGTAACTCGTGGTAGCCACGACACAATAACACGCAGTGATAGTCCTCAACAGCAGGCTATGCAACAGTTTGTTAGTATGCAAAACACGATTAGAACTTTTGCTAGTTATACGCTCAATTCTTTTCGGCAAATTTCCAATGCCAATATTGACAAAGTAACGTTAGAGTTTGGCATCAATGTCGGCGGTGAAGCAGGGATTCCTTATATCACTAAAGGTTCAGTGGGAAGTAACATCAAAATCACTGTGCAATGCTCTTTTCCTGCTAATGGCACAAGTGCTACACATTCATCATAGGAAAAATAATGGGACATCTTGATTTTTTAGACAAACGACACACGGTTGCAGGAAGCAGTTTTAATCGCTGGCTATTGCCTCCTGCTGCACTTGCCATTCATTTATGTATCGGTATGGCGTATGGCTTTTCAGTGTTTTGGTTGCCTTTATCTAAGGCGACTGGCATTAAAGAGAGCATTCCTTGTGGCGCGGATATTGGTTTTTTTGCTGAATTGTTTGTCACCGATTGCGATTGGAAAATTTCTACGCTGGGTTGGATGTACACGCTATTTTTCGTATTTTTAGGTTCATCAGCGGCGTTATGGGGCGGTTGGTTAGAACACGTTGGTCCGCGTAAAGCGGGCGTAGTGAGCGCGTTGTGCTGGTGTGGCGGTATGTTGTTGTCGGCATTAGGCATTTATAGCCATCAATTTTGGCTGATGTTATTAGGTTCAGGCGTGATTGGCGGTATTGGCTTGGGCTTGGGTTATATCTCGCCAGTATCAACGCTGATTAAATGGTTTCCTGATAAACGCGGTATGGCAACAGGCATGGCGATTATGGGTTTTGGCGGTGGTGCGATGATAGGTTCGCCCTTAGCTGCACTCTTGATGAAAACCTTTGCCACGGAAACCGATGTTGGCGTGATGCACACCTTTATCGTGATGGCGTTAATTTATTTTATCTTTATGATGGGTGGTGCGTTAGGTTATCGCATTCCCGCGACTGGTTGGCAACCTGAAGGCTGGACTCCACCTGCTAAACAAATCAACAACGACATGATTACTCCACATCATGTCCACGTCAAAAACGTCTTTAAAATCAAACAATTTTGGTTGTTATGGGGCGTGTTGTGCATGAATGTCAGCGCAGGTATTGGCGTGATTGGTATGTCATCACCGATGTTACAAGAAGTGTTTGGTGGACAGTTAATCGGCATTGCTAAAACCTATAGTCAACTCGATAAAACTGAACTGGCGAGTATCGCTGCCATTGCCGCAGGTTTTACCGCTTTGCTCAGTTTGTTTAATATTGGTGGGCGATTTTTTTGGGCAAGTTTATCGGACAAATTGGGGCGAAAACTGACTTTTCTGGTGTTTTTTGTATTGGGTAGTTTGCTTTATATCAGCGTACCTAGTAGCGCAATGGCGGGTAACACGCCGTTATTTGTTGCGGCATTATGTATTATTTTAAGTATGTATGGCGGTGGTTTTGCGACAGTTCCCGCTTATCTGGCAGATTTATTTGGTACACAAATGGTTGGGGCGATTCATGGACGCTTATTAACGGCGTGGGCAACAGCGGGTGTACTAGGACCTGTGATAGTCAATTATATGCGTGATTATCAACTAGGCTTGGGCATTGCGCGTGAACAGGTTTATAACCAGACGATGATGATTTTAGCGGGTTTATTAGTCATCGGTTTGATTTGTAATTTACTGATTCGCCCTGTTGCAGATAAGTGGTTTATGACTGTCAATGAATTAGCAGAAGAAAAACGCTTAGCAAATGAAAGAATTCATGATGAAGAAGCGGGGCAAGCGATTAACGGAGAGACACGCACACATCCTGTTATCGTGTGCTTAGCATGGACGCTAGTCGGTGTACCATTAGCATGGGGAATTTATAAGACGTTAATGAATGTTAGTAAGTTTTTTGTTTGATGAAATAAAACAGTACCACTCGTTAGAGCGGTACTGACTTTACCGGGGCTTAGTAACGGTAATGATCTGGTTTGTAAGGACCTTCAACTGGAACATTGATATAAGCGGCTTGCTCAGCAGTTAATTGGGTTAGATTGACACCGATTTGTGCTAAGTGTGAACGAGCTACTTTTTCGTCTAATTTCTTAGGCAAAATATACACTTTGTTTTCGTAGCTGGCTGCGTTTGACCACAATTCCATTTGCGCTAATACTTGGTTGCAGAAGGAGTTAGACATCACAAAACTTGGATGACCTGTTGCACAGCCTAAGTTCACTAAACGACCTTCGGCTAAGACGATTAAGCGTTTGCCGTCTGGGAAGATAACGTGATCGACTTGCGGTTTGATGTTTTCCCAAGTATATTGACGTAAAGAGGCGATTTCGATTTCTGCGTCAAAGTGTCCGATGTTGCAGATGATGGCTTGGTCACGCATGGCTTTCATGTGTTCATGCGTGATGATGCTGAAGTTGCCTGTTGCGGTAACGAAGATGTTAGCCAATGGTGCAGCTTCTTCCATTGTTACTACACGGTAGCCTTCCATCGCCGCTTGTAATGCACAGATAGGGTCGATTTCAGTAATTAATACGGTTGCACCTAAACCGCGTAACGATTGCGCACAGCCTTTGCCCACGTCACCGTAACCACAAACCACCGCGATTTTACCCGCTATCATTACGTCAGTGGCGCGTTTGATGCCGTCAACTAACGATTCGCGGCAACCATATAAGTTGTCGAATTTTGATTTAGTGACTGAATCGTTGACGTTGAAGGCAGGAACTTTCAAGGTGTCTTTTGCGACGCGTTCATATAAACGCAATACGCCAGTTGTGGTTTCTTCTGATAAGCCTTTAACATCCGCCATTAATTCTGGGAATTTGTCGTGCATCATGTTGGTTAAATCGCCACCATCATCCAATATCATATTGGGTCGCCAGCCGTTTGGTCCAACGATGGTTTGTTCAATACACCATTCAGCTTCTTCTTCGGTTTCGCCTTTCCAAGCGAAAACAGGAATACCTGCCGCTGCCATTGCTGCCGCCGCGTGATCTTGGGTAGAGAAGATGTTGCATGATGACCAGCGTACTTCAGCACCTAAGGCGGTTAAAGTTTCAATTAGCACAGCAGTTTGAATGGTCATGTGCAGACAGCCTGCAATACGCGCCCCTTTTAAAGGTTGCGCCGCGCCGAATTCTGCGCGCAATGCCATTAAACCTGGCATTTCAGTTTCTGCGATATTGGTTTCTTTGCGACCCCAGTCGGCTAATGCCATGTCGGCGACTTTGTAATCTGTAAAACTCATTTTTTTGTCCTGTTTCTCGTTCCCACGCGCCGCGTGGGAATGCCGTTGAGACCGCGCTTGCGGTCTGCATGAAAACACGGCGCGGCGCACCGTCACTGTATTCCCACGCAAAGTGTGGGAACGAGTAATACGCTAATTAAACGCCAGCCGCCGCTTTGAGTGCGTCAACTTTGTCGGTTTTTTCCCAGCTAAAGCTCTCTTCAGTACGTCCAAAATGCCCGTAAGCCGCAGTGGGTAGATAGATAGGTTTTAACAAGTCTAGTTGTGCAATTAAACCTTTAGGGCGCAAATCAAACACATCACGCACGATTTGTTCTAAACGGTCTTCACTTAATGTACCTGTTCCGAATGTTTCGACGGTAATTGAAGTCGGCTCAGCGACACCAATTGCGTAAGAAACTTGGATTTCACAGCGTTCGGCTAAACCTGCGGCAACGATATTTTTTGCCACATAACGCGCCATGTAAGCCGCTGAACGATCTACTTTTGAGGGATCTTTGCCAGAAAACGCGCCGCCACCGTGTCTTGCCATACCGCCGTAAGTATCAACGATAATTTTACGACCTGTTAAACCGCAATCGCCTACTGGACCACCAATCACAAAGTTACCAGTCGGATTGATGAAATATTTAGTGTCTTTGTGTAGCCATTCTTTAGGCAAAACGTGCAGAATGATGTCATCCATTACCGCTTCATGCAGTGCTTTAGCACTGATTTCAGGTGAATGTTGTGTAGATAATACGACGGCATCAATGGCTACGGGTTTGTTGTTTTCGTAGCGGAAAGTAATTTGGCTTTTTGCGTCAGGACGTAGCCAAGGCAAGGTTTTGTTTTTGCGTACTTCGGCTTGGCGTTGTACCAATAAATGTGAATAAGTAATCGGAGCGGGCATGAATACGTCGGTTTCATTACTGGCATAACCAAACATCAAGCCTTGGTCACCTGCGCCTTGTTCGTGGTTGTCGCTTTCATCAACACCCATCGCAATATCAGCCGATTGTTTACCAATCGCATTTAAAACCGCGCAGCTATTACCATCAAAACCAATGTCGCCGTTGTCGTAGCCGATTTCACAAACCACTTTGCGTACTAATGCTTCAAAATCTACCCACGCGCTGGTAGTAATTTCACCCGCTAACACCACCATGCCTGTTTTAACTAAGGTTTCACAGGCAACGCGTGATTTAGGGTCTTGTGCTAACAGAGCATCCAATACCGCATCAGAAATTTGATCGGCAACTTTATCAGGATGACCTTCTGAGACCGATTCGGATGTAAAACTAAAATTACTGCTCACTTGATTTACCTCACTATAAAAAATAAAAACCCAGATAAACAAAAGGCTGCATAGAGCAGCCTTGAGTATTTGGTGGTGGGCCCTGTAGGACTTGAACCTACGACCTGCCGATTATGAGTCGGACGCTCTAACCAACTGAGCTAAGGGCCCTCTATTTATTCACCATCCAAGAAGCATCTTAACTGCTCTGATCGAGATGGATGTCTTAACTTTCTTAACGCTTTTGCTTCAATTTGGCGAATACGCTCACGCGTCACATCAAACTGTTTACCAACCTCTTCTAAGGTATGGTCGGTATTCATATTAATACCAAAGCGCATTCTTAATACTTTGGCTTCGCGAGCTGTTAAGCCAGCCAACACGTTTTGCGTTGATTCACGAAGTCCTGCAATAGTAGCCGCTTCTACAGGGGACAATACTTTAGCATCTTCTATGAAATCCCCCAAATGTGAATCTTCATCATCACCGATTGGAGTTTCCATTGAAATCGGTTCTTTGGCGATTTTCAATACTTTGCGTACTTTGTCTTCAGGCATTTCCATGCGTTCTGACAATTCTTCGGGTGTCGCTTCGCGTCCCATTTCTTGCAAAATTTGCCGTGAAATACGATTTAATTTGTTAATCGTTTCAATCATGTGGACAGGGATACGAATCGTTCTTGCTTGGTCAGCAATAGAGCGGGTAATTGCTTGGCGTATCCACCATGTCGCATAGGTTGAAAACTTATAACCACGACGGTATTCAAATTTATCAACCGCTTTCATTAAACCGATATTGCCTTCTTGAATCAAATCTAAGAATTGCAAGCCACGGTTAGTGTATTTTTTCGCAATCGAAATAACCAGCCTTAAGTTGGCTTCAATCATTTCTTTTTTAGCACGACGGGCTTTGGCTTCACCGATTGACATACGGCGGTTAATGTCTTTTAAACCGCTGATAGTTAAGCCGTATTGTGCTTCTATATCTGCCAATATTTTTTGTGCTTTTCTTAATTCTTTTTCGCGTAATTTCAAGCTTTCTGAATAGCTATGTCCGCTCAGGTGCGAATCTAACCATTCTGGACTGGATTCATGCTCGGTAAAACTGGCGATAAAATCTTTACGCGCCATTTTTGCGTCTTTAACAAAAATTTCTAATATCAGTTTTTCTTGTTCACGCACGGTGGCAACACCGTTAGGAATAATGCCTGTTAATTTTTTTAAGTATTGCGGAGTCCATTTAAATTCCATAAATAGATCAGCCAATACTTCAAAGGCTTGCTCTGTTTTGTCACTCACATAGCCGTGTTTTTTAATAGCGGCAGAAGCGACTTTTAATTGCTTTCTAAGTGCTTCAACTTTTTCTTTAACTTCTTCGTGACTAAGTCCTTTTAGTTCATCTTCAGCCCCTGCTTCTTCAACAATGTCAGGAGCTTGAACAGCACTTAAGTTTTCTGGCTCAGTCAAATCGACAAAACCTGATATTAAATCAGTTAGGCGAATACCACCTTCTTCACCAGAAATACTATCAAATGCTTCTAAAAAATCTTCAACAACGACACATGATCTAGCGATAGCTTTAACTAATTGCTGTTGCCCTTCTTCAATTCGTTTGGCAATTTTTAATTCGTCAGCACGCGTGAGTAACTCTACCGAACCCATTTCGCGCATATACATACGCACTGGGTCAGTCGTTCTGCCAAATTCACTGTCAACAGAGGCTAGGGCGGCAACTTCTTCAGCATCTTCGTCATCGGTAGTAACGGTTGCAGAGTCAGTAATCAATGAATCTTCATCAGGTGCGACTTCGTGAACCTGAATGCCCATCTCATTGATCATGCCAATGATGTCTTCAATTTGTTCTGGATCAACAATATCACTAGGCAAGTGATCGTTCACCTCGGCATAAGTCAGGTAGCCCTGCATTTTGCCTTTGGCAATTAATTGTTTAAGCTGAGACTGTTGTTCTTGATTCATTATCTACTCACTGAGTGTTCTGCTCAGTCCGACTACACTGAGCGCGAAATTATACTACACAATTCATTTTTTTGCACTAGGGCAAAGGTTTACTGGCAGCTACTTCATTTAAGTAGCTAATTTCATTTAAAATCAATTAATTATATTTATGAATTGATTTTCCAAAAATCCTAGCCTACTAACTCATTTTACTTTGGTCAATTTTTGTAGCTGTTCTTTTTCTTGAGGTGTTAAGCCTGTTGTTTCTAATTTTTTAAGTAACCATCGGCGTCGGTCAGCAGTAGACTGGGTAGATAATTTATCTATTGCTCCTATAAACTCTGCTACTTCATTATCTGCTGGAACATCCAATTGCAAATCTGCCAACCGTTTTATAATCAGTTCATCTGAATGTCCACGATAATACTCTAACAAAGCACCTGTATTGACTGGTTTTTCCTGTAAGATTGTTTGTAGAATATTGTTAAATTTTTCTATACCATCAAATTTTAAACTATTCCAATCAATTTCTCGTTGTTCAATAATGCCAATTAATTCTGGGTGCTGAATCAATAAAGCTAACGCTAAACGTGGTAATGGTTGTCGTCCTTGTGTCAATTGTTGCTTAGAGTTCGTTATTAGAGCTGGAGCTGATGTAGAAATATTTTTCACAGCAGTCTCTCCTGCTAACATTATAAGATGTTCCATCATCATCTTTTTAAATACCCCGTCAGAGAGTTTATTCAGATAATGTGTAGCTTTTTTAGCTAAATCTGATTTTCCTTCTTTTTCAAATAAGTTGATTGTGCTAGTCAGTAGCCCAAAAAAATATTGCGACAAGGGCATTGCCGTTTGCACTCGCTCCGTAAACTCACTCACGCCTTGCTCTCTTATCAACGAATCTGGATCGTGCTGTGCGGGTAATGTCATAATCCGACAAGATTTACCGTCCTTTAGACTCTCAAAAACTGCGTCCATCAATCTCCAAGCAGCAGTTTGTCCTGCATTATCGCCATCAAAACAAAATACCAATTCTGCGGTAAATCGAAACAATAACTCTAAATGTGTGCGAGATGCCGCAGTACCTAGCACTGCAACGGCATAATCAATACCAAATTGCGACAAAGCAACTACATCCATATAACCTTCTACTAATAGAATACGCTGCGGTTTTGCATTTTTTTTCAATAATTCGTATAAACCGTAAACTTCCTTGCCTTTGCTAAATAGTGCCGTTTCTGGCGAATTCAAGTATTTAGGTAAACTATCATCTAATACTCGACCACCAAAGCCGATAATTCTGGCTCGTTTGTCTCGAATAGGAAACATCAGCCGCCCACGAAAACGACCGTACACTTCGCCATTATCATTACTACCCAATAAGCCACAGTCCATTAAGGCTTTAGCATCAAATCGCTCAAGCAAGGGTTTCCACTGTGTGGGTGCGTAACCGAGCATAAAATCATTCGCGCAATCGCCACTAATACCGCGTGCTTTTAAGTAGTCAACCGCTTTTTTTCCTTCGCTACTGTTGCGTAATTGTTGCACATAAAACGCGGCAACCTGCTCCATGACGGTATATAACTGACTTAAATCTTGTTTTTTCGTTTCGGGTTGCTGTTGATAGGTAACTGCTTCTCTAGGGACATCAACACCGATAAAAGCCGCTAAATCTTCAACCGCTTCAACAAAATCCAAGTGATTAAAATCCATCAAGAAACTGATGGCGTTACCGCTCGCGCCACAACCAAAGCAGTGAAACATCTGCTTATTGCGACTGACAGAAAAACTAGGGGATTTTTCGGTGTGAAACGGGCAACGGGCGATGTAATTCGCGCCCGTTTTTTTGAGAGGAAGGTGCGAATCGATTAAATCGACTATATCAACTCGCACTAACAGCTCGTTAATGAATTCGCGAGGAATTCTACCCGACATATTCATGCGGATAAAAACAAACTATTCAGCTAACGCTGCCTTGATTTTATTACTGACCACAGACATATCGGCGCGACCTTGCATTTTTGCTTTCAACAATGCCATTACCTTGCCCATATCTTTAATTGACTCCGCGCCTGATTCTGCAACTGCCGCGCTGACCATTGCATCACACTCAGCTTCAGTTAGGGCTTGGGGCAGAAAATCTTGAATTACTAAAATTTCAGCTTCTTCGATGGCTGCCAAATCCAGACGATTTCCGTCGGTAAATTGGCGGATTGATTCACGACGTTGTTTAAGCATTTTATCGAGGACTAAAATAGTGCGCTCGTTATCCAGCGTAATACGTTCATCCACTTCAATTTGTTTAATTGCAGCCAATATTAAACGGATGACGGCTAATCTGGCTTTGTCGCCGCCTTTCATGGCGGCTTTCATATCATCCTTGATACGGTCTGTTAATAAGTCAGTCATGATTACAGCGCAGGACGACCACGACGTAAGTTTTTCAACGCATAACGTTCACGCGCTAATTTTTTCAAGTGACGTTTAACTGCTGCCGCACCTTTGCGTTTACGTTCTGAAGTCGGTTTTTCATAGAATTCACGACGACGGACTTCTGCTAAAACACCTGCTTTTTCACAAGCGCGTTTGAAGCGACGAATAGCAATATCAAAAGGTTCGTTTTCTTTAATTTTCACTGACGGCATTATAATAATTCCAAGTATGTTAATATTTTAAGGGTGTGGGTTCTATCCACTACATAAACAGAACCGCTAATTATACCTTTACTTTATTAATATTCAAAAACTCAATGTACGTTTTAGGCATAGAAACTTCCTGTGATGAAACTGGTATCGCCATTTATCATTCTGAATACGGTTTAATCCACCATCTTTTATACAGTCAAATTGACATGCACAGCGAGTATGGTGGCGTTGTGCCAGAGCTTGCCTCACGCGACCATATTCGTAAATGTGTGCCATTAATTAAGCAATGTTTGCGTGAAAGCGAACTGACTAGCACAGATATAGACGGTATTGCTTACACCGCAGGACCAGGCTTGATGGGTGCGTTATTGGTGGGTGCGGCAACAGCAAGAAGTTTGGCTTGGGCATGGAATATACCTGCTATTGCGGTGCATCATATGGAAGGGCATTTACTCGCGCCCATGCTAGAGGATAATCCGCCAGCATTTCCCTTTGTGGCATTACTGATTTCGGGTGGACACACGTTATTAGTGCAGGTTGAAGGCATTGGTCATTATCAATTGTTAGGCGAATCGTTAGATGATGCCGCAGGTGAAGCCTTTGACAAAACGGCAAAAATGCTTGGCTTAGGTTATCCAGGAGGTCCTAAATTATCGGCATTGGCTGAACAGGGCAGGCAACGTTTTAAATTTCCCCGTCCAATGACCGATCGTCCAGGTTTAGATTTTAGTTTCAGTGGCTTAAAAACTTTCACCATGAACACCATTCACGCGACTGAACAAAGCGAGCAGGATAAAGCCGATGTGGCGTTGGCTTTTCAACAAGCTGTTGCTGATACACTGGTCATTAAATGCCGACGTGCTTTACAGCAAACGGGCTTAACACGCTTAGTGGTTGCAGGTGGAGTCAGTGCCAACAAACAAATTCGCACCGCCTTAACGGAGATGGTCGCTAAAGAAAACGCACAGATTTATTACCCACGTTTGCAATTTTGTACGGATAACGGCGCGATGATTGCTTATGCAGGCTGTCAACGATTAATGGCGGGACAGCAGCAAGGATTAGACATCGTTGCCCGTCCGCGTTGGGCAATGAGTGAACTATCGGGCTGTTAGATTTTTGTACTATTAACATAGCAAGCAACAGGCTGACTATTGCTTGCTTGACAAAGTTTAGATGGCTATAGCTAACATTAGTCTCTATAATGCGAATCCTAGTAGACAGTACTCATCCCAAGATGCGAGACTTTTACTTTGTAAGTCTTGCCTATCGTTCAGCACTTTTCAGAAATTCCTTTCGTTGTTTCCTTTTTGTGCCTTGCGTGATTTGCAAGCAGATTTTTTTATTTATTTATTGAGGCAACAACATGGCAACAGGTACTGTTAAATGGTTTAACGAGTCTAAAGGTTTTGGTTTTATTTCTCCTAGTGACGGCAGTGCAGATGTATTCGTACATTTTTCAGCGATTGCCAGCACTGGCGGCTACCGTACATTGGCTGAAGGTCAAGCGGTTAAATATGAAGTAGAAACAGGACCTAAAGGTCCGCAAGCCTCTAATGTAGCCAGCGCGTAAGCGACTACATTTATGACCCAACCCCGTTTATACAACGGGGTTGTTGGTATCTCTGGTTTATCCAGTCAATCTATCCCCCCTTATTTCAGGATATGTCTTTTGAAACGAATTTTTGTAGGAAACTTACCTAGCGACGCGACTGAATCCAGTGTTCAAGCCTTATTTTCTCAATATGGTACCGTCCGTTCCATTCAATTAGTGGCTGATATATTCAGCGGTAAATGTCGAGGTTTTGCATTTATTGGTATGGAAGGTCATGAAGCGCGAGCCGCTATTTTGGCACTCGATGGTAATTTATATTGTGGCAAACCGTTAAAAGTTAAATTTGAAGAACCCGCAGCGGGTAAAAATGGTAAACGCCGTTAATTGATTTGCGCAGGGTAAAAACTTCATAGTCAACAGCTTTCGCTGTTGACTAGCCGTTCGTAGCGATTGAGAAAATATTCTCCATCTCCAAAAAATCAAACTAGCTAAAAAATAGTCCACCGCTACATCTGCTTCTGTTGTGATAAAAATCCACAGAGTTAAAAAACCGCTCGACAAAACTTAAGCGTTTCTTGGCAGACATCACAAATCTTTCTCCATTTTATTTAATACCTAGCTTAGCTCAGCCGCTGCCAAGCTACACACCGTAATAGCAATATCAATACCCGCATCAGTGTGGGCAATTACCCGCTAAAAATATCACTCTCCAGATGATTTATTAACGCTTTACCCAACAGACTGCGACACAGAATTATCTGTACACATAATTAATTATAACGGCTGAATATGATGCTAACTTCAACAATTTCATGAGTTTTTGTTATTGTTATTGTGTTGATGTCGAGAGCGTTGTTTTACGGAAACCACATTCAAACTTGACAAAAATTTTTCATCGTAGACACTACAGCAGTTTTCATAAATTAAGAGATGACCTTCTTTGAACGACATGCCCCTTAGTATGCTTTTTAGCATACTTGTACTGATGCTTATTTTATCCGCTTTTTTTTCTGGTTCAGAAACGGCATTAATGACCTTAAACCGTTACCGTCTAAGACATTTAGTCAAACTGAAACATGCGGGGGCAATAAAAGCCCATCGACTATTGCAACGCCCCGACCGTTTACTGGGCTTGATTTTATTAGGCAATCAATTTGCTAATATTTTTGCCGCTTCGGTAACAACCGTTATCGCTATTCGCCTTTATCCTGAAGAAGAATCCAGCATCGCTATTGGTGCAGGACTTTTAACCATCGCCATGCTGATTTTTTCCGAAGTGACACCTAAGACGCTGGCCGCTATAAAACCAGAATTACTCGCATTTCCTGCGGCATGGATTTACACAGGCTTATTGAAAGTCTTTTATCCAATTGTTGGTTTCGTTAATTTGTTTGTTAATTTGTTGTTGCGCTTAGTCGGCATCAATGTCAAAGAAAATGGTCATGAAACGCAGTTAAGCAAGGAAGAGCTAAAAAGCATCATTACTGAAGCAGAAAGCCTAATGCCTGTGCGTTATCAAAAAATGTTACTCGGTATACTTGATCTTGAATCGGCAACCGTTGAAGACATTATGACTCCGCGTAATGAGATTATCGGCATTGATTTAGAACAGCCGATTGAAGACATTATTACGCAAATTAAAACCAGCCCGCACACGCAACTCGCCGTTTATAAGAAAAATATCGACCGTATTGTTGGCTTTTTACATTTACGCAAAGTACTGGTACTGGTTAATCAGGAAAATTTTGATAAACACACCATTACAGGCTTGTTATCAAAACCTATCTTTATTCCCGAAAGCACGCCTGTTCATACCCAAATGCTGAACTTTAAAAGCGAAAAAAGTCGTATTGGTTTGGTGGTTGATGAATATGGCGATGTACAAGGTTTAGTGACGCTAGACGATTTATTACAAGAAATTGTTGGCGAGCTACTTACAGATGACAATACCGCTAGACAACAAAGTGATGGTAGTTATTTGGTTGATGCCAATATTACCGTGCGTGAATTAAATCGTGTTACCCAGTGGTCATTACCCACAGAAGGACCTAAAACACTGAATGGACTGATTATCGAGTTTATGGAAACTATTCCTGAAACAGGTACCAGCATTGATTTGCATGGGCATCCGTTGGAAATTATAAAACGTGATGAAAATACGGTTAGGCTGGTTAAATTTTTACCTAGAAAATAATTGATTTTTTCAAGTAGGCAAAAAAATACTAGCTATAATTGGCTAATGATTTAGATATTTTAATTAACTGTTGTAATGGCAAAACTCACTATTTTTTTCAAAAATAACGTTGTTCGTTCCTATCTGTTTGACGGAGGGAGAGTACACATTGGGCGCGATGAATCCAATGATGTGCTGATAGCTAGTCCAGAATTCGCTCCCGTTTATGCAGTGATTGTGACGCGTGGTGATAGATGTATGATAAAACAATTAAATGAAGAGTTTCCATTAATGCTCAACGGAAAAAACACCAAGGAGGGCAGACTCCAACACGGTGACAAAATAACGGCGGGCTACTATGACATTGTTTATAGTATCGATGATGCTGGACAGCCGAACAACTCCACTACGATTAATCATAACAAGACCAATTATGTTTCGCACACGGCTAATTTTCAAGTGATTAGTGGCACTAATATCGGCAAGATATTTTATTTAAACACCCCCATGACTATGATCGGTGAACACGGTAGAGGTATGGTTGCCATCTCAAAAAGAAAAGATGGCTATTTCGCCTCCACCTTAGAAGGCACTGGCATAATTACCTTAAATAACCAAGTGTTAGACGATAAAATTATTAAATTAAATCACCATGATGTATTGGTTGTTAATAATACGACCGTGCAGTTTTATTTTCCATCATAAGGTTAAAACCACTGGCTTCCAGCCGGTTAGCTTTAGCTGATAAAGTGACATATTTTGAAAGGTGTCATGGATTACAGATATGGCAGCCATACGGTTTTTCAAATTGAGTACCACTTTG
>WSSedA1B3DRAFT_1000303_pt1 | contig 14372 bp, 14 predicted proteins | sample WetSurSiteA1Bulk_FD_9468 | JGI IMG/M metagenome (IMG submission 9468)
TGCATGCCGTCCTGGCCGCTGTTCTGGCTGCTGCATATGGGCTGCCATTCCTGATATGGCAGGCCAGAACAGGCTGGAAACTACCCATTGAAACGGGTGATTACGGATTTGCGATTGCGCAGACACTATACCCGGTTTATAGTGCAGGATTGGTAATATCAACAACGCTGATCGTGATGCTGGCAACGGCTGTTGTGAGCTACTGGCCGTCAAGAAGAATCGCAAAAATGAATCCAACTGAAGCCTTAAGGGGGAAATTGCAATGATAGGGTTTTTATTCAAAGGACTCATTCGTGACAAAAGCAGGAGCCGCCTGCCCATTATCGTGGTTGCCATCGGCGTAATGCTATCGGTTTTCATGCATGCCTATATAACCGGATTGATGGTCGACATGATTGAACTGACCGCCAGATTTTCTTCGGGACATTTGAAAATAATGACCCGGGCCTATGCCGATAATGCCGATCAGATCCCCAATGATCTGGCCATTCTGGATGCAGACGGGCTGATGCAACGGCTGAAAAAGGACTTTCCCGAGATAGACTGGGCAGCCAGGATAAGATTCGGTGGTCTTGTGGATGTTCCTGATTCCGCCGGGGAAACCAGGGCACAGGGACCAGCTATGGGATTGGGGCTTGATCTTCTTTCAAAAGATACCCATGAAACCGACCGGCTTAACCTGAGAAAATCATTGGTCAGAGGCAGATTGCCCGGTTCAAGGGGTGAAGCTTTGCTGAGCGAGAACTTTTCACGAAAACTGAAAGTAAATCCGGGTGATCAGGTTACACTCATCGGATCGACCATGAACGGAGGTATGGCTATTTATAATTTCACGGTTTCGGGGACCGTACGTTTCGGCACCACGGCACTTGACAGGGGAACCCTGATTGCGGATATTGGAGATGTTCAGCATGCACTGGACATGCCAGCCGCAGCAGGGGAAATAGACGGCTATTTTACAGAGGGCTTTTATGACGATGATGAGGCAACAGCGTATCTGGGAAGGTTTAATGACAGGTATTCCGCTGGTGGTGACGAATTCAGTCCGGTTATGCTTCGCTTGAGCGACCAGGAAGGCATGAAAATGTACATCTTTCTTGCGGAAAGTATGGGCGGTATTGTCACTTTGGTCTTCATGATAGCCATGTCACTTGTGCTCTGGAATGCAGGATTACTGGGAGGTTTGCGACGCTATGGCGAAATTGGCGTCAGACTTGCTATCGGGGAAGAGAAGGGTCACATTTACCGGACCATGATCTATGAATCGGTGATGATCGGAATGGCCGGTACCGTTGTTGGTACAATCATCGGGCTCTCCTTCGCCTGGTTGCTTCAAACCTATGGCCTGGATATCGGAGCATTTACAAAAGGTTCATCCGCCGCGGTGATGATGCCCGACGTTATCCGTGCAAGGATCACCCTTGCGGATTATTACATCGGCTTTATTCCGGGCGTGATCTCAACCGTTATTGGTACAGCGTTATCAGGAATCGGGATCTACAGAAGAAATACCGCACAATTGTTTAAAGAACTGGAAACGTAATATTATCAGGAAGCAGTCATGTTGAGCGGATTCGAAACATGATTCAGAAATCCTCCATGGCTCCGCTCAGGATAACAGGCAGTCACCGGAGAACTAAACATGAGTATTATGGACCTTAAAGAATGAAGATTATCAAGATGAAAAAGATTTTAGTATTCGCCATGGCAATATTTGCGATGGCCAGCAGTTCCTTCGGTCAGGATGCTGACAACATGCTCACGAAAGTCGACAGGAACATGTCTTCAAAAAACCGGGTATTCGAATCCACCATGATCATCCACGGGAAACGGAACACCAGAACTGTCACTTCCAAAACCTATTCGGAAGGCAACCGGAAGTCTTTTACCGAGTATCTTTCTCCTGCAAGCGACAAAGGCACAAAAATGCTTAAACTCGAAGGACAATTGTGGATTTACTCACCCTCTGCCGACCGTACAGTTCAGATCTCGGGGCACCTTCTGAGACAATCCGTTATGGGGTCTGATCTTTCCTATGAGGACATGATGGATGACCGGAAGCTCACGGAGGTGTATTCCGCAAAGATGCTGGGAGAAGAAAAGATGGACGATCGTACAACCAGGCTTCTTGAGTTAACGGCTAAGGTGACTGATGTGGCATATTACAAACAAAAAATGTGGATTGACGCCGAACGATTTATTCCGCTCAGGCAGGAGCTCTATGGGAAAAGCGGCCAGTTGCTTAAACGCATGGAGCTGAGCGATGTTAAGAACATCCAGGGACGCTGGTTCCCGATGTCCATCATCTACAAAGACATGCTGAAAGATGGCAGCGGTACCGAATTTAAAATGACAAATGTAAAATTCGATCAGGATATTCCCGAATATCTTTTTACGAAGGCGGCTTTAAAACAATAATTATCCTTTGTAATACAATCCTGAGGTGTATCTTTATACTGCAGAACATTTTACTTTAACATACACAACAATTCTTATGAAGAAAGCAAGATTATTACTGATCCTATCAGCCGCCTTCTTCGCTGTTTTTAACAGCATGGCGCAAAAGGGAACGGTTGATTGTTCGCAGGTGATCAACAGTGAGATCCTGAAAAAAGAAATGCATTATTCGGTTTACCTGCCGGATGGTTACACCACCTCTAACCGTAACTATCCCGTTTTGTACCTGTTGCACGGCATGATGGGAGATCATACGGGATGGGTGAATGTTGGCGAGGTGAATCGCATTGCCAGCAAAGCCATGGCGGATGGTACAGCACCGGAGATGATCATCATCATGCCCGATGGTCTGATCGATGCTTTTTACATCAACAATTACGACAAGTCAGTCCGTTGGGAGGATTTCTTTTACCAGGAGTTTATCCCCCAGATCGAAAAGAAATACCGCATCCAGGCAACCCGCAATGGCCGTGCTATTGCAGGACTTTCAATGGGAGGATACGGTTCCCTGTACCATGCCATTAAACACAACGATATGTTTAAGGTTTGCTATGCCATGAGCGCAGCGGTGATCGAAGTTGAACCCCTGAAAGAGGGTGAAACGCCCAGTGAGTTCAGCAGGAACTTTAACCTGAAACTCTGGGGCCCAAACAATGCCGAAGGATTGCCGGAGAATTACAGGGTACACTCGGTCCAGGAGATTGTAAAAGCCATGGAGCCCTACAAGGAACCCGTCGGTTCCATGTTCGGCGCACCTCCGGGATTGCCCAAAATCATGATTGATTGCGGTGACGATGATTTCCTGATCAGACAAAATACCAACCTGGTACATCTCATGAAGGAAAAGAACATACCCTTTGAATTCAGGGTACGTGATGGCGGCCATACCTGGGAATACTGGAGGACAGCCCTCGAACTGGCCATGAAATTCGTCGGTGATTCTTTCAGAAATTAAATCCTTACCACCCCGACGGGGTGGGGGTACCCCGTCGGGGTGGTTAATTTAAAGAATCTGCCGGTTGTATTAAACAATTTTCTCTTTTGGAGGTTAATAACTTAAACAAAATATTTTAAAAGCTAATCAAGTATGAAGAAAAACATGGGTAATGTCGATAAAGCAATCAGGTTACTGGTTGCATTGGTTGTTGTTGTTCTGGCCTTTGCCAAGGTAATTACAGGAACCTTGGCTGTTGTTTTGTTGATTCTGGCAGCGATATTCTTGCTCACCAGCCTTATCGGACTATGCCCTTTGTATCTGCCGTTTGGGATAAACACCGGTAAAAAGAGCAAGGAATAGTACGTACAAAGTAAGAGCATGGCGTAGTTTTCAACTACGCCCTATTCTAATTCAATTAACTGCCTTATGGAATATTATTTTTCAACTATATTAAATACGGGTTTTAGCGAGGCTGTTGATAAAGTAACCGAGGCCTTGAAAACAGAAGGTTTTGGAATTGTATCCGTGATTGACATGCAGGCCAAACTGAAGGAGAAACTGGGTGTTGATTACAGAAAATATACAATCTTAGGAGCCTGTAATCCTGCATTTGCATACAAGGCCTTGCAGGCAGAGGAAAAGATCGGCACCATGTTGCCCTGTAATATTGTTGTGATTGACCGGGAAAACGGCACTACCGAAGTGGCTGCCGTTCATCCCATGGCATCGATGATGGCTGTTGAAAATGAGGCTTTGGGGCCCCTCGCCGGGGAGGTAACGCAAAAAATCAAAAAAGTTATTGATCAGCTATAATCCTGTTGTGAACCGGGGCTTTTATGCTGCCATACTCTTTTTCAGTGTTCTCACCCTGATCCAGTAGTCTGAAACGTTCAATGTGAAAGAACATTTTGGTGTATTGAAAAGTATTGCATTTCGGGCACCACATGTTAAAATCCTTGTACACCTCCTCTAACCGCACATATACGTTGCCGCATTTACAGGTGAATACTTCTGCCAGTGTATAGATGAGCCCTTCACATATGCAGCGGACCGGTATATGATACAGGTTGTTATCATTGATGCACAGTACTTTGTCTCCTGCTTTCATAGCAATTAGATAAAATATTGGTTATCTTGGATGCAGATAATTGAGAACACGCAAAATTATTGAATGCCAGGTGTTTCTAATCCTGTTTCAACCCAATAAATCTTTCATCCTTTTAATCTGTTCACGGTCATAGTTCCTGGTACTGTCATCCAGTTCACTGTAATCTTTAAGGCTTTCATGCTCCCTGAGCAGGACATTTCTTTCCTTGCCGGGATTCCAACCGTATAAATACTTGTTTGCCGACCATCGGCGGTGTTCCATCTCCGCAAGGTTTTCAACCCATGTATTATCGTTCAGAAAACCATAATTTATATTCGACTTTTCCGGACAATCGTAATATGCAGGATCTGAAAGCTGCCCGGTTGACCTTAGTTTAACATTGAGGTGATCCACAACTGACCGGTTGTCATCATGTATCTCTTCGTCGAGCAGGTACCAGGGGACCAAAGTCGGTTTAGGTTCAGGAATATTACGGCCATTTGCCAGGGCTTTCTCTGCCGTGTCAATGTAGTCTGAAACAGCCTGCTTCAGCCAGTGGTGATGGACCATTACAGCACGTTTGTCAAGTGATTCACCAGCCATATTGTCAATATTGCAGACCTTTTCAAGAATATTAAAGGAAAAGATGTTGGTTATGTTAGTCTCCTTCCACAAAATCACATTCTTATAGAAGGGTCTTACGATGGCAACTTTTTCTCCGAACAATTCCCTCGCTTTGGTGCAATAGGAAACCTGGTAACGATCTTCCCTGCTGCAGATGTAAACAATATCCGGCTGTACAAGCCCGTGATCCAAAAGGAACCTGCTTGTCAGATACAGTGGGTTTTGTTGGATGGGTTGAAAATCCACAACCTGATCTACCTGCCTGAACCTCGAACCAAGCTTGCTCTCAATTTGCTCTGTATGGGGGTATACCAGTGTAATACTGGTCTTTTTTCTGTTTATGAAGTGACAGTTCTGCACACACAGTTTGAACAGCTCTTCTCCTATTTCACTCCAGCCCAGGATGAGCACCTTCATGGCTGGATCATCAACTTTTGTGATACTCCTGAACCTGTCAGGCGGATATTGCAGAAAGATAAACCTGGCTGCCAGTTGACTGACATTGAACAGCTTTACAACTCCGAACGCTCCCACGACAGGTTCTTCAGAAGGATTGTAGGCGATAAGTGCCTGCCTGGCTTCAGCCAGTTCATTTTTCAATCTGTCAGCTTCGTTATCCTGGCCTTCCTTTGCTTGAATCTTAATGGCCGTCTCATAAAAGGCTGCCAACCTTTTCTTCAACAGGCAATCGTTTGGATCAATCCTGCGTTTCCACTCCTCCAATACGGACATTTTGAGGTTTCGACTGAGGATATTGGCAACCAGAATGATATTACCTTCTCCATGCTCCTTGACCTTAACATGATCCAGCGCATAATTGATGATGGTCAGGTTGTCGAAATCGTCACCGGTTGATGCCAGCAGAAACCTCGCACGATGAATACCTGTACTTTTAAGCACAATGGTGTCAAGTGCGTTGGCCTCCACGATCCTGGCGCCGTCTTTCTTCAGTTTTTGCAGGTCTTCATTTCCGGTATTTTTTTCTACAATGACAAGCCGGCCTTTATCAGGAAGGTTCTTTGCGAAAGCCCTGCCAACATCGCCCAATCCGCACAGAATTGTATGACCTTTCATAAGTTTCATCCGCGACATGAAATACCTGTACCGTAAAACCGAAAGAATGGCAAGTGCAATAGTGATAAAAAGGGTGGCGATGGCCAGGAAACGGGCTATATTAAAAACGACTGTAATTCCGGAAGGCTGACTGCCGTTTTCGTAAAAACGGTCACCTGATTCCATTGAAAAAAGCTGGAAGGTATAATACAGTTTTCGCCAGAAGGGGTAATCCGGAAATACCGCGTGAAAACTTAACAACCCCAATACAATGGTAATAATAGTCAGTATGATAGGAAGGATAAACTGACGGCTGGTTTGGGAAGATTCGGATTTCATGGCAAACTATCTTATCAAAATTAGTAAAAGAAAGTAAGAAATGTCGATAAACATCAAAACTGAGTATTGCTTATCTTTTAGCAATACCGAAATGCATTTTCTACCATGTAAAAACTATGCAATCATTTTATTACAATGGTTCGATTAAAGATCCGGATCAATATTCTTTATATGACTGTCAATTTCTTGTGATCCCTAACCCAGCCGTTGAAGCAGCCGAATATAATTTATTTGTACAACCTTGAAATGCTGATGAGCTTGTCCATCATTACGAATAAATCTTAATAATAATTCAAGTGCCCTGTAATTGAGAGGCTCAGACTCTTCATCACGATTTAAATTCTGAATTATTCTCGCCAGGTTATAAAGTCCTATTGCAACATCCGGGTGATCTGGCCCAAATGTTCTTTCTCTGATGGCCAATGATCGCTTCATGAGTGGCTCGGCTTCAACCATTCTTTTTTCTGCCAAGAGCAACAAGGCAAGATTGTTTAGATTAACCGCCACATATGGGTGGTCTTTGCCACAGTTGTGCTCATCAATTTCAAGAGCCCTCTACAACATGGGTTCTGCCTCCTTTCACTGCATAGAATCTTATAAATTTATTCCATAAAACCCAGATATCCAATGCTTCAAATCACCGTTACCAATCCCCTGCTGTGCCCAGTGATACATTCCCCGCCATCGGGGGTAACAAGAAAGGTATTTTCAATTCCCACCATTCCCACATTTTCGATTCCCTTTTTAGGTTCGAGGGCCAAAACCATGTTTTCTTCAAGCGGGTTGTCAAAGCCCCTGGCAATCACCGGCACCTCATCAATAACCAGACCGATGCCATGACCAAGAAACCTGACCTGCCGTTTGTCAAATCCCATGAAGTTCTTAAGGAAAGTCGGGGATAAGCTATTCATAATATCCTCATAAAGTGCTGAAGGTATGGCCCCAGGCTTTAACTTTTCTGCCAGCCGTGATTGAATATCCAGGCAGGCATTGTGTTCTCTCATGATTTCGTTACCAGGCTCCTTCCCGAATACATAGTTCAACGTTTTATCGGTATGGTATCCTTCCACACCAAACCCAATATCAATAAACACAAGATCGCCTTTGGTCAGTTTTCTCTCCCGGCTGCCTATAAACGGGACAGCCGGTCCCATGCCGTAATTGCCACCGGGACCGTTAAAGCTGGTCGGATAAAGGCTGCTTTCACCAAAAGCAATATGACCAATGGCAATTTCGGTATCAAACATGCCAAACCGGGCCACCCCATGGTGCCCATCCCTGAGCATTTGGGCATACAACTCCCCTACCAGGTCCACTTCGCTCATTCCTTCTTTCAGCATCAAAGGCACCCGTTCTTCCAGGACAATACGGTGCAGTTCACCGGACTTTCTCATTAAATTAAGCTCGTAAGTGCTCTTGACCGACCTGGTATAAGCAATTTGGGCATCAAGTGAAAGGGCTTCCCGGAAAGGAAAGTGCTTTTGAAAACGTTGCAGGAAAGCAAGCGGAACAAACTCGGTTTCGATGTGTACTGCTGAAGGTACGGTACCCAGCACGGCAGCTGCATCACGGAAGCCATCCATGGGCCTGATGAGCGGGAAGAGTGATTCGTTTACTGCGCGCTCGTAGCTTCTGCGGACCCACAGCACAGCCTCCCCGCTGCGAGGGATCAGCAGCATACCATCCTGCATGGTTCCTGTAAGGTAATACAGGTTGATCTTGCTGAAGATGACCGCTAATTTCCAGGATGGATGATGTACATCCATGATGGCCCTGAAGCGTTTTAGCCGTGCTTCAAGTTCATTTGAAGGGACTTTATCGGGCATAATAAACTTTCTTTTATCACAAATGTAAAGAAAGTCCGGGTTTTCTCAGAAGGGTACCTCATCCGTATAATCAGCACCAGCCACGTCATTGTTGCTGAAACCATCGCCTATGATGTTCTTGTTCATTTTTGACCCGCGTGTAACGGCAACAGGTTGTGCTTCAACCTCGGCCAGTGGTGCAAGGAAAGTTTCCTCCAGTTCCGTGAACTTGGCAAACTCATCTTTAAACTTCAGAAAAATATCGCCGATAGGTCCGTTACGATGCTTGGCCAGGATGATCTCGGCCAGTCCACGCAATGAATTTCCGTTTTCATCCTCCATAAGTCCGTATTTCTCAGGACGGTGAATGAAAATGACCATGTCGGCATCCTGTTCAATGGCGCCTGATTCACGAAGGTCTGACAACTGAGGCCGTTTTGTACCCGAACGGATCTCGACGGAACGGTTTAACTGTGATAAAGCGATGACAGGTATGTCGAGCTCCTTGGCGATTCCTTTTAAAGCCCTGGATATTGTACTGACCTCCTGTTCACGGTTCCCCTTTGTATCAGGAGTACCGGACATAAGCTGAAGGTAGTCAATGATCAGGATTTCCATGTTGTATTGTCTTTTCAGGCGTCTTGCCTTTGCCCTTAATTCAAAGATGGAGATGGCAGGTGTATCGTCAATAAAAATCGGGGCATCCACCAGTTTTTTAATTTTGTAATCGAGCTGTTCCCACTCAAAATCAGCCAGTTTACCGTTGCGGATCCGGTTGGAAGGCAATTCGGTCTCTGCAACGATAAGCCTGTTCACCAATTGCAGCGACGCCATTTCCAGCGAGAAGATAGCAACTGAACGGTTATGATCAACCGCCATGTTGCGGGCCATGGAAAGGACAAAGGCCGTTTTACCCATGGAAGGCCTGGCAGCAATAATAACCAGATCGGAATTCTGCCAGCCGTTCGTCATCCGATCGAGCTTGGTAAATCCCGAGGGTATGCCAATGAGGCTGTCAGCACGTTTGCTGGCTTCTTCCATCTGCTCAATGGCAGCCTTAATGAGAACATTTACCTTTTGAGATTCCTTCTTGATATTGCCCTGGGCAATATTGAACAACTCGGCTTCGGAGAAATCAAGCAGGTCGTCCACATCGGTACTTTCATCAAAAGCCCTGCTTTGTATTTCAGAGGAAACCCTGATCAGCTCACGCTGAATATGTTTCTGGGCAACTATTCGGGCATGAAACTCAATATGAGCTGCTGATGCCACGCGGGAGGTAAGTTGTGTTATATAAACCGGACCACCAACTTCCTCCAGCTGCTTCTTTTTCCTGAGTTCCTCGGTGACCGTGAGCAAATCAATGGCTTTGTTGGCAGAGGTCAGGTCGATGATGGCCTGGTAAATCTTCTGGTGTTCATCCCTGTAAAAGCTTTCCGGTCTCAGAATATCAATAATCTGAAGAATGGCATCTTTTTCAAGCATCACAGCACCCAAAACTGCCTCTTCCAGATCAGGTGCCTGAGGTGGTAGTTTTCCCAGATCGATTCCGACAGGTATGATGGACGAAGTTGCCGGTTGATTTCTCTTTTGCGCCATGGTCAAGACTTTTAATCAGGTTGGTCAATGCTTTATCAAGCCCCTAAAATTAGATATTGGGGAACCGAATCTGCAACTTACCCCGGCTTTGTTTATAAACACATTACAAACCAGGAGCGGGATTTTTGTTGATAAAATATCAGGAATAAAGTATGTCCGAAATGCTGTTTATTCCTTATATTTTACAGGTAGCACAAACTTTAATAAACGGCCATATGCTTTGTTTTCCCAATGCCAAGATTAACATCGGGTTGAATGTAATCTGCCGGCGGTCTGATGGTTATCATGATATAGAAACCGTCTTTTATCCCATCGGACTTTCCGACATTCTGGAAATCATTCCTCTGGCCGGTGTACCACCGGGAACCTATAAGTTTACGGCAACCGGTATACCCGTTGATGCTCCTTCCGAAAGCAACCTGTGTGTGAAGGCTTATCAGCTGCTCTGTCGTAATTTTCAGCTGCCTGCGACTGACATTCATCTTCACAAGATAATCCCTCTTGGCGCAGGACTTGGTGGCGGCTCTTCAGATGCAGCCTTTATGCTGAAGTACCTCAGCCAGCTGTTCGGTCTTGGTCTGGATGAAGGACAGCTCTGCGACTATGCTTCTGAGCTGGGCAGTGATTGTGCCTTCTTCATAAAGAACAGGCCGCTTTTCGGATACGGAAGAGGAAACCGGTTCAGAGACATTGCCCATTTCCCCGGGTCGTTGGTGTTGGTCCTGGTAAATCCCGGTATTCATGTGAGCACGGCTGAAGCCTATGCCGGTGTAAAACCCGGTAAACCGGACCAGCCACTGGAAGATCTGATCAGATTGCCTTTTCAACAATGGCGTGTAAACATTGTCAATGATTTTGAGCGTCATGTCATCAGCAGGCATCCGCGGATCGGTGAGATCAAGGAATTATTATACCGGCAGGGGGCTATATATGCATCCATGTCGGGCAGCGGATCTTCGGTATATGGTCTGTTTAATGAAACAACTCCGGAACTGGAGGATCAGTTCCCGGGTTGTTTTTTCTGGTCGGGGCAGCTGGAATAACTATTCAAACTCAACCATTAAAGTACCCTTGGGCATACGATCCCCTACACTTACCAGAACGGATTTTATCTTTCCACTCATGGGGGCATGAATGGTATTCATCATTTTCATGGCTTCGAGTACCAGAATTTTGTCCTCCGCCTTTACAATATCACCGGGCTTGATGAGAACCTGCCGGATAGTACCCGGAATGAAGGATATGACCTGCTTCTTGTCAGGTTTGATCCAGTTTTGCCTGTTACTGAATTTCCGGTTGAAGGTGGTGTAATACACATCTCCCTGAATATTAAGCTCTTTTAATCCCTGTAGTACATCGTGAGCATCTGTTGGCTTATTTTCTTTCATGGGATTCCTTATTAAAATGGTGGTATTCCGTGTTTCTTACGGGGCAGGCTGACTGCTTTTTCTCCGGAGACCTCGATGGCATGCAGCAAGATATTCCTTGTTTCCTCCGGTGCAATGACAGAGTCGATGTAACCCCTGGAAGCTGCTACATAAGGATTGGCAAATTTTTCCTTGTATTCCTTGACCTTTTGCTGGCGCATCTCTTCCGGATTTTCGGCTTCTGTAATCTCTTTGCGGAAAATGATATTGGCGGCTCCTTCAGGTCCCATCACTGCAACTTCAGCCGTAGGCCAGGCAAAGACAAAGTCAGCCCTGAGATGACGCGATCCCATGGCGATGTAACCTCCCCCGTATGCTTTTCTGAGGATCACCGTGAGTTTGGGTACAGAGGCTTCGCTATAGGCATACAGAATTTTTGCACCATGACGGATCACTCCGGCATGTTCCTGATCTACTCCAGGAAGATACCCTGGCAGGTCAACGAGGGTAATGATCGGAATATTAAATGCATCGCAGTAACGGATAAAGCGTGCAGCTTTGTCTGATGAATCCACATCAAGCACACCCGCCAATACCAGCGGCTGGTTGCACACAAATCCGCAGGTTTCCCCGTTCATCCTGCCAAAGCCAATAACCAGGTTTGCAGCCCAGTTTTCCTGGATTTCAAAGAAATCGGATTCATCAGCGATGGCTCGGATCACATCGCGCACATCATAGGGCTGCGACGGATCATCAGGTACGATTTCCCCGATCTTATAGCCAGCCCTGGGCGGCTTGGCAGAGCATTTTGCAGCTTTACGGTCATTATTGGCCGGAATATAAGAAAGTAATTTTTTGATCTGGTCAAAACAATCAGGCTCGTTCTCTGCAAAGAAATGGGCATTCCCGGTGATTTCACTGTGCACCCTGGCTCCGCCCAGGTCTTCCATGGAGATCTCTTCTCCAAGAACAGTCTTGATTACCTCGGGACCCGTGATGAACATCTTGGAGATGTTTTCGACCACAAAGACAAAATCCGTCAGCGCAGGTGAATAAACCGCGCCGCCTGCACAAGGTCCGAGAATTACCGAGATCTGAGGAATAACGCCGGAAGCAAGAGTATTCCTGAAAAAAATCTCTCCGTAACCTGCAAGTGAATTTACACCCTCCTGGATGCGTGCACCTCCCGAATCATTGATCCCGATCAGGGGAACCTTCATTTTCAGGGAATGGTCCATGATCTTCGTGATTTTCCTGGAGTGCATCAATCCCAGCGAACCACCGGCTACTGTGAAGTCCTGGGCAAAAATACATACTGGCTGCCCTGAAATGGTGCCGGTGCCAATAATAACACCATCCCCGTGCAATACTTTCTTGGCCATATCAAAGTCCCTGGCTTCATGCTGCACAAACATGTCATATTCCTGGAATGAGTCCGTGTCAAGAAGAGCAAGAATCCGGTTCCGGGCTGTCATTTTACCCATGGCTTCCTGTTTTTCGATTGCCTTTTCACCACCGCCCATCCGAACCTCTTCGCGTCGTTTATGAAGCTCCTGAATTTGTTTCTTAAGTGCCATGTTGGTTATTTAATTAAGAAGGCAACAAATATAAGGTCAAAATAAACAAATGCAAAGAATCATGGACATAACATGAGGAAAATAACGGATCTATTTGGGGGCCAGTCGATAGATGAAGACAGAGATAATGGCAAAGAGCAGGTTGGGAATCCAAACTGCAATAAAGGGACTAAAGGCACCGCTAATGGCGAACTGCGAAGAGAACTGCATGAATACGATATAGGAAAAGCTGATCAGCAGGCCGATCCCCAATTGCATCCCTATGCCTCCCTTAACCTTTTTCGAGGACACGGATACGCCGATCAGGGTAAGGATAAACGCAGAAAACGGGAAGGAGAACCGCCTGTGCTTTTCGATCAGGTAAAGTTCGATATCAGGCCCCCCCTGTAACTTCTGCTCTTTGATGAACCTGTTCAGCTCTCCCAGGTTCATGGCTTCCACCGCATTGTCCCTCCGTCTGAATTCTTCAGGAGTGAGTGCAATTATGGTATCGGTTGAATTGCCCTGGGTCAGGGTTTGCGTATCCTTATGAAAGTTGCGGATGTAATAGTTACGGAGATGCCATTTGGCTTTTGTGGAATCCCAGCTGATTTCATCGGCGAAAAGTTTTGATTGCAGTTCGCCATTCTTGAATTTCTCCATGGAAAAACGCCTGCCGCTGTTATTCATGGTATTGAAATTCTCCAGGTATACATATAAACCCGGTTCAATTTGCTTATGAATGTTTCTCTGACGAACCACTTTGGGAGAGTTGTGGTAATAGAGTTCTTCGAACGCCAGTTTTCGTGCGTTGGCATGGGGAATAACGTAGTTATTCAAGGTAAAGGCAAAGACCGTCAGCGCAAAGGCAGAAACGAAATAGGGAACCAGTAGCCGGTTAAAGCTCACACCGCTGCTTAGAATGGCTATGATCTCCGTATTGTATGCCATCCGTGATGTAAAATATATTACGGTTATAAAAGTAAACAGCGGGCTGAAGAGAACTGCAAAATAGGGTATAAAATTGAGATAATAGTCAAATATGATTTTGTGGAACGGGGCATTGTTCTCAAGAAAATCATCGATTTTTTCAGACAGGTCAAAAATAACAGCAATAGCAACGATCAGGCCGATGGTAAAGAAGAATGTACCGAGGAACTTCCGGATAATATACCAGTCGAGTGTATTTAATTTCGGCCTTTTCATAATCTTTGCGACAGCTTTTTGACCATACTATTTTTCCAGGTTCCGAATTCCCCTTCCCTGATTTTTTTCCGGGCTTCCTCCATCAACCAAAGATAAAAACATAAATTATGCAGGGATGCAATTTGTGCCCCAAGAATTTCCTTGGAAATTATCAGGTGGCGCAGGTATGCTTTTGAATACTGCAGGTCAACAAAACAGGTGCTTTCAGCGTCAAGAATACTGAAATCATCTTTCCATTTGTTATTGCGCATATTCATGATCCCGTTTCTTGTGAAGAGCATTCCGTTTCTGCCGTTCCTTGTGGGCATCACACAGTCGAACATATCGATCCCCAAGGCAATG